>Ga0316204_10003269_pt1 | contig 33129 bp, 13 predicted proteins | sample 6monrhotite_MG_2_FD_205661 | JGI IMG/M metagenome (GOLD analysis project Ga0316204, IMG submission 205661) | Microbial mat bacterial communities from mineral coupon in-situ incubated in ocean water Damariscotta River, Maine, United States -... | ecosystem: Environmental > Aquatic > Marine >... | reverse complement strand
TAGCCCGAATATATTCCAGCAGCCAACGCCAACTGGAAAAAACAAGTTTATGCCGTTTATTGGGGTCAAACCACGCTGCTCGATCAGCATAACCAGGATTTGCCCGGAGCGAGGTCTGTTCATGGTCGCGTCTCAAAAACAGGTTTTCCGGTACCTCATGGAGCATCCCCAGCAGGGCAAATTCCGCCAGCAATACCTTGTCAGAGGCCGGATAATTTCCAATGCGCGGAGTCAGTTTGAGCAACTCTGTTCGCATCACGCCAAATACTGCATTGCATTCCCCTGGGGCACGAAAACGACGATGAAAGCGGCGGTAGCGCTGATAAGGATCATCCATGGTCAAATCCAGTCCATCGTCAAAATCTCTCACGCGCTCGCCATTTTCATTGATGATGGTGGTTTTCGGATAACACAACCCCACCTCGGGATTGTTGTCTAACACATCAACACATCGCTGAAGATAGGTCGGCTCACACAGATCATCATGGGCCGCCCACTTAAAATATTTACCCGTAGCCTCGGCTACGACATGATTGTAATTCCGTGTGGCTCCCACATTTTTATCGAAGCGCTGGTATTTTATTCTCTTATCCCTGGCAGCATATCGCTCGCAGATTTCTTTGGTGTTATCGGTCGAATCATTATCGGAAATAATCAGCTCGAAGTCCGTGAAGCTTTGAGACAACAATGACTCCAGTGCTTCCTCAAGATAACGTTCGCCGTTGTAAACGGGCATACCGATGCTGACAATGGGAACCATATTTCTGGCCATGTTTTAATCGCATTGAGATCCAAAAGAACACCCAGTTTACAACACCCCAAACGATGGAGTGAAGTTTTCCGCCAATAATAGACGGACTATTGCGAGGAATTTCAACGCCGCCATGGAATGAAGAGGGCGCGCAATAAAACCTAAATCTCAATCGCTACGGGTATATGTTGCAACTATTTATTAATTTCGCCCCCGTTATAGAAAAAGCTAAAACCGGAGAAGCCTTGACTGTATAATGGTTTGCAACCAAACCAACTCCTAGGGCTTATGAACATTCTACCTTGCAAACAGGCAACAACGAACAATCAGCTCATTCAAGCCTTGACTTTAATACCACACAAAGATGACTTTCATTCAGATGATGTTCATCACCTTGAAGGCGAACCAATCTTGACTCAGACGTTCAGAGATCTGGGCATTCCCGAGCTGTTCAAGAACGGCTTCAAATGAAAAAAGAACTGGGGAAAAAAGTAGCCGCAGGAGCAGCCTGGATGGTTGGCATGAAAGTCCTGGTGCAAAGTTTAGGCTTAATAAGCACTTTGATACTGGCTCGGCTGTTAGTCCCAGAAGATTTCGGCTTGATCGCGATAGCGATGATATTTTTTGCACTTCTAGAGGTGCTGACAAGCTTCAGTTTTGATCTTGCACTTATTCAAAACCAGAAGGCCGAACGTCATCACTACGATACCGCCTGGACTCTCACTATCATTCAGGGGGGAATTACGGCCCTTGGGCTTTGCCTCATCGCATCACCGGTTGCTACTTTTTTTAACGACCCTCGTCTCGTTACCATAATCTACGTAATGGCATTTATTGCATTTATACAAAGTTTCGAGAATATCGGCATTGTTGCATTTAGAAAAGAGCTAGAGATGAAAAAAGAGTTCATCTTTCTAGTCGCTAAAAAACTGGTGGCTTTCACTATTACCATAGCGCTTGCCATCATACTAAAAAGTTACTGGGCGCTAGTACTAGGCACGCTGGCTTCGCGAGTTACAGGTTTGCTCCTTAGCTACTGGATGCATCCATACCGGCCTCGCTTTTCTTTAAAAGCAGCACGCGAGTTGATTACCTATACCAAATGGTTACTCCTTAACAACGTATTATTGGTTTTAATCAAGAACAGTGACGACGCCATTGTTGGAAAGGTTCTCGGACCTACAGGGCTTGGCTACTACACAATAGCTTACGAAATCTCCAACTTACCCACTACAGAGCTTGTTTATCCGATCACGCGCGCCGTATTTCCAGGTTATGCAAAAATTGCTTATGATATGGAGCAATTGCGAAAGGGGTTCCTCGATGTAACTTCATTGGTCCTCCTGTTGACAATCCCGATCGCAGCCGGGATTGCAGTTACCGCCGATCTCTTTATACCCATATTGCTTGGACAAAAATGGCTGCAAGCCGCAGAACTTACACAAATTCTAGCCTTGTTTGGGATTACCAGAGTATTCGGTGCCGGCACAGGAGCTGTCTATCTTGCCATAGGAAAACCTAAGATTGTTGCATATCTTGCCTGTTTCAGATTAGTACTCGGTATCCCCTTGATATATTTCGCCGCAATTTCAGCGGGGGCAACTGGAGCGGCTTGGGCTGTCTTTGCAATAGGATTAATATTGGTACCAATAAATTACTCTCTACTTTTAAAATTGTTGGCACTCCCTTTTAAGGACTTATTTTCCGTCATATGGCGCCCTATTTTCGCGGGCATTATAATGACTGGCGTTATAATAACGTACAGAACTTTTTGGTTGAGCAGCGACATATGGTGGCAGGTAGGTGAACTCGCCAGCTCTGTCCTCATCGGAGCAATTACGTACATTGCCGCCATTTTTATCCTATGGCGTTATAGTGGCTATCCGGCTAGCAGCGAAAAACTGGTTCTCGAAACTCTGAAAAATCGCATAAAAAAGTAGATGCAATAACACCTTTGTTGCGGAGACAACAAACAATCCCACCGCAAGTGGACGAGGTATTGCTAAGGAGTTACACGAGAATATTGAGATTCTCATCGCAACAACTTTATTTTTCGTGGTAAACCACGGGGAATCAAATCAGAGCGGCTTAACCAGAATTGATAGAAATTTTGCTTTAGTTGACACGAGCCTGACTGTTAAAACAGTCAGGTGATGCATTTCTCTTCGATCTTTTCATTGCGCATCTGTCCAGTAGTAATCCACCAAAGCGGTGAATGCCGGCGCACTTGTACCCGCATTTCCGGCAAACAAGCTCGTCGAGGCAACAGTGAGGGTGTGTGCAAAAGTCACGGCCGTCTGCCAGTTGCTGCCATCATATGAATACTCCTGGATCCACTGGTCGCCCTCACGTTTGACGCGCATGTACAACGACCCACCCGCTGTAATCGTAGTATTCACCCTGATGGTTGGCTGCCCAGCCTGGAATGTTGCCGCAAAAATTTTCAGATTGTTGCCGTCATGGTAAAAATCAAAACGCATAAAGTTATTTGCGTCCTGCTCTACCAACAGACCTTGAAGCTGGTATTTCTGCCCCGGTGTTGAATCAAACTTCACTTCAGCAAAAAAGTCCTGATTGGCTACCGCGTGAGTGATCCGCGCTGAATCATTACCGGAACTCCACACATCGTGCGAGAGACCACCACTCACCGATATGGCAAGTTGACCGTTGGCGACACCGACTACCGAGTCACCAACCGGATCAACAAACGTCCATTGTGCCAGATCCAACGTCCCTCCATTGAACTCATCCGACAGTGTCCCTGGAATGGGACCATCGCCCAGCAACGTAGCAAAAGATCGGCCCGCCGAAACCGCCCCGTTGCCGCCTGCATCAACAGAGGTTATCCGGTAATACACGGTTTGGCCGGGTGAAAATCCCGTTAGTTGCAAATTGTGGGCAAGACTCAGACTACCACTGCCAACCACGGAGCCATAGGTGATATCGGCACCATACTCAATACTGGAAGTGGCCAGTTCATCTGTTGTCCAACTGATGGCTGCACCCGAAGTCGTAATCTGCTCCTGGATATTACTAATAACAGGAGCGGTCAAATCCGCTACAGGTGTAAAGGTCAGATCTGTCGAACTACTCACATTACCACTGGCGTCAGTGACCGTAATCTGGAAATGATACAACGTATCCGTCACTAACCCAGACAATATGGCACTGTGAGCAATCACTGTAGCAGCATTATTGACCGAATCAATTTCGTAGGATGTCGTCAAGCCATAGGCCAATGAGCTGCTAGCAGCTTCATTAGTATCCCAGGTAATAATGGCCTCATTAGCACTGACGGCCACCTGCATATTGCTGATAACCGGCGCGGTGGTATCCACTGGCATATCTTTGTCGATCCAATAATAATCGACCAAAGCGGTGAATGCTGGCGCATTTGTACCTGAGTTTCCGGCAAACAAGCTTGTCGAGGCAACAGTGAGGGTGTGTGCAAAAGTCACGGCCGTCTGCCAGTTGCTGCCATCATATGAATACTCCTGGATCCACTGGTCGCCCTCACGTTTGACGCGCATGTACAACGACCCACCCGCTGTAATCGTAGTATTCACCCTGATGGTTGGCTGCCCAGCCTGGAATGTTGCCGCAAAAATTTTCAGATTGTTGCCGTCATGGTAAAAATCAAAACGCATAAAGTTATTTGCGTCCTGCTCTACCAACAGACCTTGAAGCTGGTATTTCTGCCCCGGTGTTGAATCAAACTTCACTTCAGCAAAAAAGTCCTGATTGGCTACCGCGTGAGTGATCCGCGCTGAATCATTACCGGAACTCCACACATCGTGCGACAGCCCACCACTCACCGATATGGCAAGTTGACCATTGGTGACGTTGGCTGTCGAATCACCAACCGGATCAACAAACGCCCATTGTGCCAGATCCAGTGTCCCTCCATTGAACTCATCCGACAGTGTCCCTGGAATGGGTCCATCGCCCAGCAACGTGGTAAAAGATCGGCCCACCGAAACCGTCCCGTTGCCGCCCGCATCAACAGAGGTTATCCGGTAATACACGGTTTGGCCGGGTAAAAATCCCGTTAGTTGCAAATTGTGGGCAAGACTCAAACTGCTGCCACTGTCAACCACGGAGCCATAGGTGATATCGGTACCATACTCAATACTGGAAGTAGCCAGCTCATCTGTGGCCCAGCTGATGGTTGCACCCGAGATTGTAATCTGCTCCTGGATATTACTAATAACAGGCGCAGTCAAATCCGCTACAGGTGTCAATGTCAGGTCGGTCGAACTACTCACATTACCACTGGCGTCAGTGACCGTAATCTGGAAATGATGCAACGTATCCGTCACTAACCCAGACAATATGGCACTGTGAGCAGTCACTGTAGCAGCATTATTGACCGAACCAATTTCGTAGGATGTCGTCAAACCATAGGCCAATGAGCTGCTAGCGCCTTCATTAGTATCCCAGGTAATAATCGCCTCATTAGCACTGACAGCCACCTGCACATTGCTGATAATCGGCGCGGTGGTATCCACTGGCATATTTTTGTCGATCCAATAATAATCGACCAAAGCGGTGAATGCTGGCGCATTTGTACCCGAATTTCCGGCAAACAAGCTTGTCGAGGCAACAGTGAGGGTGTGTGCAAAAGTCACGGCCGTCTGCCAGTTGCTGCCATCATATGAATACTCCTGGGTCCACTGGTCGCCCTCACGTTTGACGCGCATGTACAACGACCCACCTGCTGCAATTGTAGTATTCACCCTGGTGGTTGGCTGCCCAGCCTGGAATGTTGCCGCAAAAATTTTCAGATTGATGCCGTCACTGTAGAAATCAAAACGGATAAAATCGTCCGCGTCTTGCTCTATCAGCATGCCTTGAAGCTGGTATCTCTGTCCCGGTATTGAGTCAAACTTCACTTCAGCAAAAAAGTCCTGATTGGCTACCGCGTGAGTGATCCGTGCTGAATCATTGCCGGAAGTCCATACATTGTGCGACAGCCCACCGCCCACCGATATGGCAAGCTGACCATTGGTGACGTTGACTGTCGAATCACCAACCGGATCAACAAACGCCCATTGTGCCAGATCCAGCGTCCCTCCATTGAAGTCATCCGACAGTGTCCCTGGAATGGGACCATCGCCCAGCAACGTGGCAAAAGATCGCCCCGTCGAAACCGTCCCGTTGCCGCTCGCATCAACAGAGGTTATCCGGTAATACACGGTTTGGCCGGGTGAAAATCCCGTTAGTTGCAAATTGTGGGCAAGACTCAAACTGCTGCCACTGTCAACCACGGAGCCATAGGTGATATCGGTACCATACTCAATACTGGAAGTGGCCAGCTCATCTGTGGCCCAGCTGATGGTTGCACCCGAGGTCGTAATCTGCTCCTGGATATTACTAATAATAGGCGCGGTCAAATCCTCTACAGGTGTAAAGGTCAGATCTGTCGAACTACTCACATTACCACTGGCGTCAGTGACCGTAATCTGGAAATGATACAACGTATCCGTCACTAACCCAGACAATATGGCACTGTGGGCAGTCACTGTAGCAGCATTATTGACCGAACCGATTTCGTAGGATGTCGTCAAGCCATAGGCCAATGAGCTGCTAGCAGCTTCATTAGTATCCCAGGTAATAATGGCCTCATTAGCACTGACGGCCACATTAGCACTGGCGGCCTCATTAGGACTGACGGCCACCTGCACATTGCTGATAACCGGCGCGCTGGTATCCGCCAGCATGTCTTTATCAATCCAATAGTAATCAATCAGCGCGGTATAAGCAGGAGCATTTGAACCTGTGTTTCCTGCAAACAAACTAGCCGAGTTTGGCGCCAAACCATATGTAAAACTAACCGCGGCTTGCCAACTTATACCGTCATACGAATACAACTGGGTCCACTGGTCGCCCACACGTTTGACGCGCATATACAGCGCCCCCCCAGAAGCAATCACATCATTGACCCGTATGGTAGGAACACCATTTTGGAATGATGCGGTAAACACTCGGAGATTTGAACCATCACTGTAAAAATCAAAGCGGATAAAATTACTGCTGTCCTGCTCGACTAATAACCCTTGAATCTGATACTGCTGTGTAGGAATCGAATCGAATTTGACCTCCGCGAAAAAATCCTCATTAGGCAATACATGAGTTACCCGCGCAGTGTTGTTAACACTGGTCCAGACATCATGCGCCACTCCGCCATTCACTGATAGCGCCAACTGACCACCACTCACAGTAACGGAAGAATCACCTATCGGGTCAACAAAAGTCCATTTGCTCCCGTTGAGCAAAGTACTATTAAATTCGTCCGAAAGGCTCCCCTGCACCGGCGGAGTGTTGGAATGCGTAATAAATGACCGATCGCCTGTAATGGTGACATTGCCATCCGCATCCACTACGGTGATTTCATAATGTACGGCCTGACCTGGCAACAACCCATTGATCGTCATGCTGTGACTGGTGTTAAACACAGGATCACTTATCGTCGAACCGTAAGTGGTATCTATCCCGTATTGAATAGTTGCCGTAGCAAGCTCGTCTGTTGTCCAAGTGATGACGGCATCGACGGTACTTACCTGTTCTGCAACATTCCCAATAACCGCGCCAACACTACTCACAGGCATAATGGAAACATTGCCGAACTCAACGTCCGCATGATGCGCCACCAGCATCAGTGAACCTACCTGTGGTGTAGTCGGGTCACCAGTCCCCGTCAAATCCCAGCTCGTTGGCTCCTCCTGTCCGGCTTCCCACCATTTCAGACTATAACTGCTTTCCTGATCAACACCGGTCTCCACCCGCATCTTCATCACATACGGCAGACCAAACTGCAGCTGCCGTGAAGTATCTGTTTGCAAGATGCCGCCCTGGCTCCCCAACAACTCCAGCCTTTCATTGGTCGTACTCCGCCACCTGTACCAACCCAAAGCACCAATCGGCCGCCAACCAATCTTAGGCTGTGTTTGTACGACATTGATATCATTGTGTCCTATCCATCGTGCTAACAACCCCACTCCTGGGCCGTTGCTCGGAGAGGCATAACCCGCTGGATCAATGGAATACACGGTAAGCGGAACAGTAATTTCGTAATCTGTCCAACTTACGTCACCAATGGCGATCAGTCGGTCATACCCCACATCCTTCGTGCGCACACCCGTCGGTAAGAGATCCCAGTTTCCATCAACAATTTGTGCGACATTCTGGATACTTCCGGCGCTAGCCCAATCAATCAAATAGGAGGTTGGCCACACGCTGCCATCATAATAATTCACGGTAACGGTCTGTTCCGAGGAATAGCCCAAACTATCCATCGCCGTAATCTTCAAAACATTGGCGCCCTGCTGCAAAGTGCTTCTGTCAATATCTACGTTAAAGTCACCGCTATTGGCCAAACGGTAGTCATCTGCTCCAATGGTCAATACAGTTGCCGGGCCGTTATTCAGGGTATAACTGAGAGAAGCAACACCATCTGGATCAGATACGTTACCCAGCACATTCACCCATTTTTGCGGTGTCCCTATAACGCCAAAATCCTGGGTTATCCCATACCAAAGATCGACCAGAGGAAGTGTTTCGCTCCCACTGCCCCCCGTCTGAATAACGATGTTCTGTGAAAGTCCGATATTCCCACTGGCATCCTGAGCCGAAATCTGAAAATTGTAAGTTGTGTTCGGCGTAAGCCCATTCACAGGCAGTTCGTGTTGGAACCCCGGAGAAATTCCGCTGGACACTGAGCCCAATTCATACGAGAGAGTTTCCCCGTAGTTTGCCTGCGATGTTGTAAGCTCATCCGTCACCCAGGAGAGCAACACTCCAGTTGGCTGAACAAACGTCTGAATATTACTGACAACCGGAGCAACATTATCCACTGGCACATTGGCGTCTTCAGGGGAAATCGGAGAAGCCGTGTTAAAAAAATAATCAACAATGGCAATGTGCTGAGGTGGTGAGCTGCCGGCGTTCCCCGCAAAAACCCCCGCCGTCCCTACGGCGAGAGTATGGGTGAAACTGACAGCCTGAATCCAGGTCACGCCATCCACCGAGTACCACTGGGTCCACTGGTTTCCGACCCGCGCCACCCGTAAAAACATAGGGCTTCCAATAGCAACTACCGTATTCACCTTCACACTCACTGAACCGTTGCTAAAGGCCGCTGCAAAAATACGGGTATCCGTGCCATTATTAGTAAAATCGAAACGCAAAAAATTACTGGCATCCTGTTCGACCAGTATGCCTTGCAGTTGATACTGCTGACTCAGAGGAGATTCAAACTTGGCCTCTATCTCAAAATCGGTATTTGCCACCGCCTGCACCGCCCGCGGCGCCATATTTCCAGAAAGCCACACATCGTGCGAAGTGCCTGCTGGAACATTTATTTGTAGTGTGTATCCATCAACTGATATAGAACTATCACCAATCGGATCCACCATACTCCAAAGGCTCGAATCGAGGGACATAGAATTAAAATCATCGGAAGTTAGCGCGTAGGCTGTTGATGAAAACCAAGGCAAAAGCAACATTATTATTAATGCTAGAGCGCCAAGGGGACGAATACAAAAATTGAGCATACTATTATACCTAGAGCATTTACAGCATTTACAGCATTCCCCTTCCTTTGATCTGCACACTGGCGAAACAAAAAAACCCGTACCAATATTCAGGCTGTAAAACGACCACAGTCCAGAATACCGACGCACCAAGCCCAGGCAAAAAACATGCCAAATCACAATTTATGACATTACACAATATGTTGCGGCGCATTGCAGGCCGATATAGAGGCGCTCCCATATAACATGTAAATAATTCCGACACTCACGGATGCACGGTGGAATTCCGCCTAGAAGCCTGTCCTCGTCAGTAGATACACTGTCGTTATGACACTGAACAGCGAGAGATGCAGCGCCCATTATTGGGCGCCATGTTGTAGATTGTTGGCACTTTGGTAACCAAATATGGATGGCAGAGCCGCCAACGTAACTGCTGATGAGTAGGTGGATCGGTCTAGAAAATATGCCGGATTAACCGCACAGTGAAAATCTGGAAGCAAGCCAGAGTTTTTTTATCCAGAATAATACTTCGTGCATCAATTAGAAATGTGATTCAGTTTAGAAAGACCCGTTGGGCACGAACTCGTAGTGCAAGATATTAATGTGCAGAGTAAATTGAAATTTGCTAGCTACATCAAGCGCTTGTGCTAGAAAAATGATCCGACTGGTTTTTATGGGTTCAAACAAAAAGCCGAAGAAGTCGACCAGAGGATACTTCTGAAAAGTTCAAATACTGCGGCGGGCGATGACTGCACCAGCTAATAAAAGAAAACTGGACTGGCGGTAAGCAATTGGCAGTCTACCGAAAGACCTTGGTAAAACCAAAAAATTGTTGGCCAAGACAGGAAACCAACAAACCTAATATCGAAAAGCGTACGAAAATAGGCTTTGTTTTTCTTCAGTCCGAAGACACAGGAAAACCCCAGTGTCGGCAACCACGCAATTTTTTGCGTTACCCCGCAAGCGCCGACACCGGGGATAAATGATCTATTAAGAAGCGCCTGAAGAATGTGCAACCTGATGGCGCAAACCCCGGACACTCACCATCAACAACAACACAATACCGGTAAAGGGGCCAAAAAAACCAGCGCCGCCTCCAGCATCAGACTCATCACCACCAACTGAGCTACTTCCAACTAAACCATCACCTGTTGCATCTCCGGTTGAACCATCACCTGTTGATCCATTTCCGGTTGAATCACCGTCTGTTGATCCATCTCCGGTTGAATCACCATCTGTTGACCCACCTCCGGATGCTGCACCCGTCACGCTCACATCATCAAAATAGGCCGAATCATTAAAACTACCCACACCGACTTTGCCTGCCCCCAGACTGTTATCGTCAGCGCTCAAAATCAGATTGCCATCAAAATGCACACGGATAGCACTGCCGGTACGCTTAATTTCAATACTGTGATACGCATTGTCATTCAACCAGTCATTATCTGCCGTCGCCAACGCCGTGCCACGACTACCATTAATAACGTTGAACAACTGGGTGGAATTCTGATCGTTGTTAAATAACACGTAATAATAGTTGTCCGGGTCTTGATACCCGAACACCACGGCATAGTCAGCGAATTCATTGCTCGCAACGCTGTCTCCCAGCTTGGCCTGTGCCGTAAAGGTAAAGTCACCATGGTCTGCAGGTAACAAAGAATATTCGCCTAACTGACCACCGCCCTGACTACCGAAGTCCGTCGTATTGAGGTAGTACGCCATATCACCTTCATTCATGACGACCTCCCAGCGGGAGGCGGTCAGGCTGTTCCAATCATCAGCATTTCCATCGTCAAAGCCATCTGACGTGCGATAGGTAAAATTCTGGCTGCTGTCGGTCGCAATGGTGTTCGGGGTTTTCGCCACATCCTGCACATTGCTGACCTGCACAGTATAAGTGGTGTCTGCGGCAAGTTGGCTCACAGTAAGACTGACGGTACGTTCATCTGCTCCCAAACTGGCAGACACGACGGCAATACCAAGATCAACTTGATAGTTGGCCACATTCTCGGCACTGCTGGTGCTGACTGGCTCGCTAAAGACAAGGTCAACGCCAGTGTCTTTAATCGCCAGGGCCGCCACCAGTGTCGGCGCAATGGAATCTGACAATACCGTTAACACTGCGGCATCACTACCATCACTTCCCAGGCTATTGCTGACCTCGCAACTGTAAACACTGCCATTATCCGACGAACTGACGTCGACCAGCGTATAACTGGCGTCAGTGGCACCAGAAATTTTGACGCCATCACGAAACCATTGGTAAGTCAGGGGGCCACTTCCCGTGGAAACAACACTGAAGCTGGCATCTTCACCTTCTGTCACCGTGACATCATCAGGTGACGCTATAATGCTTGCGGCTACAGGTGACATGCTCAAGTCAAAGCGATTGGCATGCGTAAGCGTAGTGATACCCATCACCCGAGTTTCGTCCATCGGGCGTTTCCACCGGATAATGGCGTCCAGATAACTTTGTTTTTGGTAATGAGAGTAGGCCAATTCGTATAACGCCATACTATCTTTTTGGGTAATGGTTGTAATTTGCTGATATCCCGTGCTCGCCCAATCAGCTGGGTTGATGGCATAAGGGGTAATATAATCCAGCGCCAATTCCAGGCTCTTGCCAGCACTACTGTAATCATAAAGATTAACGTTACGATGGCGCAGGATCTCGGCACCCTGAAGCATGGCATTAATCGCATACAATGAGTAATGTAGCCCTTTGCTTCGACTAACCTCCCACCCCATTTTGCCACTCCCGTCCATCTGCAATGGAACCAAGCGTTTCCATTCTGTCGTTGCAAAATTCAACAGCGTACTGTCATCCAACAAGGCTCCAGCCGAGGCAATCAGCACCACGCGCCAGTTGGCGAAATTATTCAGCCCCGCACCATTTGCTTTGGCATGGTCGCCTACTTTTTTCACCCAGTCGGCAAAAGCGGCTTTCTCCCCCGCATCCCATCCGCCATAATTCCAGATCAAATCCGCGCCATAAAAATAACCCGGCAAGGTAATAAACAATTCAATACGATTGCCCGCCGCCGTGGTCGGCGTCATACGCGTCCCCGGATCCAATGACCAAACCCGGATAAAATCGATCGCCTTGTCGGCATATTTCGCCTCACCGGTAAAGGCATAAGCCAAACCTAAATCTCGTACCAAGTTACCCAATTCAATAGCAGCGACGTAGTCCCCTCTGTCCGCATTGGGGTTAATCTGACCGTCACGACAACCATCCGGCCATCCGCAATACGGCTTTTCGGTATAATACTGATTAGAGGTTTTACCTTGAAAAGTCACGCTCAACAAAGACTTGCCCAATGCCGAGTTGGCCGCTGACATAACCCTGGAGTAAGCACTGCTCCAGGGTTCTACGTTGCCACTGACCTTGCTGCTGATGGCATCAATCTCAGCTTGATTCAGGTACATATTGGGGTGGGGGCCCGCCACAGCCGTATGCGTAAATATCGTAAAAGCGACTAGGGCCAAAACAGCAAAACCTTTTTTTAAAAAAACCATGATTTCTCTGACTTTCATTGGGTGTTTCTGGGGGCATAAGCCCGGTGAAAAAACTATCATCGGTAGGAACCTCAAAATTTTGTTAACCGGCAGCAATAACAAACCATGTGTATGTAACATCCAACTTCAGGTATCGAAAAATTAACGGATGAATCGTGTGAGCAAGATCTCTTTTAGAGCTTGGAAGTCGATGGCGAATCAGAAACGAGAACACCGTCACATTGTGAAGCAGCCTCGCCAATGCTTTTTTTGTTTAACAATCACTTTTTAGTGATTTTCGACCAATCCCTGCCTCATCGGGTGTAACCGGGAACAACGACTTTTGTTCACGCCAGGGCAACCATCCAGTCCTACCGTTTTCCTCTCCCATAGGCGCCCGTGATACAGGACACCAGCAAAATTTCGGTTCCAGTCATCAAAACACGCAGTACAGACTTGAGGAAAGTCCCAGCTCGTTTAACAACGATAAAGCCAAACAATAGGTTCCAGTTCCAGGGCAATCGCAGCTGATGCCCTTTTTTGTTATCTACACCGCCTTGTGATGGTGAGACAGGATAATAGTGGCAAGACTCGGCCTGATAGGTCACATCGGTCGCAATGACTGCCAGGTCACCCAAAGACCTTAACTCCGGCCAATTTGTAGATAATAGGCTCTGGGCTTGTTTAATGAGCTAATTGACCGCCTCAACGTCGCCTCTTGGCGTAATATCGCCATATTTTTTGCCCCATTGTCTTTTCTTACACGGTTTTCACCCTCCCTAAAGGGCAACATCCAATGGAGGCCTTTTTCAATCCCCCAATGTTTTCTTACCGCCTTGCCAAGTTGTTCAGCATTGTTTTCCAGACTGACAATAAAATAGCGGCACTCTATCGTGATCTCTTCACCCGGCATTCTGATTCAGCCATACCGACCAAGCGCATATCCTGCCACTGAGAGCACTGGGTATCAGCGGTGACCAACAATTAGCGATGACGTAGTCTCTTGCCTATATAACCAACTTTAGATTGCTTCTGTATGCTCAGAGTTTATATGCGATTGCCCTGCGTCTATCCAAGCAATCCATAATACAGCTTCTATGAACTTGCGGTTATTTCCCGCCGCCTGATCCACCGTCGGATGCTGCACCCGTCACACTCACATCATCAAAATAGGCCGAATCATTAAAACTACCCACACCGACTTTGCCTGCCCCCAGACTGTTATCGTCAGCGCTCAAAATCAGGTTGCCATCAAAATGCACACGGATAGCACTGCCGGTACGCTTAATTTCAATACTATGGTACGCATTATCGTTCAACCAGTCACTATCTGCCGTTACCAACGCCGTGCCGCGACTGCCATTGATAACTTTGAACAACTGGGTGAAATTCTGATTGTTGTTAAATAACACGTAGTAATAGTTGTCCGAGTCCTGATATCCGAACACCACGGCATAGTCAGCGAATTTATTGCTCACAATGCTGTCTCCCAGTTTGGCCTGTGCCGTAAAAGTAAAATCACCATAATCTACCGGCAGCAAGGAATATTCGCCTAACTGACCACCGCCCAGGCTACCAAAGTCCGTCGTATTGAGGTAGTACGCCATATCACCCTCATCCATTACGACCTCCCAGCGGGAGGCGGTCAGGCTATTCCAATCATCAACATTTCCATCTTCAAAGCCATCTGCCGGGCGACTTGAATCACCCTCTGTTGATCCACCGTCGGATGCTGCACCCGTCACGCTCACATCATCAAAATAGGCCGAATCATTAAAACTACCCACACCGACTTTGCCTGCCCCCAGACTGTTATCATCAGCGCTCAAAATCAGATTGCCATCAAAATGCACACGGATAGCACTGCCGGTACGTTTAATTTCAATACTGTGGTACGCATTGTCATTCAACCAGTCGCTGTCGGCCGTCGCCAACGCTGCGCTACGACTGCCATTGATAACTTTGAACAACTGGGTGAAATTCTGATTGTTGTTAAATAACACGTAGTAATAGTTGTCCGGGTCCTGATATCCGAACACCACGGCATAGTCAGCGAATTCATTGCTCGCAACACTGTCTCCCAGCTTGGCCTGTGCCGTAAAAGTAAAATCACCATAATCTAGAGGCAGCAAGGAATATTCGCCTAACTGACCACCGCCCTGACTACCGAAGTCCGTCGTATTGAGGTAGTACGCCACATCACCTTCATCCATTACGACCTCCCAGCGGGAGGCGGTCAGGCTGTTCCAATCATCAGCATTTCCATCTTCAAATCCATCTGCCGTGCGATAGGTAAAATTCTGGCTGCTGTCGACTGCAATGGTGTTCGGGGTTTGCGCCACATCCTGCACATTGCTCACCAACACGGTATAGGTGACGTCTACAGTGAGCGGGCTCACAGTAAGGCTGACGGTACGTTCATCTGCTCCCAGACTGGCAGACACGACGGCAATAGCGGGATCAATTTGATAATTGGCCACATTCTCGGCGCTGCTGGCGCTAACCGGCTCGCTAAAGACAAGCTCAACGCTAGTGTCGTTAATCGCCAGGGCCGCCACCAGTGTCGGCGCAATAGAATCTGACAATACCGTCAACATTGCGGCATCGCTACCAGCGCTTCCCAGACTATTGCTGACCTCGCAACTGTAAACACTTCCATCGTCCGACGAGCTGACACCGACCAGTGTATAACTGGCATTAGTAGCACCAGAAATTTCGACGCCATCACGAAACCACTGATAAGTCAGAGGATCGCCTCCCGTGGAAACAATACTGAAGCTGGCATCCCCACCTTCTGCCACAGTGACATCATCAGGTGACGCTATAATGCCTGGTACTTTTGAATCACCGCCTGCTGATCCACCCTCGGATGCTGCACCCGTCACGCTCACATCATCAAAATAGGCCGAATCATTAAAACTACCCACACCGACTTTGCCCGCACCCAGACTGTTATCGTCAGCGCTCAAAATCAGATTGCCATCAAAATGCACACGGATAGCACTGCCGGTACGCTTAATTTCAATACTGTGATACGCATTGTCATTCAACCAGTCACTATCTGCCGTCGCCAACGCCGTGCCACGACTACCATTGATAACGTTGAACAACTGGGTGGAATTCTGATCGTTGTTAAATAACACGTAATAATAGTTGTCCGGGTCTTGATACCCGAACACCACGGCATAGTCAGCAAATTCATTGCTCGCAACGCTGTCTCCCAGCTTGGCCTGTGCCGTAAAGGTAAAGTCACCATGGTCTGCAGGCAACAAAGAATATTCGCCTAACTGACCACCGCCCAGGCTACCGAAGTCCGTCGTATTGAGGTAGTACGCCATATCACCTTCATTCATGACGACCTCCCAGCGGGAGGCGGTCAGGCTGTTCCAATCATCAGCATTTCCATCGTCAAAGCCATCTGACGTGCGATAGGTAAAATTCTGGCTGCTGTCGGTCGCAATGGTGTTCGGGGTTTGCGCCATATCCTGCACATTGCTGACCTGCACGGTATAAGTGGTGTCTACGGCGAGCGGGCTCACAGTAAGACTGACCGTACGTTCATCTGAGTCCAGGCTGGCAGACGCGACGGCAATACCGGGGTCAACTTGATAGTTGGCCACATTCTCGGCACTGCTGGCGCTAACCGGCTCGCTAAAGACAAGGGCAGCACTGGTGTTTTTCACCGCCAGGGCTGCCACCAGTGTCGGCGCAATGGAATCTGACAATACCGTCAACACTGCGGCACCGCTACCAGCGCTTCCCAGACTATTGCTGACCTCACAACTGTAAACGCCGCCGTTATCCAACGAGCTGACGTCGACCAGCGTATAATTGGCATCGGTAGCACCAGAAATTTTGACGCCATCACGAAACCACTGGTAAGCCAGGGGGCCACTTCCCGCGGAAACAACACTGAAACTGGCATCCGCACCTTCTGTCACAGTGACATCATCAGGTGACGCTATAATGCTTGCGGCTACAGGTGACATGCTCAAGTCAAAACGATTGGCATGCGTAAGCGTAGTGATACCCATTACCCGAATTTCATCCATCGGACGCTTCCATCGGATAATGGCGTCCAGATAGCTTCGTTTTTGGTAATGAGAGTAGGCCAATTCGTATAACGCCATACTATCTTTTTGGGTAATGGTTGTAATTTGCTGATATCCCGTGCTCGCCCAATTAGCCGGATTGATGGCATAAGGGGTAATATAATCCAGCGCTAATTCCAGGCTCTTGCCAGCACTGCTGTAATCATAAAGATTGACGTTACGATGGCGCAGGATCTCGGCCCCCTGAATCATGGCATTAATCGCATACAGTGAGTAATGCAGCCCTTTGCTTCGGCCAACTTCCTGCCCCATTTTGCCACTCCCGCTCATCTGCAATGGAACCAGGCGCTTCCACTCTGTCGCTGCAAAATTCAATAGCGCACTGTCATCCAACAAGGCTCCAGCCGAGGCAATCAGCACCACGCGCCAGTTGGCAAAATTATTCAGCCCCGCACCATTTGCTTTGGCATGGTCGCCTACTTTTTTCACCCAGTCGGCAAAAGCGGCTTTCTCACCCGCGCCCCATCCGCCGTAGTTCCAGACCAAATCCGCGCCATAAAAATAACCCGGCAAGGTAATAAACAATTCAATACGATTACCCGCCGCCGTTGTCGGCGTCATGCGCGTCCCCGGATCCAACGACCAAGCCCGGATAAAATCGATCGCCTTGTCAGCATATTTCGCCTCACCGGTAAAGGCATAAGCCAAACCTAAATCTCGTACCAGGTTACCCAATTCAATAGCCGCGACGTAATCTCCCCTGTCCGCATCGGGGTTAATCTGACCGTCACGACAACCATCCGGCCATCCGCAATACGGCTTTTCGGTATAATACTGATTAGAGGTTTTACCTTGAAAAGTCACACTCAACAAAGACTTGCCCAATGCCGAGTTGGCCGCTGATATAACCTTGGAGTAGGCACTGCTCCAGGGTTCTACGTTGCCACTGACCTTGCTGCTGATGCCATCAATCTCAGCTTGATTCAGATACATATTGGGGTGGGGGCCCGCCACAGCCGTATGAGTAAATATCACAAAAGCGACTAGGGCCAAAGCAGCAAAACCCTTTTTTAAAAAAAGCATGACTTCTCTGACTTTCATTGGGTGTTTCTGGGGGCATAAGCCCAGTGAAAAAACTATCATCGGTAGGAACCTCAAAATTTTGTTAACTGGCAGCAATAACAAACCATGTATATGCGACATCCAACTTCAGATATCGAAAAATTGACTGATGAATCGTGTGAGCAAGATCTCTTTTAGGGCTTGGGAATCGATGGTGAATCAGAAACGAAAACACCGTCACATTGTGAAGCAACTTCGCCAATGCTTTTTTATTTAACGATCATTTTTAGTGATTTTCGACCAATCCCTGCCTCATTGGGTGTAACCGGGAACAACGACTTTCGTTCACACCAGGGCAGCCACCCAGTCCCACCGTTTTCCTCTTCCGTTCCCATAGGCACCGCGATACGGAATACGGAATACCAACAAAATCCCGATTCAAATCATCAGAACGCGAAGTACAGACTTGAGAAAAAGATCCAGCTCGCCCAGTTTTATAACAACAATAAAAGCGAGCAGTAGGAACGACACGATACAATCGAACAATAGGTTCCAATTCCAGGACAATCGCATATAAATTAGGTAAGACTGTATGTTTTTAGTACATTTTAAAGGCGACGGTTTGCTTTATGCGTGAGTCAACATAATGCGGGGCTACCCAAATCGCTATTTTTAAAAGTCGATCCCCCAAGGCGATATTATTACTCGCTGTTAGCCCTCTGCTGCCTCTCCGCTCGACGTTTCATTCGGAGCTCATACCGCTCTGGGTCCGTTAATTTTAATTCTTCAAGTCGAGCTTCACGTCGTTTTTTATGCGCTTCGCGCTTTTCTGCGAGTTCTTTTTTTCTTTGTTCTTGCTTAACGCGGCGCAATACCATTTGTTCACGTTCTTTTTGTGCAATTTCCAGAACTTTTTCTCGCTTCTCTGGTGGCATGCCTTTCAATCTGGCTTCCCAGCGTTTTTGAGCGTAGTTAAAAATTTCAACCTGTTGAGCAGGGACTGAGTAACGGTTTTTTTCTCGTATAAAGGCTTCGCCAGCAGGTGCCAAAACAGGGTATAGCGCATTCGTACTGAATTCACCTTCAGGCAATACGCGCATACGGACAAGCATAGGCTGGGCGTGGTTTTCCTGAGACTTACCATCATCCATTTTGGGGATATCGTGGATAAGCACAAAGCTGGTTCGACGACTCAATTGTTTCAGTGCCGTCTCGAGAGGCAGATCGCTAACATCAATAGTGACATTGTGCTCGGCTTTGGGGTCCATAAGAATTTCAATACCACTCAATGTCGCAATACGCGCCACTATTTCTTTGTACGATGCATTATTTGCTGCGATAGAAATTTTATCTGACGATTTGTCATAAAAAACATGAGGTGACCCGGCCCAAAGCTGGCCACTCATAAAAGACATAACACCGATAAACAATATTTGGCAAAGCAGCCTGTGAAACAAAGCCATTTTATACCGTCCATTATTTTGGAGTTAAAAAAAGCGTGGCGAGAAAACCCCGCCACGCTGATAACACACGATAAACAACTAAATATGACTGTCAGCGATGGTGCTCACACCACCACTGATTAGCCAACTCACTTGATTGATGCGGATTTACAGTCACCACTGACACACATGCCACCATGTATAAAGGCACCACCATCGTTAATGGTTCCACCCGTGCCAGCAGCATGACTGACTGAGCCTGAATGGGTCACGCCAGCAACACCATCCGGTGAGAAAAACTCAACCCAGCCACCAGAGCCACCCATGGAATCCTCCAGGCCTGCATCAGCATCACCACCATTCGAATTGATCACACCACTATTACTCACCGTAGCCCCATACAGTTTAAAACCATCTGAACGACCGCCACGGTATTCGCCAGCGCCACCATTATTTGTGATATCACCACTGTTGCTGACCAAGCCTAGTTCTGCGAACATTTTGACCTCACTGGCATAACTGCCATAGCCTGTCATATCACCATCAGTACCCAGGTCAGCACCACCGTTTGCCGTGATATTTCCGGTATTAGTGATGCCGTTGTAACCCCAGAACCAAATAGAACCCGAGTGACCGTTATCATCTACCTCTGACTGCAAACTATTGCCGCCAGACACGTCAACATTACCTTTATTAATCACCATTTCCAGACCAGGATTGATATAACCATATTCATTTTCAGTTTCTAGATAAAAGTTGCCACCGGAACCACCGTCAGCTGGTGTTGTTACCGCCTCCGCCACAACATTGCCGCCACGGGCAGTAATATCGACTTCGTTGGTCACATTACCTGCGGGCACATAGACATCGGCATTTGCCCACACCCTATCATTGAAAATGGTCACATCACCTGCGGAACCACCAAAATTGCCATCACCACCACTGGCACCAATATCGGTATAACCGAGGAAGACCAAGCGTGCTTCAGAAGGATAATTAGAGCCATATACTTGAGCATCAATGGAACCACCCTCACCACCATCACCAAAGCCTGCTGCTAGCGCATCGCCGCCTGAAAGATCAATATTAGCGGAAACAAAAAGACCACCTGTGGATGCGTTCCTGTCAATGGGACCATACTCCGCATAAATATTCAGCTCACCACCATTACCACCATCGGAACCATCATCGGTTGTATCGCCGCCCATGGCTAAAACGTTGCCACTATTAATCAGTTCGCGACCATAAGCCTGCATTTCGATACTACCGCCATTTCCACCATCGCCGAAGCTACCGGTGCCGCCCTGGGTATTGATATCACCACTGTTCAGCATGTCACCACCAGCATAAGCAGAAAAATTGATCAGGCCACCGTTGCCACCACTCTCACCGTTACCACCACGATTCATCAAATTGCCACTGTTGTACACATTGCCAAGTTCAGTCTCAAGGTTAATATTCCCGCCAGAACCAGCAGCATCAGAAGTGGAATCACCACCTGAGCTATCAATATCACCCGTATTCTGCACAAGATAATCGGCATAGAGTTCAACACTCCCACCAGCGGCAGCTTCGTCATCGGCGCTATTCGATCCACTTGTGCTGATTGCCCCATGGTTATACACGGAGTAATCGGCTGATATCCACACATAGCCGCCCTGTTGACCGTCCAGCATACCGGCAGTATCAATACGACTGCCCGCCTGCCCCACATACGATGCGGGATAAATACGCAAATTACCACGATGGAGATCATCGATATCGACCGTAGTGATTACGCCAGAATTTGACATATCGTTATCAAGACTGATTTGCGCATGATCTGTATCGGTGTAATTAAGACCAAAGGTCAAAGTAACACCGCTGGCAACGGAAATACCTGTTACCGGATCTTCGTCACTTAAGATGGTATTGCCGTCGGATACACGCAGCACTCCGCTGCCCTCGATCAAATAGGGAGTGCCGGCCGCAGGTTCTTCCGCAAAGACATCGATGCTGATATCCATCGTAATGTTTAACGGGTTACTGCCCAGATTGGTATCAGGGGTAATAGTCGTGAAACTGGCATCAGCGGCACCGCTAGCCAACACTTCAACATCGCCTGTACCGGCTGTTTTATAAAAACGGATGCCGCTACCATTGCCACCCGAGCCACCATCGGCACCACCCAGACCACCGGCCACGTTAAGTGAGTAAACACCATCTACTCCTAAGTCTGAATCTAAATCTGAATCTGAATCTTCCGATGCTTCATCGCTACAACCTGCGATCACCAGTAGCGACATTAAAATTCCCGTAATAATAATTTTTCTTATATCCATATCTATACTTAATCTCCCTCTCAAAAACAATATCAAGCTAACACGCCAGAATATAAAAAATTTTTGGTTTCAATCCAGCTTGGCTTTTCCCGATAAAATAACCGGCCTTTAGGATAGAATTAAAATAACTACTCAGCCTCTCATTGAGAACCAACTCTTTTATCTCTACATTATCAAACTAAAGTTAACGCCTTCATTAATTCACTGTTCGGCTGACAACATGTGTACCTGCCTACTTAGTTAGTTATTTCTTTCATCTATTTATTACTTTAATTCACTAACTGGCTATGGATAGCCATTAATGAAAATCAGTCTAACATTTAGTGTACAAGCCTAACATTTAGTACACACAAAAAAATAGCACAAAACAAAACTAACAGATGTGGCAGCCAAACAGATAAATACGGCTTAACGTTTAAAAACAACACAGTATTACAACCTCGAATACTACCACTGCTTACGATGGAAGCAAAATCAAGTTATGCAAAACGACTTATATTAGTATTCCTTATCGTCAAAATTTCACTTCACCTGATTGATAAACCTGACATTAACCCGCTGAACTGCAACAATGGCAAACAGATGACGCATTAAAGCTAAAGTGCTTCTCCGATTATTTTGCGCAAAAATACTGCACCTATCTCTCATAGCGAATTCAACATATTCTAAAAAACTACTTTAGGTCTGCGTACGTCAATGAAAGGTACGGGTAATAAAATAATGCAAAGCAATTTTGCCGAGTAGATGCGGCCACCGTGTTAGGATAAAGTACGTCCCACCATGGCTAATCCTCTACGCGCTTCCGATCCCGAACTTAATGCCACCGTTAACGCCTCCGCAGGTACCGGCAAAACCTGGCTGCTGGTCACCCGGCTAATTCGTTTACTGCTTGCTGACGCACGGGCCGACGGCATCCTCGCTGTCACTTTCACCCGCAAGGCTGCCACGGAAATGCAAACCCGCCTCAATGCCCGTTTGCTGGAACTGGCGCAGAGTGAACCTGCGGAATTGAAAACCCTGCTCCAACAAATCGATGCCCCTACCGATACCGCAACACTCAAACGCGCCACTACGCTGTACGAAGATTTATTGCGCTCGCCTTTCAAGGTAAAAACCACCACCTTCCACGCCTTTTGCCAGGACATCCTGCGGCGCTTTCCATTGGAGGCCGGTATTCCACCCGGCTTTGAATTACTGGAATCTACAGCAGAATTAACGCGAGCCGCCTGGGATGCATTGTGTGCAGATGCCAGCCGTCACCCACAAAGCGATAATGCCCAGGCTATCGAAACCCTATTTGAAAGCTGTAACGGTCTGTCCAATACACAAACCGCACTCAACCGTTTTCTTGAACACCGCAGTGACTGGTGGGCCTTCACCGAATCACAAACAGACCCACTCGGCTTTGCCATCGATACACTGAGCACACAACTCAATGTCTGTGCAACCGATGAACCGGAAGCTGATTTTTTCAGCACTAACATCCTTGTGCTACTCGCAGAATTTGTGACCCTGCTGCAAAAACATCCCGGCAAAAAGAATACCGCAGCGTTAGATGCCCTGAGCATCGCTCGTGATGAAAATGAAAAACCCGATGTGCGTTTTGCACAATGCGGCAAAGCCTTCTTGACTGCCGCTGGCACACCGCTGGCACGAAAGGAATCCAAAGCCCAGGCAAAATCCATGGGCGACACGGGGCAGCAGCGTTTTCTGGAGCTCCACTCTCAGATATGTGAACACATCGCACACACCCTGAATATTCGTAACACCATGGACACGCTGCACCGCACCAGCGCCTGGTATCAGGCCGGCAGTGCATTACTTTCACAATATCAACAACTTAAGACTGAACAACGCCTGTTGGATTTTGCAGACCTGGAATGGCAGGCCTATCGGTTGTTGAATCACGGCGACAATGTACAATGGATTCAGTACAAGCTGGACCAACGCATCGACCATTTACTGATTGATGAATTTCAGGATACCAACCCCACCCAGTGGCGACTTATTCTGCCGTTACTGGAGGAACTGGCCGCCAATGAAAACCGACATAGCCGTAGCGTATTTCTGGTCGGCGACAATAAACAATCCATTTATCGCTTTCGGCGTGCCGACCCGGAACTGTTTGTCACCGCACAAAACTGGCTGGATACACAGCTTGATGCCATTACCCAACCACTAGACACCTCCTGGCGTTCCGCAGAGGCGATTATGACATTGGTGAATCGTGTGTTTGGCGAAGGTCTTTTGCATCAACAACTCATGCAATTTTCCACCCATGCCACACATCATCCACAACTATGGGGACAGGTTGAATTTTTGCCACTCAGCGCTAATACAGACGACGAAATAGAAAACACTGACAATGAATCCGGCGAGTTACACACCTCCCTGCGTAACCCCCTACAAACTCCCCGCCTGCTAAAACAGGATCAACGTCACCGTGAAGAAGGTCGGCTGGTCGCAAAAAAAATCCGTCACCTGATCGATAACAATACGCTAATCGGCCCGGCCAATGCAGCACACCCACTGAATTACGGCGACATCATCATTCTCCTGCGCCATCGCACTCATGCCGGAGATTACGAACAGGCTTTGCGCGAAGCCGATATCCCCTATATCGGAGCCAATCGAGGCACCCTGCTGCAAAGCCTGGAGGCACAGGATCTCGTACGTTTGTTGTCGCTACTGGTAACCCCTTTCAATAATCTTGGGCTTGCCAGTGTGCTGCGCTCTCCCCTGTTTGATTGCAGTCACGAAGACCTCAATACCCTCGCTAACCACACCGATGGTCAGTGGATGGATCGTCTGACGGCAATTGTCACCCTTGAAAACAAGAGCGACGCCTTGCAGCGCGCGCATACCCTATTGTCACGCTGGCGGGCACAGGTGGACACCCTCCCCGTACATGATTTGCTGGATCGCATTTACTGTGAAGGCGATGTACTCAACCGCTACCACGCAGCTTATCCGACACACTTGCAACATCGGGTAGCAGCCAACCTCACACGATTTATTGAACTGGCACTGGAAATCGACAGCGGCCGTTATCCATCCATTGGACGTTTTGTCTCACGACTGCATACTCTGCAACAACAGGAGCAAGATGCACCGGACGAAGGCAGTCCGCTGCAAGCCGGTTCGCGTGTCCGCCTGATGACGATTCACGCCGCCAAAGGTCTGGAAGCACCCGTGGTTTTTTTGGTGGACAGCACAAACGTACGCAATAATTCTGTCGCACACCAAGCCATCGTGGACTGGCCGGCGCAAGCACCACGTCCGGTCAGTTTTTTGCTGGCAGGCAACAAAGAGCAACAAGACCGTTTCACACAAAATATTCTCGACCGGCACGCAAAAGCAGAAACACGGGAAGATGCCAACCTGCTGTATGTCGCCATTACCCGCCCCAAACAATTACTGTTTATTTCCGGTTGCCAGCCACAACGCGGAAATGCATTGGGCTGGTACGGTTTATTGCTAGCACCCTTTGTTGAAACCACCGAGGAACTATCAACCACCGGCTGGGCGTTCACCAGCGGCCAACCAGCAACACACACAGCCGAGACCGCCACGGTGCCAAACGTTACTACCGTGCTGCAAGACAAGATCCAGCCACTTGTCCTGGAAAAGCCCAGGAGCAACAACATTGCCCCTAGCAGTGTATTCGCCGACCCGGCTGCATCATTGAACCCCCATATGACTGACCCGGACGGTCGTACTCGCGGCATCGCCATCCATCGCATGTTGCAATTATTAAGCGAACAGGCAACAGATATTCCACAACGCGTCGCCGCTGAATCAGGCTTACCAACAGACGATCACCATTTAATCACATGGTTCGATAGTGCCAGCGCCGTGTTCCATTCAGCGACATTCGCCCACCTATTCGACCCCACGCGGTTCGTCAACGCGCACAACGAAGTACCACTGCACTACAAACACGATGGCCAAAACGTGTATGGCATTATTGATCGTCTGGTTATCAGCAAAGAATGCATCTGGTTGATAGATTATAAAACTCACCACACCCGTAACGTCGCCGAACTCGATGCACTGGCCGAACATTATCAACCACAACTCAATTATTATCGCATCGGCATCCAACACCTGTGGCCAGCATTACCTGTTAAAGCCGGGCTGTTATTTACTGACACACTAACATGGAAACCCCTGGCGCTCTCCGCAAAACCCACCATTCAACAAACAAAATGATGGTTGGTCAACGGTATTATTTACCAAAGAATACGGTAGACAAACTGACGACGTTCTACTTAACTCTGCGCCACGAAGACAAATTATCGGTACATGGACTACAACCAATGGTTACAGACATAACACGAAACACAATTTTGCTGGTTGAAGACAACCCCGACGATGAAGCGCTCACCCTAAGAGCCTTCAAGAAAAACAAAGTAATGAACGAAATCATCGTGGCCCGAGATGGTGTCGAAGCGCTGGATTATCTGTTTGCGGAAGGAAAGTACGAAGGACGTGATGCAGCACAAATACCTACCTTGGTATTACTGGATATTCAACTACCCAAAATCGACGGTTTCGGCGTATTAAAAAGGCTGCGTGCCGTCGCACATACCCGTTATTTACCCGTGGTTATTTTGACCTCTTCCTCCGAACAGGAAGACATCCTGCAAAGCTACGGTCTGGGTGCCAACAGTTACATCCGCAAGCCCGTGGATTTCGATGAATTCATTAAAACCATCGGTCAACTCGGGTCCTACTGGTTATTGCTGAATCATCAGCCTGAGCTGGTGTAGCAACCTTTTGTGCTCACGCGTTTGTATACTCCAACACAATAACCCGTAGCGCTGGGTTACTTTTTCAGCAGCGCAAGAATAGCCTGCGGTATTTTATCCAGAGCCACTACCTTATCCACACAACCCAGTTTCACCGCCTCACCTGGCATCCCCCAAACCACACTGCTTTTTTCATCCTGTGCAATAGTCGGCGCACCAGCCTCATGCATTTCCTGCATGCCTTGCGCACCATCATTTCCCATGCCCGTCAAAATGACTGAAATCGCATTGGAGCCAACATTGTGTGCCACTGAACGAAACATGACATCCACTGCTGGTTTGTGCCGGTTCACTTCAGGGCCATCGTTTAAACGACAAATGAATCTTGCTCCATCCCTTTCAACCAGTAAATGACGATTACCCGGAGCAATGTAAACATGGCCCGTGACAATCTGCTGCCCATCGGTAGCCTCACAAACCGTCATTGCCGATATACCATTCATCCGGTTGGCAAAGGGCTTACTGAAAGCCTCTGGAATATGCTGGGAAATAACCGTACCCGGCGTATCGGGAGGCAATCGCATCAATACTTCCTTGATTGCTTCCGTGCCACCTGTGGAAGCACCAATCGCCACAATACTATCCGTAGTCTTAAAATGTTTGTTGTACGCCTGTTTTTTTAGAACTGCGTCTGCGCTATGACGCTCGGTAGGTTTTAATTTTACAGAATTGAGGTTAAGCGCTTTCACTCTGGCCTGGGATGCAACACGCACCTTTTCAATAATTTCGTCCGTGTAATCTTCCAGGGTATGCGCCAAATCTGTTTTGGGTTTGGAAACAAAATCCACAGCTCCCAGCTCCAATGCCTCCAGTGTAACATCGGCTCCCTTTTCTGTGAGCGATGACACCATCACAACCGGCATAGGACGTAGGCGCATCAGATTCCTGAGAAAGGTAACGCCATCCATGCGGGGCATTTCCACATCCAGTGTCAACACGTCTGGATTCAATGCCTTGATTTTTTCTCGTGCCATCAACGGATCATGTGCAACACCCACCACCTCAATATCAGGCGCGCTGTTCAACATTTCGGATAACATCTGACGCACCAATGCCGAATCATCCACTATCAAGACTTTTATTTTACTCATTACCACTTAATCCATTTTTTTACTTTTATGATCGCTGTATCAAAATAATTCGATATCACCAGCCACTGGGGTTTGCTCAATTTCGCTCATATAAACTTCTTCACGCTCTGTCACGGTACGATTATGTACAGCCCGTAATTTTTTCATCCGCGCTGAGCCGGAGGACGGATAGTACTGCACCTTGCGTGGATAACGATCACCCAAGTCTTCAGCAATCAGCTTCAACCCTTCAAGGTGTATATACTCCAGGGCAAAATCAATATTTCGTTTTCCCACATCAGTCATGTGTGCCAATACCCTCCCACCACCAAAAAGTTTAACTTCAAGGTTTTTCCGCTGACCGCCATTTTTTAATATTTCGTTAATCAATTGCTCCATGGCAAAATTGCCGTAACGTGCCGCACTACCATCTGTAATATCCATGTTTTTCGATGCAGGCAACATAAAATGATTCATGCCACCAACCTCTGAGTATGGATCACGTATACAGGCAGAAATACACGAACCCAGTACAGTGGTTATCATTTCATCCGTTTTGGTAACATAAAGCTCACCGGGCAATATTTTTGCAATGATCTCGTTGTTAGTCTTGTCTCGATAGCGTTTGATATGCCCGAAGCCACGCAGAGTACGAGGTAGATCGGGGAGCTGATTTGAGCAAACATTTGGTAACACAGCAGTCACAATATACCTCGCCAACATTCCATGTAAAATGCCATGGTGCTATTAACATTCTTTTTGATAGATGGTTTTACCGATCAAGCGATACCGGTCGGTTTTCTGAAACATGGTTTCTGAATGCCCTAAAAACAAGTGACCATCCTCAGCAAGCAGCTCTGCATAACGATCAAACAACACCTGCTGTGTCGGCTTGTTGAAATAGATAACGACATTACGGCAAAAAATCAGATCAAAGGGCCCACTCATGGGCCAGTCATTCATCAGGTTCAATTGTTTAAACGTAATGAGTTCCTGCAATTCTGGTGAGACACGCACTTTTCCCTCATTACTGCCACTGCCCTTTTTTATCCACCGCTGCTGGCGCGCCTTTGACAAACCTTCCACTCGTTGTTGTTCATAAACACCACCGCTGGCTTTTTCCAGTACTTTGGTATCCAGATCAGTGGCCAGTATGCGTGCGTCCCATTTGTCATCACGTCCCAGCACTTCTTTCAGCACCATGGCAATGGAATAGGGTTCTTCACCAGTGGAGCAGCCTGCTGACCAGATGCGCAAACGCCGTGGGGAATTATCTTTACATTTTTGCTGCATTAAACTAGGTAATAATGTTTTACCGAGAAACTCAAAATGATGATTTTCACGAAAAAATGACGTCAGGTTGGTGGTGATGGCGTTAACAAATTGCACCATCTCTTCAGAGTCGCCCTTCTCCAGCAGACCACAATAATCCCGGAAACGTGACAAACCCAGTTCACGCAAACGTCGCGACAGTCGGCCATACACCAGGTCACGTTTATTTTCCGAGAGCATAATGCCCGTACGCTCTCCCACAAGCTCACGGATAAACCGAAAATCCGCGCCGGTAAAATTAAACTCACGCGCCTTTTCAGCCCCCTGTTCAAAGCCGCATTCCATTACATTGTTGACTGCCATTGCCAATGCCCCATTGTGGTAAGTTGAGCCACGAAACCCCATCGCAGGCTGTTGTGCCAGCCTGCGATGAATCCTGTATTAGAATTCCTCCCACTCGCTACCACCCTTGTCTTTCGAGGCCGAGCGGCGGGTAGATGCAGGCTTTGCCGCAGCAGCAGGACGTGCCGCTTGCTGCCCAGGTGCGGAAGCCGCTGGGCGACGTTTGTTTTCTCCGACGTGAAAGAAACCTATCAGGTCATCCAGTGCCACTGCCTGATCGTTCATGGCCTCACTGGATGCTGCAGCCTCCTCCACCAACGCTGCATTTTGCTGGGTCATTTCATCCATTTGCGTGACAGCCTTGTTGATCTGGTCGATACCACCGGCCTGTTCCTCTCCAGCCGAGGCAATCTCGGCAATGATATCGCTGACCTTTTTCACCGAACCCATAATCTCTTCCAGCGTGGCACCGGACTGATCCACCAGTTTGCTGCCTTCAGTAACTTTTTCCACACTGTCGTTAATCAGTGATTTGATTTCCTTGGCCGCCGAAGCACTGCGCTGTGCGAGGTTGCGCACTTCGGCTGCGACCACCGCGAAACCACGTCCCTGTTCACCGGCACGGGCTGCTTCAACTGCGGCGTTCAGCGCCAGCAGATTGGTCTGGAAAGCAATCTCATCGATGACACCGATAATGTCGGCAATTTTTTTGCTCGACTGGTTGATTTCCGCCATGGCCGTGATGGCCTTGCCCACAACTTCGCCCCCCTTGCTGGCTTCGTCTCTTGCACTGGTGGCCAGCTGGTTGGCCTCACGGGCGTTATCCGCATTCTGGCGCACAGTGCCGGTCAGTTCCTCCATGCTGGAAGCGGTTTCCTCCAATGACGAGGCCTGTTCTTCGGAACGCTGACTGAGATCGGCAGTGCCCTGGGAAATCTCGTTGGCCGCCGAAGCAATAGTGCCACTGGCGCTACCAATCTCGTTCACCATGCTGAGCAATTTGTTCATGGTGGAATTCACCGCATCACGCAACTCAGCAAACTCCCCACTGAATTCTCCATTTACACTCTGGGTAAGATCACCATCCGCAAGACCGGAGATGACCCGGCGGGTTTCCTGCACAGGCTCCACCACGGCATCCATCAACCGGTTGATACCATCACCCAGGGTCTGTAAAAAACCCTCAAACTGGTCGGTGGAAATACGATTTTCCAACTGGCCTGCCACCACGCCGTCGATGACACCCTGAATCTGGCGCTCGGCATCTTTCTCTTCGGTAATGTCTTTCCACTCCACCATGTTGCCCATGTATTCGCCGTTGGGGCCAGTGACCATGGTTGCATTGACCTGAAATTCCAGATCACCCATCTTTATGTCTGCTTTGGCAGGCAAGCGACTGGCATCACCTAACAAAGCACGCTGATGGGCAGGATTTTTGTGAAAACCATCAATATTGACACCATTAAGATTATCCACATCCAGACCCGGCCAGTACTGACGCAACTCGCTCTGACGTGCCCGTAGCATTTCCACTACCGCCGGATTGGCGTAGACAATATTCAGATCAGCATCACAAAGCATCATGTTGCTCTGTGCGCCATCCACTGCGGATTTCAAACGCGCCACTTCCAATTCTTTCTCTACCTCGGCGGTAACATCCGTCGCATACTTGACCACCTTGAAAGGCTTGCCATTAAGATCAAAAATCGGATTATAGGAAGCCTGTATCCAGATTTCCTTGCCACCCTTGCCCAGCCGCATATAACGTGCCGACTCGAATTCACCGGTATTGAGTTTTTCCCAAAACCCGGCATACTCCGGCGACTGCGCGTATCCGGGTTCCACAAACATCCGATGATGTTTACCCTGGATCTCATCCAGGCGATACCCCACGGTGTTCAGGAAGTTGTCATTGGCCTGAATAATCGTGCCATCCATGTTGAACTCAATCACCGCCTGGCTCTTACTGATCGCATCAATCTGGCCGGAAAAATCCGCTTCCTTGAGCATGGCCTCGGTGACATCGGTGGCATACTTGACCACTTTGAAGGGCTTGCCATTAAGATCAAAAATCGGATTATAGGAGGCCTCAATCCAGACTTCCTTGCCGCCCTTGCCCAGCCGCTTGTAACGTGCCGCCTCGAATTCACCAGCATTAAGCTTTTCCCAGAACCGGGCATACTCCGGCGACTGTGCGTACCCGGGTTCCACAAACATCCGGTGATGTTTGCCCTGGATCTCGTCCAGGCTATAACCCAGAGTGCTCAAAAAATTATCGTTGGCCTGAATAATCGTGCCATCCATGTTGAACGCAATCACCGCCTGGCTTCGACCAATGGCGGCGATTTGGCTGGCAAAATCTGCATTCACCGCCTCCTTGTGGCGTAAATCAGTAACATCCGACCACTCTAACGCATTGCCGACATACTGCCCCTCCGCATCCATGATGGCCGTAACATTGAGCGCGAACTTCAGATCACCAATCGCGATGTCCGTCTGGTACGGCAGATTTGTCGGGTCAGCAAGCAGTTTCCGCTGATGTTCCGGATGCTTGTGGAAGGTATCAATGCACGTGCCAACGACCTTGTCGGCACTAAAACCTGGATAGACCGCTGCCAACGCGACTTCATGTTTCTTTAACAAATCCATAGTCGAGTCATTGGCGTAGGTAACCACAAGCTCCCGGTCAACCATCATCATCGCCGTCATTGCGCCATCCACGGTACCTTGCAGACGTGCAACGGTGGACTCTTTGGCACGCAGTTCAGTCACGTCACTCCACTCGAGCGCATTGCCAACATACTGCCCTTCCGCATCCATGATGGCCGTAACATTGAGCGCGAACTTCAGATCACCAATCGCGATGTCCGTCTGGTACGGCAGATTTGTCGGGTCAGCAAGCAGTTTCCGCTGATGTTCCGGATGCTTGTGGAAGGTATCAATGCACGTGCCAACGACCTTGTCGGCACTAAAACCTGGATAGACCGCTGCCAACGCGACTTCATGTTTCTTTAACAAATCCATAGTCGAGTCATTGGCGTAGGTAACCACAAGCTCCCGGTCAACCATCATCATCGCCGTCATTGCGCCATCCACGGTACCTTGCAGACGTGCAACGGTGGACTCTTTGGCACGCAGTTCAGTCACGTCACTCCACTCGAGCGCATTGCCAACATACTGCCCTTCCGCATCCATGATGGCCGTAACATTGAGCGCGAACTTCAGATCACCAATCGCGATGTCCGTCTGGTACGGCAGATTTGCCGGGTCGGCAAGCAGTTTCCGCTGATGTTCCGGATGCTTGTGGAAGGTATCAATGCACATGCCAACGATTTTTTCGGCACTAAAACCTGGATAGACCTCTGCCAACGCAACTTCGTGTTTCTTTAATAAATCCATAGTCGAGTCATTGGCGTAGGTAACCACAAGCTCCCGGTCAACCATCATCATCGCCGTCATTGCACCATCCACGGTACCTTGCAGACGCGCAACTGTGGACTCTTTGGCACGCAGTTCAGTCACGTCACTCCACTCCAGGGTAGTGCCAATATAGGTGCCAGCGGAATCGATTTGTGCCGTCACATTAAGTTCAAATTTAAGTGGCCCAATCGCAATATCCGTTTGGTAAGGAAGATTTGCAGGATCACTCAGCAACTTTCGCTGATGCGCTGGGTTCTTGTGAAACACATCAATATTTGTACCAATGAGATTATCTGCACTAAAACCGGTAAACACACTCTGCAAGGTTGCCTCATGCTGCTTCAGTAAATCCACAGTTGCCTTATTGGCGTAAGTCACTACAAAATCTCGATCAACCATCATGACGGGTGTCATTGCATTATTAATGGCAGAGCTCATCCGGGTTGCTTCCATATTGTCTTGTAAATTTTCCTGTATTTTTTCACCGACTACTTTTTTGCTCGCTGCCATTATCTTGTCCTCTTCTCCAGTATTGTCAGTTTGTTTCGCAGCCAGCA
>Ga0316204_10003268_pt1 | contig 33134 bp, 33 predicted proteins | sample 6monrhotite_MG_2_FD_205661 | JGI IMG/M metagenome (GOLD analysis project Ga0316204, IMG submission 205661) | Microbial mat bacterial communities from mineral coupon in-situ incubated in ocean water Damariscotta River, Maine, United States -... | ecosystem: Environmental > Aquatic > Marine >... | reverse complement strand
ATCGGTTTCCTTAAAGTTATATATAGCCCTGACCGAACTCAATGAATAACACTCTCCAAGTTGTATTAATCCTCCTTGCCGTCGCTGTTGGCGTGGTTGTTTTATGCCGTATTTTGCGACTTCCCGCGATGTTGGGCTATCTCATAGTCGGCATTTTGATCGGCCCGCATGCACTGGGGTGGATTCCTGACGCACCGGAAACACGGCATCTTGCCGAATTCGGTGTGGTCTTCTTAATGTTTAGTATCGGCTTGGAGTTTAGTCTCGCACGCCTGCGTGACATGCAGCGTATCGTCTTTGGGCTGGGGACGGCACAGGTGATGCTCACGATGCTGCTAGTTATGGTCGCCTCCTTAGTTTTTGATTTGGACTGGCGTGAAGGATTGGCATTGGGCGGGGTGTTGGCGATGTCCTCAACGGCCATCGTGAGTAAGATGCTGGTCGAGCGCGCGGAATTGAGTTCTTCGCATGGTCACAAGATCATGGGTGTGCTGTTGTTTCAAGACTTGGCAGTAGTTCCCCTCATTATTATTATTCCAGCGCTAGGTAGCGATTCAGGTGATCTTACGGCGACCGTCATATTCGCATTACTGAAGGCCGTATTGTTGCTATCCGTTCTATTGATATTCGGACAACGTTTGCTGCGCCCCTGGTTTGATTTGGTGGCCCAACAAAAATCTTCCGAGCTATTCATGCTCAACGTATTGTTGTTCACCCTAGGCCTTGCCTATCTCACCGAATTGAGCGGCTTATCAATGGCGCTTGGCGCATTTGTGGCGGGTATGCTTATTTCAGAAACGGAATATCGCTATCAGGTGGAAGAAGACATCAAGCCGTTCCGCGATGTGTTGCTGGGCTTATTCTTCGTCACTATTGGTATGATGTTGGATTTAGGCAGTGTTATCGGGGGCTTCGGCTGGATATTGCTGGTGTTGTTGGTGCTGCTGCCATTTAAGGCGGTGGTGGTGACTTTGCTGGTGCGCATGTTTGCCAAGGATTGGGGAGTGGGCATTCGTACCGGTTTAGGTTTGGCGCAGGCGGGCGAATTCGGTTTTGTGTTGTTGACTCTGGCAGGAGGCGCGAATTTACTGCCACCCGAGATTATGCAAAACGTGCTTGCCGCGATGCTAATTTCTATGCTGATCGCACCCTTTTTGATTCAGCATGCTGAGGCGATTGTGCGCCGTGTATCGCCTGCCGAATGGACGAATCAAGCGCTGCAAGTACACAAGATAGCAGTGCAGAGCATGAGTTCTGATGCACATATTATTGTGTGCGGCTTTGGGCGTAGTGGCAAGGCTTTGGGTAGCTTTCTGGATAACGAAGGTATTAAGTACGTGGCATTAGAGCTAGACCCGACCTATGTGCGCAATGCGGTTGCGGCAGGTCACAAAGTAGTTTACGGAGATGCTACAAAACGTGAAGTACTACAGGCGGCAGGATTAATGCGCGCCAAGGCATTAGTGGTTACCTATGACGATACACCGTCGGCGCTGAAGATATTGCATCACATCGCACATATTTGTCCCGGCTTGCCAGTGGTGGTACGTACGGCGGATGACACGCATGTGGAAGCGCTGAAACGTGCGGGTGCAGCGGAAGTTGTTGCCGAGGTGCTGGAAGGTAGCGTGATGCTCGCGTCGCAGGCCTTGATACTTTCAGGGGTGCCACTGAATCGCGTTATTCGCCGTATTCAAGAGGCGCGCGCAAGGCGTTACAGCGTGTTTAGCGGTTACTTTCGTGCAGCTCCAGAGCCAGTGGGCGAAGCGATGGACAATTTGCAGCCGCGTTTTAATAGTGTTTTACTCAACAAAGGTGATGCCGCTGTTGGCAAGACACTGGATGAGATTAACTTGGCTGAGCTGAATGTAGAGGTGAATTCGGTACGCCGCCATAATGTGAAAGGTAATCAGCCTGCCGGAGATATGCTGTTGCGCGAGGGCGATGTGTTGATGTTGCTTGGCGATCCTGTGTCTCTGGCCGATGCAGAAAAACGGCTGAGTGGCGATAAGGCCTGAAACTAGGCGAAAATTGGGAGCATGGGAATGAAACTATTTGGTACTCAAACTAGCCCTTACACACGCAAAGTACGCCTGCTATTGCTGGAAAAAGCGATTCCCCACACCTATTTAATTGATGCGCCGAACGATCCCGGTAGTCAGGTTGCGCAGGTCAATCCCTTGGGGCGCATACCCGCATTGATACTTGATGACGAGACGTGTGTATTTGATTCACCCGTGATCGCCGAGTATCTGGATAGCTTGAATGACAACCCTATTCTTATTCCGCGCCACGATGCCTTGGCATTAATGCGAGTGAAGCGCTGGGAAGCGTTGGCGGACGGTATTATGGACTCTGCCGTCGTGGTGCGTACCGAAGTGATACGCCCAGCAGAGAAACAAAGCGCGGGCGTGTTGCGCTTGCATAATGACAGTATCACTCGTGCGCTGACCTATATTGCGCAACAACTTGGTGAGCGTGACTGGTGCGAGGGTGAGAGCATCAGCTTGGCAGATTTAGCTTTGGTGAGTGCGCTGCTATATTTGGATTTGCGTCAGGCTGCGCGTGATTGGCGTAGCGCCCATCCGAATTTAGCCATCTGGTTTGCACACATAAGTGCACGCGACAGCGTGCGCACTTCATTGGCTGACTAAAACTCTATGCCCAGTTTCAAGCCTGTATCGGGCGACGACTTGCAGCATTTGCTAGACAATTTACCGAAGAACTTTTCAGCGGAGGACATTGCTTCGGTTCAGCATGCCTGCGAATTGGTTAAGCCTTTTTATGCAGATAAAGTTGAGCTGACCAATGCACCCTTGTTGCAACACGCTTTGGGTGCGGCAGCAACTCTCGCCAAGATGAATATGGATCGTGCTTCGATCACAGCAGTTATCTTGCATGCACTGCCTGAGTACCTGCCGGACTGGGCGGAGAAAGTTCATGCTGACTTCGGTAGCGATGTGTGCGAGTTGGTGGAGGGGATCTCGCGCATGGAGCAAATCCGCCAGTTCAGCGAGATGGGTAATCTTCAGCCATCAGAAGGAAAAAAGTCCGAGCCAACGCAGCAGATTGAAATACTACGTAAGATGCTGCTTGCCATGGTGCAAGACATTCGTGTGGTGCTAATCAAGCTTGCCGAACGCACGCAGACCATGCGCAACCTTGCCAACGCAGACCTTGAACACCAACAAATCATAGCGCGAGAAACCCAAGGTATCTTTGCGCCGTTGGCGAATCGTCTGGGTGTCTGGCAAATCAAATGGGAACTGGAAGATCTTTCACTGCGTTTTCTAGAGCCGCAACTGTATAAGCAAGTTGCCACGCTCTTGGATGAGCGACGCGTTGATCGGGAACAGTATATTGCGGACGTGCTGACATTCTTAAAGCACGAGTTAAAAACAGCCAATGTCCATGCAGAAGTAAGCGGGCGGCCAAAGCATATCTACAGCATTATCAATAAAATGAAGCGTAAGCAGCTAGAGTTCAGCGAGCTTTACGATGTGCGCGCCGTGCGTATTTTGGTGGATGATATGCGCGACTGCTATACGGTGCTAGGCTTGGTGCATAACCTCTGGCAACCGATTCCCGGCGAGTTTGATGACTATATTGCCCAGCCCAAGAGTAACGGCTACCGCTCCTTGCATACGGCGGTCATTGGCCCGCGAGATTTGGCTATTGAGGTACAAATTCGCACCACTGAGATGCATCAGCACTCCGAGCTTGGTGTCGCGGCACACTGGCGCTATAAAGAAGGCGGCAAATCGGACTCTAAATTTGACGAGAAAATCGCCTGGCTGCGGCAGATATTGGAATGGAAAGAAGAGGTCGCCGATACGGGCGATATGTTGGAGCAATTTAAAAGCGAATTGTTTCAAGATCACGTCTATGTGCTGACACCACAAGGCAAGGTAATCGACTTGCCTAAAGGTGCAACGCCGGTGGATTTTTCATACACCTTGCACACCGATTTGGGCCATCGCACACGTGGAGCCAAAGTGGATGGCAGCATCGTGCCGCTTAATTACAAGTTGCAAAACGGTCAGCGTGTTGAAATTTTAACCAGCAAGGTTGGCTCTCCTAGTCGAGATTGGCTGAGTTCGAATCAGGGCTATTTGCAAAGCAATCGCGCCCGCGCCAAAGTGCGGCAGTGGTTCAAAATGCAGAATTTTGACGAAGATGTTGCCCAGGGCAGAACGCAACTAGATAAAGAACTGCATAGGCTTGGTGTTAACTCAGTCAATCAGGACAAACTCGCACAACGCCTACACTTCAATAAATTAGAAGACTTGCTGGCTGCCTTAGGGCGCAACGAAATCACACAACGCCAGCTTGCCATAGCTGTTCAGGCGCTGGTGCCGGGTGTGCTAGAGGAAGCGAAGCCAGCCATGATTCGCACCGCCTTGGCGCGGACAGTTGCAACAGGCGTCACAGTGGAAGGGGTGGGCAACCTGCTTACCAAGTTTGCCAGATGCTGCAAACCCACCGTGCCAGATGTCATCGTTGGCTATGTCACACGCGACCGTGGCATCACGATTCATCGCCAAGACTGCCCCGCCATGCTGCGTATGCCAGAAGAGCGTAAGGATAGAGTGCTAGACGCCCAATGGGGAAATACTCACCTCGAACGGGCTTAATCAGACTTTTCTCAGATAAAATATTCGCAGGCAATATTTGGAAGTGTATTAAACTGGCAAGGTCAATTGTGAGCAATACAGACGATAAAGGAGCATGGTCATGTCCACCTTGGTGATCGAACATTTCAGAGTCAGTGATCTACCCCCGCAATGGGCTCAACGCTTAGAGATGCGGCCTGAGCAAACCGTGACTGTACGTATTGAAACAGAGGCAGTTCAAGCTCCCTGTACACCAGAAACGTTGCTAACGAATGACCCTGCTTTTGGCATGTGGCGTGATCGCGAAGACATGGCCGATGTATCTGCTTTCGTGCAGCAACTACGCGCTCCACGTTACGCGCCTGATGGTTCACGTCAGGATTAGGGCACGTAATGCTGGTTGATACCGACGTACTCATTTGGCATTTACGCGGCTACCAGCAAGCCACGCAAAAGTTGGACAGCTTTCCTATCTTAATAATTTCAGCCGTTACTTACATGGAATTGTTGCAGGGATTGCGCAGCAAAACAGAAATGAAAGCATTGCAGCAAAGCTTGGCGATGCGTCACACACAACGCTTACCACTCACCCCCGCGATTACCGAAAGAGCAACGTCCTTGATGGAGGGTATGGTGTTATCGGATGGCTTGCAAATGGCTGATGCCCTGATCGCCGCCACAGCTCTGGAACATCAACTTCCCTTACTCACCGGCAATGTTAAACACTTTGCGGCTATTGCAACTCTGCGGGTCGAGAGATTTGAGATTTAATAAGTCATATGGCGGGCGTGCTTCTTCTAGCCAAGTTACCTTTGGTCACTAATAAAACCCTGTCATTGTGCCCTGCGTAAAATTTAGCTTAGCTTTATTTCTGTATGCGTATTTGCGCACCCAAAGGCACTTTATTTCTCGCTGACCATCTCAGTCAAATTGCGCGTGACCAGCAAAGAAAGCAAGCGACGACTATCCGCACGCAGTACTGTGAATTCCCATTCGCCAAACTGAATGATTTCACCGCTCTTGGGAAGTTGACCAGCAGCTTTTAACACTAGGCCGCCGATGGTGTCATAGTGTTCGTTGCTGAACTCGGTTCCTAGTATTTCGTTGAAATCTTCAATTTCGGTGTCAGCTTTAACCCGCCAATGCGTTTCATCTTGAGGGATGATGTTGTCTTCGTCTTCGTCGAAGTCGTATTCGTCAGAAATATCGCCGACGATTTGCTCAAGCACGTCTTCGATAGTCACCATGCCGCACACGCCACCATACTCATCTACCACCAGAGCGATATGATTGCGGTTGCTGCGGAAGTCGCGTAGCAGGATGTTGAGGCGTTTTGATTCCGGTACGAACACGGCAGGGCGCAGCATATCGCGCACATTGAATTCTTCACCCGCGTAATATTGCAGCAAATCTTTCGCCAGCAAAATACCAATAATATTGTCTTTATCTCCGTCAGTGACGGGGAAGCGCGAGTGCGCGGTTTCGATAACGTAGGGGATAAATTGCTCAGGCGGCTGGCTTATGTCGATGACATACATTTGCGCGCGCGGAATCATGATTTCGCGCACTTGCTGCTCGGAGACTTGAATAACGCCTTCCATCATAGAAAGTGCTTCCGCATCTAGCAGGTTGCGCTCGTAGGCATTATGTAAAAGCCCGATCAACTGTTCACGGTCTTCTGGCTCGCGTAACAACATCGTCGAGAGCCGTTCTAACAAAGTTGGTTTACTACTACTGCTACTGTCTGAACCGTCCATTACCCAACATCAACTAATAAGATAAGGCGCAGCATACCTCAATTTCAGCATTAACGCAGTTTCACGCGCTTCCATTATTTCGGCATCATGTTCTGTTTCATGATCGTAGCTCTGCAAATGCAATACCGCATGCAGAGTGAGGTGGGCATAGTGCGCAAGTAAGTCCTTACCTTGCTGTCGCGCCTCGCTCGCTACAACAGCGGCGCAGATGACTACGTCGGCATACAAAGGCACGCTATCGTCGTAAACAAAAGTCAGCACATTCGTTGCGTAATCTTTGTTGCGATAGCTCAAATTGAGTTCGCGGCCTTCAACTTCATCTACGATGCGTAAAGCGACTTGCACATCTTGCTCAAGTCCAATCTTCACCCAGCGCCGAAATTGTGCACGCGTCGGAAGACCGATGGCATCGCTTGCATATTGAACGGCTAGCGAGAGTTTGTATGTGTTGCTCATTTAGATCGCTTTCACCAACTCGCCGCGCAAGGTGTGCATGGAAACAGAGCTAATCGAAACTTCGACAAAACGCCCGAGCAGGTCCGCTGAACCTGCGAAGTTTACGACGCGGTTGTTGTCGGTGCGGCCAGCCAGTTCACTTGCGTCTTTTTTGGATATGCCTTCGACTACGACACGCTGAACTGTGCCGACCATGGTTTCGCTGTAGGCATTTTCTAGTTCGTCGATTCGCGTCTTTAAGCGTTTCAGGCGGGCCATTTTTGTTTCGTGCGAAACTTCATCCGTCATTTCTGCAGCGGGTGTGCCAGGTCTGGGGCTGTATAGGAAGCTGAAGCTGACATCAAATTGCACATCCTCAATTAGCTTCATGGTAGCTTCGAAATCACTTTCTGTCTCGCCGGGAAAGCCGACGATAAAATCTGAGGTGATGGAAATGTCAGGGCGCAGTGCGCGCACTTTGCGAATGATGGATTTGTATTCCAGTGCCGTATAACTGCGCTGCATATTTGCCAGCACACGATCTGAACCGGATTGCACGGGCAGGTGTAGATGGTTCGCCAGTTTTGGTGTGTCGGCATACAACTCAATTAAGCGCGCTGACATTTCTCTTGGGTGAGAGGTCACGTAACGCACACGTTGTACCCCCTCGAGATCGGCAATGGCACGGATTAAAAAGGCTAAGTCTACGGTTTCGCCGTCGTCATGTTCACCAGCATAGGCATTAACGTTCTGACCCAATAGCGTGATTTCACCCACGCCTTGCGCGACCAGTCCGCGAATATCGCGCATCACATCAGCCATCGGGCGGGAGATTTCATCACCACGCGTATAGGGTACGACGCAAAAAGTGCAAAATTTACTACAGCCTTCCATGATGGATACATAGGCTGAGCCACTGGTGACTTGCGGCGTGGGCAAGCTGTCGAATTTTTCAATTTCGGGAAAGCTGATGTCCATCTGCATGCGTCCGCTGGCGCGTCGCGCGGCAATTAGTTCCGGTAAGCGATGCAGCGTCTGCGGGCCGAAGATGACATCTACATATGGTGCGCGGCGAAAAATAGTCACGCCTTCCTGGCTGGCGACGCAGCCACCTACGCCGATAATTAAATCTGGCTTGGCAAGTTTGAGTGGACGTACTCGGCCTAAATCCGAAAATACTTTTTCTTCGGCTTTTTCGCGTATCGAGCAGGTATTAAACAGAATGATGTCGGCATCTTCTGGCTTGTTCGTCAGTTCGATGCCCTCGCTGGCACGCAATACATCGGCGATTTTGTCCGAGTCGTATTCGTTCATCTGGCAGCCGAAGGTTTTGATAAATAATTTTTTTGTCACAAGTAGTCTCAAACTGACACCGACGAAGCGGTGCTAAAATTAGTAAGCGGAAGTGCGGTGTGGCGGCAAGAAACAGTTAGACCTAAAAAAATTTACCACAGAGACACAGAGGCACAGAGAAAGGCAAAACATTAACAAGTCATATTCTCGGTGCAACTGCGGTTTTAAGTTTAATGACGTGAATTGCTTCCTTGCGTTCAGTGTGAATTATACTAGGATTGGAGCTTGAGTTTTGAAGTTGTCTTGCGAGGAGGGAAGGTCAATGAGCGTCATCACTACAGTATTTGCGATTGCGGTGTTTTTTATCGTGATCGGCTTCGCTCTGTCTATGATTAAAGAGTTGTTCAAGAAATGATGTAGTTCTGTAAGCGAGAGTTTGGATATTTTGTAAAACTCTCAGCTTGATAGAATGACGATCTCTAGCCAATTGGGAGGTTAAGAAGATCGCTTTTGGAAAGTGATGCAGCGCAAGTCCCATGAGAAACCGCTAAACGAAATTTCACACCTTGCTCAGAGCGCAGCGTACGCAAAAGATGTTCTCGCCATTCCGTCGCTACCCGAATTCGGTAAACACAGTCGGTGAAAACCGCCTTCCCTTTTGTCACCATCACAGCATGATCAAGACAACGACTCCCTACACGCGGAATCAAAATGTCACCGGGAGCAACTATCCAGCGCTCCGCCATGGAGGGTGTTTTGCTAAGGTTTGCGCGTCCATTTGGGAAACGCTTGAAATCGGTCGTATGAAAAATTGGCACACCAAGCTCTCTGGACTCTGCATGGCTCAAAGCGCCGCGTTTGATGTCTGGATTCAGATCAGCCAATGTCAAGCCTGTGCTCATGCTTTGCAGGTGGAATTGCGCATCTAGTCGGCTCCTCGCATTCTCGGCATCCACCCGCACACTCGCACCATCCGACGACTCAAGTAAAACGGAATGGCTGGCAACACCTTTGCGCAGAAACAAAGCTACGGTCTTTGCCTCTGTGCCTTTGAAAAGGAACGCGGGTAATTCCAGCGTACGCCACAAGCCATGTCTTTCCAGCAAGGCTGCACGTAAATCCGCATAAATATGATTTACTGCTAAGCCCTCGGGCAAGATCACCGCTAACTCGCCACCGGGTTTTAGAAGGCGCAAATTTTGGGCAAGAAAAACAATGTCGCGCGTCAGACGTTTGGGGGAGACAGCATCTGCCAATCCGGCATCTCGCATGATGGATAAATGGCTGGCGTTGGCCCGAAGTGCCCCATAAGGTGGGTTCCCAACCGCAACATCCATAGACTCTTCCTCAACTCCCAGCAGCCGGGGTAAATCGTGGCGTAAAGCATCAACCTGATGGCAATCGCCAGCGGGGAATCTGGAGCGGGCATGAGCGACATTTAAAGGGTCGATATCCGCAGCAAGTAATTTTGCCCCCATCCAGCGTTGATTCGCGGCACAAAGCAAATCGCCCAGACCTGCACCGATGTCGCATACACGGGACGGATCGCTTATATCCAGCCGCTCAACCAAGCTGTTTCCGGTCTTGACTGGGGTGTAATACTGGCCAAGATTCATGTCAGAAGACGCGCGCAGTCATAAAGGTATACTCTAGATACCGATTGACTACGGGGAGCATGTTGGAGAGGAAAATCATAGAGCAAACGTACACGCCCCCTTTCTTCATCATTGAGTCCAAAATAAAACCACAGAATTCCTAGATTCATAGGCTTAGGGCCAAGAGGTACAATGTCCAGCCATTTGGCAGAGCGAAATTGTTCTTGGCAAAATGCAGCCACCGCGACGGGATCAGTAGCGGGCAATGGCAGCACATGCTGAGGATGATCTCGTTCAAATTCGCCTAGCCAAGGATCGGCTGCTGCGCGGGCGCGAGCTACACCTTCCCGCACAAATGGCGGATCACCAATCACTACATAAAGGTGGTCTTCCTTCCAGTCATAACGATCTATGAATTTCCAAGCGCGCGCCTTATCGAACCCTAGAAACACCAAATGGCGGGCACCCTGGCGGTCAGGATCTAAAGCCAGTGCAGCATATCCCTTGGGTTGCTCTATGGGGTGTAAAATGTAATCGGTGAGCGCTTGTTCTGGGAAGTTGTAATCTGCGGGTGAAACATAGATGCAACCAAGCTTAGCCAGCCGTAGTTCCCGTAAAGCGGGTAATAAATAAAGCAGCGTATCCAGCACCAGTAAATTCATGTCTACCAACAATCGTGCTCCAGCTGGGACGTACTCACCTAACCAAGCGCCGAGCGTAGACCAATCCACCTCAGCAGACTCTTGCCCACTAACACGCACATGAAAGCGGTGTGGTACATCTTCTTGTGCTCGGCGCAAACGAATGCGAGGAATATCTGGTAAGTTTTCTTGGCACCAGCAAGCGCGAGGTTCATTGATTTCACGATCACTGACTATCAAGAAATCCCATGAAGGCACTTCATTGATGTGATCGGCGGCCTCGTCTGGCAACCAAAATTGAATTTCATTTGCAATGAAATCTACCATAGCTGCTCTTGTCCATTTTCGGTCGAGCTCAATTGATCTAATTCTCGCTCTTTTGCGTTAAACATTTTTTGCCAGTCGGTATCGCTGCCCTGGAATAAGACCAATACTTCTTCAGCACGTAGCATGGCTTTTTTCTTGCGTCTGGTAGAAAGATTAAACAAGGGCGCGAGCCAAGGGGCGATCTGCCAATCAACTCCGCGCGCCTCATGCAGCGATTTTTGCTTATTGCCGTGCAATTGGCGCAAGATGCCTTCATACCAAGCATCTCTTAGCCATTTGTCCAGTTTTTCAGCATTATCGGCATTGGCGGCTTCACCTTTAATGGCAAAGTGGTTAATCTCTGGCTCGCTCTGGCGCGGACTTTTATGAGTAAGCTCGAATAAACGCCCCAGCCGTTCTAGCAATTGATTGACTTCGGCAGTTGAGCGGGAAGCAGAATAAAGATTCTCCCGCAAAATGCGTGACTGCCTATGTATGGAGACATCCTGCGCCGACCAAGGTATAGGCAAAGATGGCTGAGAGGATGCTAGCCATTCGGCCACGATTCCGTGGCAAAAATCCAGTGAAACTCGGATGTTATTACCCGCTAATCCAAGTATCTGATTAAGCCCAGAATATTTTTTGTCTGTGCGGTAAAGCCGGCAAAGCCAGTGTAAAGCACCACGGTGGTAATTGTGATACCAGTCACGCGATTTCTGATTATCCTGCTGGAAAGCTGAGGCAATTTCCGCAGCATCTTTGCCTTGATTAAATAACACAACTGCCACTGCTCGGCGCAAGGGATTAGTCTCGGTCGCCATCCAATCGAGCAAGGGGCGTGCAGTATCTCCACCATGCTTCTGCACCCATTGGAGTAATTGATCCTGACGTTTGCCACCTTCAACAAGAAGACGAGACTCATCCTCGGCAGAAAGGTCCTCAAACAATGCTTCTACACGAACATAGCCATTGGCTCTAAACCATGGTTCTTCTTCAAGATGACGATTCGCAACAGCGATAGCGTGCCGGGAAAACTCGTTGAATTCCAAGTCCTCATCAAGAGAATAGCGCCGATAGTCGTGGATTTCTTCTATGGTCTGTCCCGGTGCCAATGTTTCTCTGGTGGTAAGTCCACCGCTACGCATGAATAAGCGGTAAGTTACTCCATCTTCTCTGCGGCTTTGTTTCAAGCGGGTATTAATCATACGCTGCTGATAGTCGGCATAATTCTCGTATTCATCTATCAGAATGGCGAAATAACGCTCGCCGAATTCCCCCGTTCGGCGCAACTCCTCCATAAGTTGCTTCATCAACGAATTAGCAGAAAGCAGCAAAGGAGGCTCAACTCGTGTTGGATTATTGAGATAGATGCGAATTTTGGTTAGTTGGCGTTCAAGAAAGTCGCCAAATTCAGTGTGACTAAATTCAGCAGGACTATCTTCGGCAAACTCGGAAAACAATGCGGCGAATAGGCGCTTTTCATCGCACCAATTGCTGATGCCACCGAGTGACTCCAAAGCTAAAAGCGCTTTGCGGATGACGACGATATCAAAGAACAACGAAAACAGCCTATCAAAGGTTTTGCGTAGTGTGTCGTCGCGTTGATTAAAACTATCAAGAAAATCTGCGTCGATACGGAAATACAGGCCGACCTGGCGAATACGATCTACGTCGATATTGCCGCCAGATGTACGACGCTGCTCCGCCAAATTGACCACAAGAGAAAATTTGCTCGCTAACATGGTTTTACCCGAGCCCCGCGCGCCCGATACTACGAGCGGGGTAAAATTAGTCATGTCTTCGATAATATTGCCACCGGGATCAACGAAGAAGCGGGCTACATCCTCGTCCTTGATGTAGTCGCGCCGAACTAAAGCAAAGGGATTGCCAGGTTTAGGAGCCTCTAATATCGCGCCCATAGCATCCCCAGATTCGTTCAAGACCACGATCAGCTTATCAATGCCTTCCGTATAAGAACTAATCAGCCCTCGATCATGCCGCTCCCAACTGAATATACGTTCTTCAAGTGCCAGTTCGGGATCATAAGGCAAGCTGACATGAAAGTCGGTAAATCCGGGCCATTGCATTCTGATGTCAGCACGGCGTCGGGCCAGAAGTTCAGCACCTAGCAGGGTAGGTACCGGTGAACCAACCAGCAGCACACGCTTATCCCCGAAGCTCTGTTTCGCTGGCTCGCTGCGCAGCCGTTCCACCACCTTGCGCGCACCTTCGATGTTCTGCCAGTTCAAACCCGCCACCACCACCACCGTGTCGGCCAACTCCAGCGCGCTGACGTAAAATTCTTCCGATAATCCGGTGCGCGCATCTAGCAGCACGTAGTCATAGCCTTCTGCATGACAACGATGTTGGATGAGGGTTAACAAAGCTTGCCCGCCGGATTGGTAGAAGGCCTCCCAAGAGAAGTCGGCCATGCGCGCCCAGTATTTTTCATCGGACTCATCACCGGCGGGCAACAAGGAAATACTGCCAGACTGTTCGGACTTCGAAAGTGTTTTGCGCACTTCTTCACGCGGCAGTTTCAGATATTTGGCAAGGTCGAATTCGAAGGGGGTCTTGTTTTTCTGGCAAGTCTGCCAGTATTCAAATAATTCCAGCAAACCTGCGCCCGGCCATCCCTTGAGGTCGCGCGGATGTGAAACACGGGGACGAAACAGGTCGGTCATGTGCTGGCCGGGCGCTTCCAAATCCAAATCCAGAATCAGCACCTTGCTGCCTTGTCGCGCCAACTCGTAAGCTGTGTTGGCCAGCGCCAAGCTGCGCCCCACGCCGCCCTTGTATGAATAAAAAGCGATGAAACGTGTCTGGCTCATGCGGGTGAACCGTAGCTTGTATTCACGGCAAGCTCGTTAAAACGAGCCGAGGGTGTCTTGCGTTCGGGTTCTTTCCATTTGAGAAGTTTGCTGGCTTCTTGGCTGCTCATACCGACACGATCTTCTAGCCAAGATTCGATCACCGCTTTTAGATTTTCGATACCCTCGGGGCAAGAGTCGTTGTTAAAACAACGGGCATACAAGCTTTGGTAATCTTCCAACACCTCATTTTTAATCGCATCCTTGTCCGCAGTTGGAGATTCCATTTGATCAGCCAGCAGGGTAAATACTTCCATTGCAGGAAAATCATGAGCCGCTTGTGCGTTATGGAACCATGCATCGAAATTGGGGGCAATCTCACCGCTGTTGAGCAGTCCACGGCTGGCATGAAGCACGGCTTGCCAAGCGTATAACGCTTCACTTTCTTTACGCACTTTGACTTGTTGTAACCAAGAATGAAAGCGAGTTCGCCACCAAGTACGTCCACCTAAAGCCAATGCAGACAGCATACGCAAAGCGGCAATAATCAGGCGCAACTCATCCAGACTCTTCCAGATCGTATCTTGCAGTTTTGCATCATTCAACAAGAACGATGCAACTTGTTCGGCATCTGCACCAGCAGGGCGTTGCGATTGTGGTATGCGCGAAATAAACACGGCAGCATTGGAAACCGCAGTAACATTTTCTTGTGACCAGACTTCCTGCAAAACTTCGCCAAAATCGCGCCAGAACAATACGCGAGTTTCTTCAGCCAATGCGCTTAAATGGCTTAATAATATATCGTCGGCTCCTACGCCACGATCTGGAAGCAATCCTTTTCCTGCAAGTTCGAGCAATACATTTCGTATTTCATCGCGATTCATGCCACACCTCCCGAACAATTTCGTCGATCTAACACGCGTTGGCGACACGCCGCCCAATAGGCTGTCGGCAACTTTTCATCCACCAACGATCCTTCATCTGGAATCAGAAACCATGCATCCACAACTTTGACCGTATCCTTGGGAACCACCCATTCTTTATACGTCGGCAGTCCGTCATTTAACCCAAGAGTCATGCCATAAGAATCAGCATCCTGCCAAGCCAGCCAGTAAAAAGCAAATCCGGCATCAACCATTGTGGGTTTGTATAAGCTTTCAACTTCGACGGTGTAGATTACGACACGATCATCAGAATTCAATTCCTTGCAATAGAGACCTAAATCAGCCAGCAACGCAAGGGGTTGTGTGTCTTGGAATTGTGTGTCATCCAATTCGACCAGCCAGAGTAGCGGCCCTCTTTTTGAGCGAATGCGTTCTGTAGCCCAGCTTATCAAATTGCTCTGGAACAATTTCTGATTTCTAGGGGATGTGTTTCGGGGTAATGTCGCTACGTTTTGTTTTGACACAATATCTACCCAGTAAACACGTGATTTACCTGTTGTGCACATGCCTTGGCAATGCTCACGACTACAGGGACGAGCAAGTTTATTCGGCAATCCGGCCAAAGTATCCGTGTCGAGCCGATGGAAGAATTTAGCAGCCAACTGTCGAGTTGATACTGAGTTCTGAAAGTTGAGCCAGATCATGGCATCTTTCAACGCATCTTTTTGGGCCACATCCCCAGACCTAAATGCACCATATGCTCTGCGCATAAGATGATGTGCTGTAACTGTCATGTTGAAACCCCAAACCCTATCAATGTGTTGCAATGTAACCGAAACGCCAATGAGTTAACCAGTCTTTGTTGATTTATTTGGCGACAGTTAGGTATAACTACTCCCCTGTCTAAGCCACCGCCTCAACCGTGCAAATTCTAAATCTATATATATTACTTTGGAAGAGCCAAGCCAGCGGTCTGGTAGAAACCCGTCAAATCACTTAAATCATCAAACACTGCGGCTGCGCCTGTGAAGTCATGTTTGCTGGTGTAGGGGTTGATGGTGACATAGGTCTTGATTCCAGCAGCAAGGGCTGAGCGCAAGCCGTTGTTGGAATCTTCTAGTGCGATGCACTCGCTAGCATTAAGTTTTAATTCACGTAACACCCAGTCGTAAATATCCGGTGCGGGTTTTTTATTTGGCACGATGTCGCCACATCCGTTAGCGGAAAAATACTTTTCCCAGTCCTTGCCCAGTCCAACTTCAAGCAAGGCGGAGACGTTGGCGGGTGTGGTGGTGGTTGCGATAGCGAGTGTGATACCTGCCTGATGAGCTTCGTTGATGAATTGCTTAATGCCAGGACGCAGGGGAATGAGGCCATCGCCCAGCATGCCAGTGTAGTGGGTGGTTTTAAGCACGTGCAAATTTTTCACGAAGCCATCAAAGTCGGCAGGCTTGTTGAAATTAGTTAAAAAACTTTCGACGAAATATTTGATGCGCTCTTTGCCGCCCGTGACTTTGAGTAGTTTGTCATATAGCTCAACATCCCAATTCCAGTCGAGATTGCTTTCAGAAAAGGCTTGGTTGAATGCGAGACGATGCGCGTCTTCAGTGTCGGCAAGTGTGCCGTCTACGTCGAATATGATAGCTTTGATAGTCATGATTAAATTATCCAGAAAAAATTTAGAGAAGCACCGGTTTATTTGGGCTTGTCGTTGCCGCGAAAGCGTGAAGCTAAGTTAAATAAAGGCGCTGCATCTCCGCATTCGCGGAGATGACAAATTAACCTAAAAAGCAGTTGTCCACAGATTTTCACCGATTAAACAACATCTAATGCTGAACTTTCTACTCACTCATTGGGTGCTGAGGTGAAAATCTGCGTTAATCTGCGTTAATCTGCGAAATCTGTGGATTGAACTGCGGTTTATAGGATTAATCAGCGAAGCCTTAGCGCATGCCAGGCAACATGCCCTTCATGCCGCGCATCATTTTTGCCATGCCGCCTTTGTTGAACATTTTCATCATTTTTTGAGTTTGTTCAAACTGCTTGAGCAGTTGGTTGACGTGCATAACTTGTACGCCTGAACCAATGGCAATGCGGCGTTTGCGCGAGGCTTTGATGAGTTCTGGGCGTGAGCGTTCAAACTGTGTCATTGAGTTGATGATGCCTTCAGTGCGATTGATTTGACGGTCATCAACTTGTGCGCCAGCGGCAGCTTGAGAAAGTTGTGAGGGCAGTTTGTCCATCATGGCACTGACTCCCCCCATATTTTTCATCTGTACGATTTGCGCTTTGAAGTCGTTCAGGTCGAAATTCTTGCCGCTTTGCATTTTCTTGGCGAATTTCTCCGCCTCGGCATGATCGACACCACGCTGCGCATCTTCGATTAATGACAGCACATCACCCATGCCGAGCACGCGCTGTGCCATACGATCAGGGTGGAAAGCCTCAAGGCCGTTCATCTTTTCGCTTACGCCGACAAACTTGATGGGCTTGCCCGTGATGTGGCGCACAGATAATGCCGCACCGCCGCGCGCATCGCCGTCCAGCTTGGTGAGGATGATGCCAGTTAGCGGCAGTGTTTCACCGAAAACCTTAGCCGTGTTAACCGCGTCTTGCCCGGTCATCGCATCGACTACGAATAGGGTTTCGATGGGATTCAATGCGGCATGTAGCTGCTTAATCTCTTCCATCATCGCTGTATCCACTGCCAAGCGCCCAGCGGTATCGACGATCAACACTTCATGATGATGTTTGCGTGCAAAATCAAGCGCGGCTAAAGCGATGTCTTGTGGTTTTTGACTAATGTCGGAAGGGAAAAAATCGACTTCGACTTGCTCTGCCACCATGCGCAACTGTTCAATCGCAGCGGGGCGATACACGTCGCAACTTACTACTAGAACTTTCTTTTTGTTCTGTTCGCGCAGGAGCTTGGCAAGTTTACCGCTGGTGGTGGTTTTACCCGCACCTTGTAGGCCAGCCATCAAAATCACGGCTGGGGGGACGGCGGAGAGGTTTAGAGCGTCGTTGTGCTCACCCATGAGCTTGGTTAGCTCGCGGTTTACAACGCCGATTAAGGCCTGCCCCGGAGTCAAACTACCGATAACTTCCTCACCGAGGGCGGCTTGTTTAACCTGAGTGGTAAATTCTTTGACGACAGGCAAGGCCACGTCGGCCTCTAGCAAAGCAAGGCGTACTTCGCGTAAAGTGTCTTGAATATTGGCTTCGGTAAGGCGTGCTTGACCGCGTAATGTCTTGACGATGCCAGAAAGGCGATTAGTAAGGTTATCTAACATGGTTATTTTCCTAGGCTGACACAGTATGAGTTTAGTGTAGAATTCGCGAAGTCTAAAACATCTGCACGTATCATGTCGAACTTCGTTCCAACACTTGTTGCTTTTCTTGCTTACAGTATGCTGGCTGTTATTTTCTGGCGGGCGCAAGTTACAGGAAATATGGAGGCAGTAAACCGTAGCGGTATAGGGCATGCGATTGGTGTCCCCTTGGCTCTGCAAGCCGGATTGTTGTACCACAACCTAATTGTCGGCAGCAGCCTCAATCTGGGCTTGGTGTATGCGGTCTCATTGATTTTATGGTTAACGGTATTGGTATATTGGGTCGCCCGGTTTTTCTATCCATTGGCCAATCTCTTGACTTTGGTGCTGCCATTGGCGGCTATTGGCGTGATTTTGCCAGCTGTGTTTCCTGCAACACACATCTTAACTGAGCCAACTTCATGGATGTTTGATGCACATGTGCTGGTCGCCATGTTCGCATATAGCCTATTTACCATTGCAGCACTGCACGCAGGTTTGATGCATTTTGTGGAAAAAAGCCTACACCACCCCACCTTGCCTAATGTGCTCAAGAATTTGCCGCCGTTGATGACGATGGAAAAATTGTTGTTCCGTATTATCGGGGTAGGCCTAGTGTTGCTTACGCTTACGCTGGCTTCGGGCGTTATATTCTCAGAACAAATATTCGGCAAGCCTTGGCAGTTCAGTCATAAAGTTCTGCTCGGATTTATTTCCTGGGCAGTGTTTGCGACACTGATGCTCGGCCATATTTTCAGAGGTTGGCGTGGTCGTACCGCAGTGCGCTGGACATTTAGCGGGTTTGGCTTTTTGTTCTTAGCTTACTTGGGCACCAAGTTTGTGTTTGAAATTATTATGCATCAGTAACTGCATTGCCGTTTAAGTTAAAAACAGCAGTTCTATCCACATATTTCGCAGATTAACGCAGAATTCAATCGCATGAAGATGTTCCTCTTAACACCCAATGGGTGTGTTCGAAGTTCTGCAATAGATGTTGTCTAATCGGTGGAAATCTGTGCACCCATAGGGCACAAGAACCTCTTCGAGGAAATCTGCGGACAACTGCTTTTTTAGGTTAAAGCATCCCCCGTTCCGCGAAAGACAAACACCCAGTTCCCGCCACAATGAAATGATCGAGCACGCGTACGTCTACCAAGGCCAGCGCTTGCTTTAATGCATCAGTGAGCATTTGATCTGATTGGCTTGGTTCAGCGATGCCGGAAGGATGATTGTGCGCAAAGATGACTGCGGCAGCATTTATTGCCAGTGCACGCTTCACCACCTCGCGAGGATATACGCTGGTCTGCGTGAGTGTGCCGTGAAACATTTCTTCGGCAGCGATGACGCGATGTTGGGCATCCAAAAAAATACACACGAAAACTTCCTGCTCGCGACTGCGTAATAAAAGCTGCAAATAATTGCGTACTGCGGCAGGTGAATTTAGTGCATCGCCACTATGCATTTCCTCTTGCAGCGCACGTCGCGACATTTCCAGCACGGCTTGCAACTGGGCATATTTCGCTTGCCCCATACCATGCAGCTCGCAAAAGTCTTTTTCATTGGCAGCAAATAGCCGCGTCAAACTTCCAAAACGGGTGAGTAAGTCGCGCGCCAGATCGACAGCACTTTTGCCGACAACACCTGTGCGTAAAAAAATTGCCAGTAATTCGGCATCGGAGAGAGAGGACGCGCCACGTTGCAGAAGTTTTTCACGTGGACGTTCAGCGGCAGGCCAATCAGTGATGCTCATGCTTCACCTCGATTCGGTTACTGAATGTGCAAAAACAATTTTGATGTGTTCAAAAACCTCACCGCTGAGACACAGAGTAGAAACAAGCTATCTCCACTCAGCTTCGCCAAGTAAGGCACTTTCTTGTTAAGATACGCAGCATTATGAAACAAGCTCAACAAAAACGCATCTTACTCGGTATTACGGGTGGAATCGCAGCCTATAAGGCGGCAGAGTTAGCACGGCTGCTGGTGAAGCAAGGTGTTGAGGTTCAAGTGGCGATGACGGAGGCGGCAACGCACTTCATTACGCCCGCCACTATGCAGGCGCTCACTGGGCATCCGGTGTTGATTAACCAGTGGCAAGATGACAATGGCATGGCGCATATTCAGTCTAGTCGTATAGCTGATGCCATCGTGATCGCGCCTGCTACAGCAGACTTTATAGCTAAGCTAGCCAATGGCCTGGCCGATGACCTTCTTTCCACCTTATGCCTAGCGCGTGACTGCCCCTTGCTGGTCGCGCCAGCGATGAATAAGCAGATGTGGGCTAACGCCGCGACGCAGCGCAATGTGCAGCAATTGCTGACAGATGGTGTGTCACTGCTTGGCCCAGTGAGTGGCGTGCAAGCATGCGGTGAAGAAGGCATGGGACGTATGTTGGGGGCAGAGGCTTTGGCGAATGAAATCGTCGCCTCCTTGCGGCCGCAAAGACTCCTAGCCAATTGCAAAGTGCTCATAACAGCCGGCCCCACCTACGAAGCTATCGACGCGGTGCGCGGCATTACCAATCGTAGCAGCGGCAAGATGGGCTATGCCATTGCACAGGCGGCACAGGAGTTGGGAGCAGATGTCACGCTGGTGTCAGGCGCTACCGCGCTTGCTTGCCCGCACGGAGTACACAGAATGGACGTCACTAGCGCCGCAGACATGTTTGAAGCGGTGAAGCAGCATGTGAGCGAGGCGGATATTTTTATTGGCGTGGCAGCCGTGGCGGATTACCGCGTTGCACAGCCATCCGAACAAAAAATTAAAAAGAGTAATGCCAAGTTAACGCTGGAGTTACTACCTAACCCAGATATTTTGGCCTATGTTGCGGCCTTGCCGGATGCACCCTTTAGCGTGGGCTTCGCAGCCGAGAGCGAAAATCTGCGTGAATACGCCGAACAAAAGCGCCGGGCTAAGAAGTTACCTTTGCTCGCTGCGAATCTGGCCCAGCAGGCGATTGGTGCGGATGATAATGAATTGATTTTGTTTGATGACGCAGGCGAACACTGCTTGCCTCGCGCCGATAAACTAAGCTTGGCGCGGGCTTTGTTGCAGCACATCATTAAGCAACTACCAATCTCACCACAGAGACACAGAGACACAGAGAAAAGCATTGCCGAGGCATAAGATGGGGTTGGTGTTTTTACTCTATGTGGCGGGCGCAGCTTGTAGATTTGGGTACCCAGAGGGTTGACCACTTCATCCTTATAAGCGCTTTGTACCATCGGGACGGCAGTGCTTCACTGCCGTAAGTTGTTGAATTTGCATTTCTCTGTGTCTCTGTGTCTCTGTGTCTCTGTGGTAAAGTCTTTAGGTTCTTAAGCTTCATAGCAAAACTTGATTCCTGCCCTCGCGGGAATGACGAAAAGAAGGGGAAGTCGAAATGAAAGCAGTGGATGTAAAAATTCTCGATACGCGTTTACACGAACAGCCACCTAGCTATGGCACCCCCGGTTCGGCAGGAATAGATCTGCGTGCCTGTATTGATAACAACATGGTGATACAGCCCGGTCAGTGCGAACTCATTCCCAGTGGCATTGCGATCCACTTAGCCGATCCACATTTTGCCGCGATGATTTTGCCACGCTCCGGTTTGGGCCATAAGCACGGTATCGTATTGGGCAACCTAGTGGGATTAATCGACTCGGATTATCAAGGGCAGATTTTTGTTTCGCTGTGGAATCGAGGCCATCATCCCTTCACCCTGATACCGCTAGAGCGCATGGCGCAACTAGTCGTAGTCCCAGTGGCGCAAGTGCAATTCAATATTGTCGAAGAGTTTCCCCTGAGCGAACGCGGTACGGGCGGATTCGGGAGTACGGGTAAGCATTGAGTTAGGCATTGTATTAGTTTCAGGCGTAATATTTGTGCATGAAAGTATCTGAGCTATTACGATTGCTGGGAAAAGATGGATGGCTTGTTGTGCGTCAACGCGGAAGCCATCGCCAATTACATCACCCTGCAAAACTGGGCACCGTTACTGTAGCAGGCAAGCCGAGTGTCGACGTACCTCTCGGCACATTAAACAGTGCGCTTAAGCAGGCTGGGTTAAAGGAGTAATTCTATGCGCTACATGGTCGTTATTGAAAAGGGGTCTTCTAGTTATGGTGCATCTGTCCCTGACTTGCCTGGCTGCATAGCCGTTGGCGAAACGGAGACAGAGGCACTCACGCTTATTGAAGAAGCAATCCAGTTTCACCTTGAAGACATGAGGTCGGCGGGGCTTCAAATTCCACCGCCTGCGTCAAAAGGGGCTTTCGTTGAAGTGGCTCTGGCAGCCTAAACAGAAATTAAAACGGGACTTTCACTGGTTACGGATTAACGCAGACAAACCATTAATTGTACGGGATAGGCTCTTGCGTTTTATTTATGCAACCCGTGATTCATCCGCTTCTTTGACCTGTTCGGTAGGTCGGGTTAGCGCAGCGTAACCCGACAAGCTGCACGATTTCAACAGTGTTGGATTACGCAATAAATCTGCTAACCCAAGCATTCTTGTTGCTTTATGAAGGCGTAAACCTTTGCTGAGTGTCATTGTGGTCAGAATTTAATGATGTTTTGGGTTAGCTAACCCAGAAACCTGATGGTTAATGCATGTGGACAGTGAAATGCAAATAGTGGCATAAGCATCGAAAGCTGGCAGAGGGGAGGTATGACGATGGTCGGCTCAGTGGATTTTGTGGTCATTTAAATTTCAAAATGCCATTTCTCTTATTGGTCAGTAATCGACACGTAGTAGTTATTCATGTATTCGAAAATAGTCTCTTCGCGTGCGGATGAGGCAACTTTGTGTTTTTGCGCAGATCGACTCGACCGCTGAGGGCCTTACCAGTCACGATATGACGACTGTGAATGGCGAACAGCCCATCCTTTGATGCCCATCTTATGCAATGCAGCGGACACGCTGTTACTTGCTAGGTTTTGATGTGGCATAGGTCCGATAACAACCTCATTTAGAGAGGATTTCGCTTTTTCTCCAATGCCAAATGCGGTGTATGGAATAAGCATTGTGCGTCCGAGCCTGACTTCCCAATCTGAACGATCAATTGCGAACAATTCTGAAACTAAGCGCCACTCACGTTCTTCATCATTGGAGCAATCTGAACGAACTGACTTAAGAATACATTAAGAGCGTTTTCTAATTCTTCCGGCACAACGGCTAATAGCTGTTGGATTAGCGGCATCAGCAAGGCTTGATGCTCCAAGTGGGAATAGTGGCATGGGAGTAGCTGAAAGCCTTGTTGCTTAGCAAATAAGTCTAAGCGCCCGTAATTGAAACCCACTGCATATCCTCCTCTAGGTGGACAATAGCCTCTCCATTGGCTCAATGAATCGTTATTTTCAGACAATGAGGCAACAAGTATGCTGACTTGTGAGACTTGTTCAAGCCGTTCTTTGAAGCGTTTGAGAAGATCTGCTCGACGACCCGTGTTCAAACCAATGCTTTCCGTGTGAAGCGTTTGTTGCGCGCACTCTATTGCTTGATGGAACTCCTTCGAGTCATTTAGGTAATGAATATTCGAGGCCCACAGCGCAGAACGTTCCAGTATTCCGTACAAACCACTGACATTTGTGTAGTGATAAAGAGTGGTCGGAATAAAATCTGTTTGCATCGTTGGGCTTAGCGAAGCTGTAGAAAAACGCGATTTTCGCCAAAAGCCGTGTTGTCACTTATTGATTTATAGCCATGCAATTTTGGCATTTTAGTTTTTCTACAACTGGAGCGTAGTATTAGCGTTTTTTTGCAACACTGGTATATGGTGCGGAGAGGTGGAATTGAACCACCTGCATTCACTCTTGGAAGATACATATCTACAAACACTTTTATCCCTCATTTGGGTTGGAAACTTTTCTCACCAGAGCTCCGCAGGAACGCGATTCCGCACCAAACACATGCCACAACTTTACCAGACATAGCGATTGAATTTTCCATAATTACCTCCGTTACAATATTAGTTACGTAAAGAATAGAAGCGAAGATTTCCAACCCAAACAAGATTTCAACGTGAATTTCAATATGTACCTTTACCTCCAAGTCGGTAGTGTCAACGTTAATTTAACAACGCTAACAGTAATGTTGACCCGCTATGTGGGGAATTTTTAATCTACTAGATTCCCGCTTTCGCGGGAATGACGAGTTTTAACCTTAATGGACAATCTGGGTTTAACACAACTGAGCCGCCCACAGGCTTAACGTTCGAGCGTCATTTCCAATTCGGTGGTGTCGCCTTTGCGTATAGAGACTTTCTCCATACCTGTTTTATATCCCTTGGCTTTCACGCTTATTTCGTGAATTCCGACGCCAACTTCGGCGTGTAGTGGCGATAGGCCGAAATAGATTCCGTCTAAGTAGACTTTAGCGCGCGTGGGGGTAGTGGATAGAATCAGGGTGCCATTGAGTGTGGCTGTATTGCCATTCGCGACTGCAGCAGGCGTTGCGACGACCAGAAGTGGAGTCACGCCGGGAATAGCTTTGGTGCCTGGCACTAGATTGAACAAGTCAGGATGCAAAGACATTAAGGCGGCACTGATCACGTCATAGGTCTTTTTTGTAACGATACCTAGTTTATATTTCAGGTATCTGGAAATGTCTTTTTTGCTGTTTCCAGAAATTCCAGCGTAGCGTTCATCGGCTTCTTTGACCAGTCCTGACCAGATAACATTGCCTGTTGCAACCTCTTTTAAAGTGGACTCAATGGCGATGGAGACTTTGTCTCTGGCTCTGATGTCATAGCTTAGTTTCTTGATCGTTCCGCTGATTTCATACAGGGCGCTGCCATCAACAGGTACTTGGAAACCAGCATCCCTAAATCTATTTTTGACAGAAGTCGCAACAAATTCAGTTACTTCACGATTTAGTTCAAGATCTTTCCCGTAGTGTCCTGATACCAGTTCGGTAGTGGTGCCGATTTTTTTGGGTCCCATGTCCGCTCGTGCATCGACATAGTTGGCAACTTGAATTGAGGCCTTATATATAATTGCTGGAGCTTTGGGGTTGCTATTGTCGACTATATGGATTGCGTTATCCGAACTGAACCAACTTGCATAGACGGTGGCGCTGAAGCATCCGCAAAAGAATACGAGCAGATATGCGAAGCCGCGAAATATTTTTTGATTCATTTGCAATTCCTTAGTGTTGGTGAAACTGGACACTTTCGTGTCCAGTCAGTTATCTGCCGAATGAGTGTTCATTTTCGAATTGCGACCTTGGCTTATCAACGCGCACAGAAGTTGGCGATGTAGCAGGGAGGAAGCGTACGAGTTCATTTAATGCCAAAGTATAAACTTCGCGCTTGAATTCAATCACGCTATTCATTTCTATCCAGTAGTCAGTCCAGCGCCAAGCATCAAATTCAGGATGCCCGGAAGCGCGTAATGAAACATCACACTCTCGCCCAGTTAAACGCAGCAAAAACCAAATTTGTTTTTGTCCCTTGTAACAACCGCGCGAATCGCGCCTTACCCAACTGTGCGGCACTTCATAACGCATCCAATCGCGGGTACGGCCCAGAATTTCAACATGGCAATTTTTTAAGCCAACTTCTTCGTGCAACTCCCGATACATAGCTTGCTCGGGCGTTTCGCCATGTTGTATTCCGCCTTGTGGAAACTGCCAGGCATCCTGCCTGATACGCTTACCCCAAAATACCTGATTCTTTGCGTTAGTTAGAATGATGCCTACGTTTGGGCGATAACCATCACGGTCTATCATAATTCGCCCCACTAAACTGTTTATCAATAGCTGGATTGTTCCATATTTCGAGGGCGTAGGAAAGAATATTGATGTTTTTAATAAAGCGATGTACTCATTTGCGATGTTCACGCCCTGCATACGTTTAACGTAGAATGGACACTTGTTAAATTTCATACTTCGGAAATAGCTATGCGCGCTTCACAATTTTTTATCTCAACTCTTAAAGAAGCTCCCTCGGAAGCAGAGTTGCCCAGTCATCGTTTAATGTTGCGCGCGGGGTATATCCGTAAGCTGTCTAGTGGGCTTTACACTTGGATGCCATTAGGTTTGCGTGTGTTGCGCAAGGTGGAAGGGATTGTGCGTGAAGAGATGAATAAAAGCGGTGGCATTGAGTTGTTGATGCCCGCTGTTCAGCCAGCTGAGTTGTGGAAGGAAACTGGGCGCTGGGAAGTATTCGGCCCACAAATGCTGAAAATCACAGATCGTCACGACAATTTATTTTGTTTCGGCCCTACACATGAAGAAGTGATTACTGACATCGCGCGGCGTGAAGTGAAGAGCTATCGCCAGTTGCCGCTGAACTTTTATCAGATTCAAACAAAATTTCGCGACGAGGTACGTCCGCGTTTTGGCGTGATGCGTGCACGCGAATTTATAATGAAGGATGCCTATTCCTTCCATAGCAGTTTTGAGAGTCTGGAGCAGACCTACCGCGTGATGTACGAAACTTATACGCGAATTTTTACGCGACTCGGCTTGCAGTTCCGTGCGGTAGCTGCGGATACGGGTGCAATTGGTGGAAGCGGTTCGCATGAGTTTCATGTGCTTGCTGATTCCGGCGAAGATGCTTTGGCGTTTTGTCCAGATTCAGAATACGCAGCCAATGTGGAATTGGCGGAGGCAGTCGCCCCTGCTGTTGCCCGTGCACTGGCTACTCAGGAAATGCAGAAGGTTATTACCCCAGGTCAAAAGACGATTGAGGAGGTGGCGGCATTCTTTGATACAACTGCGCAGGGCGTATTGAAGGCGATTGCGCTGGTAAATAGTGAAGATGAGTTTGTGCTGCTGTTGCTGCGTGGCGATCACCATCTTAATGAAGTTAAAGTCAGCAAGGTGTTGGGCGAATTCCGCTTTGCAAGCGAAGAGGAGGTGCATCGCAATATGTATTGCCGTACTGGTTACATTGGCCCAGTGAATTCCAAGGTGCGTGTGCTGGTAGATCGAGCTGCAGCAGTGATGAGCGATTTTATTTGTGGCGCGAATGATGATGGCTTTCATTTCAGCGGCGTGAATTTCGGACGTGATGTGCAATTGGATGAGTCAACTGTGTACGATTTGCGTAATGTCGTTACTGGCGATACCTCTCCAGATGGCAAGGGCTCGCTAGAGTTATGTCGCGGCATTGAAGTGGGGCATATATTCCAATTGCGTACCAAGTATTCCGAAGCGCTACAAGCGACTTATTTGGATGAGAATGGCAAGACTCAAGTAATGGAGATGGGCTGTTACGGCATTGGTGTTTCGCGCATTGTGGCAGCGGCTATCGAACAAAATTTCGATGAGCGCGGGATTAAGATTCCGCTTGCAATGGCTCCATTTCAAGTGGCTATCGGGCCTATTGGCTTCAAGAAAAGTGAGGCGGTGCGTACTGCGGCTGAGCAACTGTATATTGACTTGACTAGCGCGGGTGTCGAAGTGCTGCTGGATGATCGCGATGAGCGCCCCGGTGTGATGTTCGCCGATCTGGAGTTGATCGGTATGCCGCATCGTATTGTGATTGGTGATCGTGGTTTGAAGGACGGCAATGTGGAATATCAAGGACGTGGTGATGCAGCAGCACAAATCATTCCTTTGTCTGATGTGATGGCGCTTGTGCAGTCCAAGCTATGAGCGTGGCTGTGCCAGCATGTAGGCATGCGTCATCCTTGCTCCTTGCTATGAGCTTGCTATGCGCCAGCAGCGCACAAGCGGGTGCGCAAAAAGAAGAAGTGCTTTCCGCCAGTGTGCAGGCAGTGTTGCAGCGTAGTGTGTCGGATCAGGCCGCGCCAAAACGTACATTTGCTACGCAACAGGAAGCAGATGCTTGGTTGCGGGTGATGTCACTTCGCTTAGCGAAGCGCATTCCTGATAAGGCGTATCGCGAAGTTTTCCTTAATGCGGTGCATTACGAGGCGACGCGTGCGGGTTTAGACCCGCATCTGGTATTGGGCTTAATTGAGGTGGAGAGTGGCTTTAGGAAATATGCAGTGTCTAGCGTTGGTGCGCGCGGATATATGCAAGTAATGCCTTTCTGGGTCAAGGCTATTGGTAGACGCGATCAAGACTTGTTTCATCTGCGTACCAACCTGCGCTATGGCTGTACTATTTTGCGGCACTATCTAGATATTGAAAAGGGCAGCCTGTTTCGCGCATTAGGGCGCTATAACGGTAGCTTAGGAAAGTCGCGCTACCCGAACAAGGTGAAAAAAGCTTGGCACAAGCACTGGGTATACCCGCAGCGCACAGCAAGTTCACTGCTCGGGCAGTCTGGCTGAGTTCTACTTTTTATCCCCGCTATGTTTCGTCTTGAGCATGATGTAGGTCTCAATTTCATCGCGAGTTAGCATGCCTTCTTGAAAGCTCACCAATTGACCAGTCGGGTCGTACAGATAAGAAGTTGGTAAGGCATCAACTTTACCGACTTGGTACTCGGCCATTGTGTAACTTCCGATGACAATCGGATAGCTGACAGCATATTTAGTCATAAATGCTTCCACGGCGGGGCGCTGCGAATCTAAGGCCACGCCGATTACTGCTAGTTTATGTTCATTGTGCAATGCGACCAGATCAGGCGTTTCCTGCCGGCAAGGTGGACACCAAGTTGCCCAGAAGTTTACCAATACCCATTGGCCGCGATAATCCACTAGATTTTGAGGGTTTCCCTTTGTGTCAGTAAAGGAAAAATCTTTCGCGGATGCGGTAAAAGCAATCAGCGCTAGACAGAGCAATAATAAAACGCGATGGATTTTCATGGGTGTGCTGCCTTATCTTCTGGATCTTTGTTTACGGAGGGAGCTTCATGTTCATCTGTGTTGCCATGCCCGCCTTGTTCTCCTGCGTGGGTGAGATACAGTGCCAGCGCGATCAGCGCGATACTTCCACCCAGATATAGTAGATCGAGAGGGCTTTCCATTTTCATGTTTAGGGCTTGCTCAAACAGCGTAACAATCATAATCATGATGATGACTTTGGCTAAGCGACTTTTCAAATCATCTAGACTATTGATGACAAGAATTTTGCTGGATGATTTGTTGCCAAGGGCTTGGTCGATGTCGCTGATAAACAGTTCATATAAGCCCAGCGAAAAAATCAGCATAACGGTTGCCAGCAGATAGCCATCTACCACTTCGACAATATGCGTGACAGTGCGGTCATGTAGTGCTTTGCGAACCTCATCAGTCATGCTGGCATCGCCATAATGGATGACATGCGACACCAAATTCCATACATCAACGGTGGCCATATAAAAAATGGCGAAGCCTGCAAACAAGCTGCCCAATACGGCAGTTAAGATGACAAAGCGACTATTCCACAAAGCGCCTTCAAACAGTGTTTCAACTAATTTCATTGCGATCTCCAAATTATGCCGCGCATTAGAGCGCAAAACATTACAGCATTCAAGCCGCTAAAGCATAAAAATAAACCTAGAAAAACCGTTGTCCGCAGATTACGCCGATTTGCGCCGATTAAACAACATCTAAATGCTGTACTCCTGCACCATCCATCGGGTGCGAATGCACACCCGCAAGCAGATTGAATTGTGGTTTATAGGGTCAAGATAAAAACTTTAGTTACACCACTGAAACACGGAGTAAATTTCTGAGGTGAGTTTTTTGGTTCAAGTAATCAATAGAGCTTACAGCACTTTGTGACTATTTACTGAGGTGTTGCATAGCGCCAATTTGTCTGCGCGCGGCATGCGCTTAATTTGTATTTCACGTTTGAGGGCTGAGGATTTGTCGGCACAATCTTCGTGGTGGAGTAAAGCAACGGGAGTGCGTCCACGCGTGTACTTAGCGCCTTCACCTGTGTTGTGAGCGAGGAGACGTTTTTCAAGATTGTTGGTGATGCCGCAATATAGTGTGTCATCTGCGCAGCGTAGGAGGTAACACAGCCATTTATTCACTGGATGCTTTGCGTCGCCGTATTTGCCATATCACAGCAAACATTATTAACAGTAAAACTGATATTGCTGCATTGCCCCAGCGCACGTATGGGGTGGAGCCTGCGTAACCTTGTATTTGGGCGGTGAGTACGCCTTCTTGATGTTGCGGCAGGGTTTGCAGTATCCGCCCGTCACGGTCAATGACAGAGCTTACGCCAGTATTGGTGGCACGTAACATCATGCGCCCCGTCTCCAATGCCCGCATTTGCGAAAATTGATTGTGCTGCATTGCTGCTGCTGAATCGCCATACCAAGCATCGTTGCTGGTATTTACGAGTAAGGTGGCTTGTGGCAAAGCCCTAATGATTTCTTCACCGAATACGTCTTCAAAACATATATTCACCGCGATGCGCTGCCCAGCTAAATTCAGCAAGGGTTGATGTATGCCGCCGCTGCCTAGATCGGACATCGGGATGTTGAGTAGCTCGTTGATGAACCAACCGAGTAGTGGGCGCAAGGGAATAAACTCACCAAACGGCACTAGGTGACTTTTACGGTAGCTTTGGCTTGCAGAGCTACCGAGAGAGAACATGCTGTTGTAGTAGGCCTTACCATCGTGTTCGAAGGCACCGATCAGCACATCACCATCTTGTTGGCGGGCGTGCTCTTGCAGAATGTTGATATAGTTTCTGGGTAACTCACTGCGTAGCAAGGGTAAGGCAGTTTCCGGCAGAACAATTAATTTGGCATCACTACTTTGTACTAAGCGCCGGTAAGTCTCCAAGGTGGTGATGAGGCGTTCCTGATTGAATTTTTCGTCTTGGGCGATATTGCCTTGCAGCAAGCTCACTTTGAGTGGACTGCCTTCGGCATGTGTCCAATTGATCATGCTCAGCGCACCACCTGTCAGCCATACAGTGAGCAGGACTGCGAAGACCGCTTTGCCAGACTTGGTCCAGCGTAGGTGCACTAGTAACGCCAATAGTCCTGCGCTTATCGCCATAAAGAGTGATACGCCATAAACGCCAAGAATGGGCGCGTAACCGGCTAGTGGGCTGTCCGCCACTTGTGAATAGCCCAGCACCAACCATGGAAAGCCAGTGAATAAATAGCCGCGTAACAATTCCTGAGATACCCATAGTGCAGGTAATAACAGCGCCAATTTGATTAATTTCGGAAGTGATATTCTGGCTTGCAGATAGGCCATTAATGCCGGAAACAAAGCTAGAAAGGCGGCGAATAATAGTGCAGCAAAGGAAGCGAGAAATACTGACATTTTGCCGATGTCGTGCAAGGCAATATAGAGTCCGTTCATGTCAGCGCTGAACAGGCCGAGGCCAAAAGCGAACCCGAGCCAGGCTGCATTGCGCGGGCTAGGCGCTTGGACTAGCAGGTAGAACAGGAGCGCGAGCGAAAATATCGGTAGTAGGAAAATATTCCAAGGCGCGAAGCCAGCTACAGCTAAAATTCCGCCCGTGGTCGCGAGAGCAATATGATTTATGCGTAGAACGTTCACAAAATGAGCTTCATGGTTGATTGTGCGGATTATACGGTGTAATTTGCGCGACTTCATTGAGGCTGCGTCTATAAACCTAAAAACAGTAGTTCAATCCGCAGATTTCTCAGATTAACGCAGATTTTCAAGCGCTTGCTGATGTGTACATTCGCACCCGCTTAGCTGGCTCATTCGATTGGGGGGGCGTCACGGCTGTAAGTTGTTGATGTTTCGCTTTTCTCGGTGTCTCGGTGTCTCTGTGGTGAGTTTTTTAGGATAACTGTAAAATGCGAAGTGAAACAAGGCGCGATGGCGTTAGGTTTTACGGGATATATGCGATACATTCAATTCTTGGATGAGCCGATGATTGATTAATGTCGGTTTAAAGCCACTCAAAAGCGTGGATGGACTTCGCCTCTAGGCCGTTATTAAGCAACTACGAAAATACAAAACATGGAAAAAATACGACTCTCCAAACTAATGTCAGAACAAGGCATTTGCTCGCGCCGTGAAGCGGATCGCTATATTGAAAAAGGTTGGGTGATGCTAGACGGCGAGCCAGTAAGTGAACTGGGTAGTAAAGCCTACCCCAATCAAAAAATAACGCTTAACAATTCTGCGCAAGCTCAACAGCAAACCCAAGTCACTATTCTGATGAATAAACCTATCAGCTATGTGTCGGGGCAGGCGGAAGATGGTCACCAACCCGCAGTCGTTCTATTCAAATCTGATACGCATTGGGCAAAAGATACTTCGTCGCTACGTTTTTCCTCGCAGCATTTGCGCGGTTTGGCTCCGGCTGGACGTTTGGACATCGATTCCCAAGGCTTGTTGATACTCACTCAGGACGGCCGTGTTGCTAAACAACTTATTGGCGAAGATTCACTTATCGACAAAGAGTATCTGGTGCGTGTCACGGGGAAACTGATTGGCAATGGTTTGAATATGCTTAATCATGGACTTTCTCTGGAGGGGCAAAGGCTCAAGCCCGCTAAAGTGACCTGGCAGAATGATGATCAGCTTCGCTTTGTGTTGCGCGAAGGGAAGAAGCGTCAAATACGCCGTATGTGTGAGTTGGTTGGTCTTAAAGTTACCGGGCTTAAACGTGTGCGCATCGGCAAGGTCAGGCTTGGAGATCTGCCTTTAGGTCAATGGCGCTACTTGCGCTCAGATGAGGGTTTTTGATTTAAGCAAAAAACCTCACCACAGAGACACAGAGGCACAGAGAAAAGCAAAACATCAACAGCTTAAGGCGACCACTCAGCGAGTGAACCAGCCAAGCGGGGGTGCTGTTATGTTTACTCTGCTCTGTGTTACCGTGCAACGTTCTGTTTTTATAGATTGATCCTATGCAACAACTCGAATTTCAACTCAATGCCGAATTTGTAGAGCTCAACCAACTGCTTAAGTTGACGGGGGTGTGCGACAGTGGCGGTGCGGGTAAAGCGCTGGTGGCAGAGGGCGTGGTGTATGTGGATGGGCAGTTAGAGTTACGCAAGACGGCCAAGATTCGCGTCGGACAAGTGGTGAGCTTGGGTGATGTGCAGATTCAAGTAATAAATTGAGTCGTGTTATACATTGTCCATAACGTCATCATTCCTGAGCGTGAGATAGAATTTTCGGCAATGCGGGCGCAAGGTGCAGGCGGGCAAAATGTTAACAAGGTGTCGAGCGCTATGCATTTGCGATTTGATATTGTGGCTTCCTCGCTGCCGGAACAGTTGAAGCAGCGCTTGTTGCAACTCAAGGATCAGCGCATCACTAAAGATGGCGTGGTGGTCATCAAGGCTCAGGAGTTCCGCAATCAGGAGCAGAATCGCAACGAGGCCTTGAGGCGTCTGAAAACGATGGTGCAATTAGTCGCTGTATTACCAAAAAAACGTATTGCGACTAAACCTAGCCGTAGCGCACAGAGGAAACGGGTAGATAGTAAGACCAAGCGCGGAATGACGAAAAGTCTGCGCGGCAAGATTATAGAGTAAGAGCGTAGGCCCTACGCTTAAAGACAAACATCGCAGCGTAATTCTATACGCTTGAGCTTCTTGCAAAACTAAAGGTTTGAGCTGAATTAATCACCGAATGGGGTAGAGGTAGGCGGCCATTACTGGCAAGATGGAGGTTCTAAAGACAACATCGCGCCCGACATGAATACTACGCAAC
>Ga0316204_10003267_pt1 | contig 33139 bp, 39 predicted proteins | sample 6monrhotite_MG_2_FD_205661 | JGI IMG/M metagenome (GOLD analysis project Ga0316204, IMG submission 205661) | Microbial mat bacterial communities from mineral coupon in-situ incubated in ocean water Damariscotta River, Maine, United States -... | ecosystem: Environmental > Aquatic > Marine >... | reverse complement strand
CGATGTCAACAACGCGGGCGGGTTGGCCTTCTTCAAGCACCGTTTGGGCGGCGCGCAACAGACGTTCTTGCTGCACGGCTTCTTTGTCACCGCCACGCACTTTGCGCACGATATTCACCAGACGCTTTTCAATCGATTCAAGATCGGCCAGCATCAATTCGGTTTCGATGGTTTCGGCGTCTGCGACAGGGTCAACGCGCCCGTCAACGTGGGTGATGTCACCGTCTTCAAAGCAGCGCAGCACATGGGCAATCGCGTCAACTTCGCGGATGGTGGCGAGAAACTGATTGCCAAGACCTTCGCCCTTTGAGGCCCCTTTGACCAAGCCTGCGATGTCCACAAAGGTCATGCGGGTCGGAATGATTTGTTTGGACTGAGAGATTGCGGCCAATTGATCAAGCCGTGCATCTGGAACACCGACGTCGCCGACGTTGGGTTCGATCGTACAAAACGGAAAGTTCGCAGCCTGCGCTGCGGCCGTTTTGGTCAATGCGTTAAATAGGGTCGATTTGCCGACGTTCGGTAGACCCACGATGCCCATTTTGAAACCCATGGGACCCTCCTGTGAAAGCGTTTCGACTGCACTTATGCCGAACTCTGGGGCGAGGCAAGCGTGATAAGGGATTTGGCGTTGCGCAAAGGTCTGCTAGACTGCGCGAGACTCAAATATACCGGAGATCGTCTCTTGGCCTTTACCCCCTATATTCATTTCAACGGCAATGCTCGCGCTGCCATGACGTTTTACGCAGACGTTTTTGGGGCCGCTGATCTGTCGATCCAATCCTATTCCGACGCGCCACCCGAGGTCGGTTTGCCGGCAACGGATGCGGTAATGCATGCGCAATTCAGCCTTGACGGGCACCTGTTGATGGCGGCGGATGCCATGCCGGGCCGACCCTACACCCCGCAAGCTGCGGTTTCGGTTAGTCATGCCGTGACTTCGGTCGACGCGGGGCAGGTTATCTTCGACAAATTAGCGGACCGAGGCGACATCGTGATGCCCTTCGCCCGATCCTTCTTCGCGGCGGGGTTTGGAATGTGTAAGGACAAATTCGGCACCCATTGGATGATCAACGTGGCAGATGCCTGAGACCCATTGATTTTCCCTTAGGAATTCGGCACATCGGGGCAACAGATTAGATAGGATCCGCCGATGACCCGTATTGATGACAAATTTGCCGCGCTGAAAGCCCAAGGGAAGAAGGCGTTTGTGTCCTATGTGATGGCTGGCGATCCCGACTACGATACCTCGCTTGAGATTGTCAAAGGACTGCCTGCCGCTGGCGTTGACATCATCGAACTCGGCCTGCCGTTCACCGATCCGATGGCCGATGGTCCCACGATCCAACTGGCGGGTGGGCGTGCCTTGAATGCGGGTATGACGCTGCAACGGACGCTCGATATGGCGGCTGAGTTTCGCAAGGGCGATGACACGACCCCGATCGTTTTGATGGGGTATTACAACCCGATTTATTCGCGCGGTGTGGATGCGTTTCTTGTGGACGCCAAGGCCGCCGGTATCGATGGTCTAATCGTCGTTGATCTACCGCCCGAAGAAGACGCTGAACTGTGTATCCCAGCTCAAGAAGCGGGTTTGAACTTTATCCGGTTGGCGACCCCGACGACTGACGACAAACGCCTGCCGAAGGTGCTGACCAACACGTCAGGCTTTGTGTATTACGTGTCGATCACTGGCATCACCGGCGCGGCCGAGGCTGAGGCAGGCGACGTTGGACCAGAAGTTGCGCGCATCAAGGCACAGACCGATTTGCCCGTCATCGTCGGGTTTGGTATCAAGACGCCCGAACGCTCGGAAGAAATCGCGTCGATTTCGGATGGTGCGGTTGTGGGATCAGCGATTGTGTCCGAGATTGCAAACGGCAAGTCGGTTAAGGACGTGTTGGCGTTCGTGAAGACGCTGGCTGACGGCGCGCATCGGGCCTAAATCGGGTCTAAAGAAAAAGGCGGACCAAACAGCCCGCCTTTTCAATCTGAAATTCAGTAGGGCGGGCTTTTGGCCCGTCCTTTTTCTTTAGGCAGCCTTGCGGGGACGTCTACGACGGTTTCCGCTTGGTTTGCCTGCCGCAGCGTCTGCGTTGCCGCGGTGCTGACCACCGCCGCCGTTGCCTCCGTTGCCGCCGCGATTACCGCGACGTTGACCGCCGTTTTTGGCAGGTTTCACAGCTTCGGGGCAGATGCCGCTTCCGATTGGAACCGAAATCTTCATGACTTTTTCGATCTGTTTCAGCAAATCAACTTCGTCTGCTGCACAGAATGAAATCGCTTCGCCTTCTAGACCGGCACGCGCCGTCCGGCCAATGCGGTGCACGTAATTGTCGGGCACGTTTGGCAGGTCAAAGTTGATCACAAACGAAACACCGGGGATGTCGATGCCACGGGCCGCGACGTCTGTTGCGACCAGGATTGTTGTTTCGCCTGACCGGAACGCATTAATCGCGCGATCCCGCTGGCCTTGGCTTTTGTTGCCGTGGATCGAGTCTGCGTTGAACCCGTCAGCTACGAGGCCCTTTTTCAACTTTTCGGCACCGTGTTTGGTGCGCGAGAACACAAGCGTCAAAGCGCCGGGGTTCTTTTCAAGAATATCGCGGAGTTTCCAGCTTTTACGCGCCTTCTCCATGAAGTGCACCGACTGGGTAACCTTGTCGGCTGCTTTACCCGGGGGGGAAACCTGCACACGGCGAGGGTTCTCAAGATAAGCGCGGGACAGTTCTTCCATTTGCTTTGGCATCGTGGCCGAAAACAGCATTGTCTGGCGCGGTGTGCCAAGCTTTGGCGCGATCTGGCGCAGGGCGTGGATAAAGCCCATGTCGAGCATCTGATCCGCTTCATCAAGCACAAGATAACGCGCTTCGCTAAGGCGAATAGCGCCGCGTTCCATCAGGTCGATCAAACGACCGGGCGTCGCCACAAGGATGTCGGTTCCCTTGTTCAACTGGCCGATCTGTCGGTTGATCGACTGGCCTCCGACGACGGTTGTGACGCGAATGCGGGTGTTGCCAGTCAGGACTTTCAACGCCTCGGCAATCTGGTTTACCAGCTCACGGGTTGGCGCAAGGATCAGGGCTTTGGTGGTCTTAGGTTCTGGCCTAACGGGTTGCTCAAGAAGCTGGTTGATCAGCGGCAGACCAAACGCCAGCGTTTTGCCGGTGCCGGTTTGGGCAAGACCGAGGATATCGTGACCCTCAAGTACCAAGGGAATGGCTTTGTTTTGAATGGGGGTCGGTTCTTTAAAGCCCATGGCTTTCAGGTTGTTATTCAGTTCCGGCGATAGGCCGAGCATGTCAAAGTCAAACAAATTGACGTCCTTTTCAGTGCCGTTTTGAGACGGCAAACGGGTATCCAGCCACGCTGAATGCGCACCTGAACACGAGGGTGTGCGGCTGTGCAGACAAACAGGCGATTCCCGCATGACTGACCGTCGCATCAAGAACCCTGCGTGATGGGGAATCTAAGGTTATAAACGCCGATGGCCCGATTGTGGGGGCGCAGCATACTCACGCGGCAGCGCGGCGTTAGGGCGGCATATGCGCCAGATTGGGGAATAAGTCAAGGTGCACGTTTAGGGCTGGGTTTGAAACCCACCCTACGGGCGCGGAATGGCGCGGGCTTTCATTGCGTCGCATGGCATTTCCCGTTACATCCGCCACAACCAATTTAGGACGGACCCATGCCCCAATTTCTCAACACATCTGACGCAGATTTCGAAGCTCAGTTTTTGACGCTCTTGGGGGCCAAGCGCGAAGACAGCCCGGATGTAGACGCCGTTGTGGCCGATATCATTGCCGACGTGCGTGCACGCGGGGACGCGGCTGTGCTTGAGCTGACGGCGAAATTTGATCGCCTTGCACTGACTGCGGACCAGATCGCGTTCTCAGAGGCCGAAATTGACGCCGAGATCGCCAAAGTCCCAGCAGATGAGCGTGCAGCGCTTGAGTTGGCGGCCGAGCGTATTCGTGTCTACCACGAAGCGCAAATGCCCGAGGATTATTCTTGGGAAGAACCCAACGGCGCAATGCTCGGGTGGCGCTGGCGGGCGGTGTCGGCGGCTGGGCTCTATGTGCCCGGCGGTTTGGCAAGCTATCCGTCCTCCGTTTTGATGAATGCCATTCCGGCCAAAGTTGCGGGTGTTGAACGTCTCGCGGTGACCTGTCCGACCCCCGATGGGGTTGTGAACCCGCTGGTGCTTTTGGCCGCGCGTATCGCCGGTGTGGATGAGGTGTACCGTATTGGGGGCGCTCAGGCCGTGGCCGCACTGGCCTATGGTACGGATACGATCCGGCCTGTTGACAAGATTACTGGGCCGGGAAATGCCTTTGTTGCCGCAGCCAAGCGTCGGGTATTTGGCAAAGTGGGCATCGACATGATCGCAGGGCCGTCCGAAATTTTGATCATTGCGGACGAAGACAATGATCCAGATTGGATCGCATTAGACCTTCTTTCGCAGGCCGAACATGACGAAAGCGCGCAATCGCTGTTGATCACGACAGATCAGGCCTTTGCCGACGACGTGGTGAAGGCCGTTGAAAAGCGTCTCGAAACCTTGGCACGCCGCGATATCGCAGGGGCAAGTTGGCGCGATTTTGGGGCTGTTATTCTGGTTGAAGATCAGGAAGAAGCCGCGCAGCTTGCCAACCGGATCGCGCCTGAGCATCTTGAGCTTTGCGTGGGTGACCCCGATGCGCTGGGCGAGATGATCGATCACGCTGGTGCAATTTTCCTTGGTACTTGGACGCCCGAGGCGATTGGCGATTATGTTGGTGGGCCAAACCATGTGTTGCCCACGGCGCGGTCGGCGCGGTTTAGCTCGGGCCTGTCGGTGATGGATTTCTTGAAGCGCACAACCCTGTCGCGCATGACGCCTGCGGCTTTGCGCGCAATCGGCCCGTCGGCGGAAATTCTTGCGCGCTCTGAAAGTCTTGAGGCGCATGGGTTGTCGGTCACGGCGCGGCTGAAAAAGCTCAACGAATAGCGCAGGGGATTTCCCCCGTTGCCCGAAATGCTGCACTGCGGTATTGAGGGCATGACCAAGTTCCAAGGATACCCCATGTCACGTATTGCGCATATTGAGCTGGACGACAGCACCCTGCCGCCTCCTACGCCGGAGATTGAGCAAGAGCGTAAGGTCGCGATGTTTGATCTCATGGAAGAAAACGCGTTCGAGTTGCCAAAGCGGGATGATCGCGACGTGCCGGAAGGGCCTTACAATGTGGCGCTTGCGATCCGCGATAAACGACTTGTTTTTGACATTCGTACCCAAGCAGACCAAGCGGCGGCTGAGTTTCATCTGTCGCTAGGACCGTTTCGTCAGGTCGTTAAGGACTATTGGCAAATCTGCGAAAGCTACTTTGACGCCGTAAAGAACTTACCGCCAAGCCAGATTGAGACGATTGATATGGCGCGACGTGGTATTCACAATGAAGGCGCACGGATTCTGACCGAGCGTCTCGAGGGGAAGGCCGATATCGACAACGATACCGCGCGGCGCCTGTTTACCTTGGTCTGTGTTCTGCATTTCGGGGGCTAACGCGTGACGGTGGAGCTTCTACAATCGGTCCTGTTTTGTTGCGACCACAATGCCATCCGATCGCCTATGGCGGAAGGCATTATGAAGCAGTTCTACGGGCTTGATGTCTACGTGCAGTCAGCCGGTGTTAAGAACGATTTAGAGATCGATGGCTTTGCGATTGCGGTCTGTGCCGAGATTGGCGTTGAACTAACGCGCCATCGGACCCGGTCGTTTGACGAGATGGAGCAATGGGGCGATGATTTGTCGTCGTTTGACCTCGTGGTGTCTTTGTCGCCGGCGTCACAGCGGCGTGCGCTTGATTTGACGCGATTGTTCCATTTGGACGTCGAGTACTGGCAGATCATCGACCCGTCGGGCTTGGGTGAAATCCGCGAGGCGAAACTGGCGAGTTACCGGCAGGCGCGCGATCAGATCGTCGGGCATTTGACCAAGCGGTTTGGCCCGCCGACGCAGGTATCCGGTTAGACGGACTGTCTTGGGGCACCGCCCCAAACCCCGGGATATTTTGGGTCAAAAGATGTGGTTAAGGGTGTTTTGCAGCCTAAGGTATTGCCTAGGTCAGAGGTCAATCCACAGTGCGCCTGCTTTGGACGAGCGTTGGGCGGCATCGACAAATCTAACGCCTTCTAGGCCTTGGTCGATCCCGATGAGATCGGCGTTTTCATTTGGTGAAACGCCTGCGCGAATACAGGCGGCGGCTTCTGTGTAGAGGGTTGCGAATGCCTCGAGGTATCCTTCGGGGTGTCCAGCGGGGGTGCGTGTAACAGCCAACGCCGCGGGCAGGGACGAGGGGCTGCCACGGGTGATCATCTGGGGGGCTTGGTTGTGGGGGGTGAACCAAAGGACGTTCGCGTTTTCCTGTGCCCAGCGGAGCGAGCCTTTGGTGCCGTAGATTGCGAGCGTCAGATTGTTTTCGTTGCCGATGGCGACTTGGCTGGCCCAGATGTGGCCTTGGGTGCCGTTTGCAAACTGCAGCGACACGCGAGCGTCGTCATCAATGGTGGGCGGGCAGACGATTGATGACAGGCTGGCCTTTAGCGCCTGAGGTTTCAGGCCGGTCACGAAACGCAACAGGTTGAAGGCGTGGGTGGCGATGTCTCCGATTGCACCGCCGCCTGCTTGGGTGGGGTCTATGCGCCACGCGGCCTGTTTGTTGTCTTTCGTCGGTGTTTGGCTAAGCCAGTCCTGCAGGTAGTCGGCCTGGATGATGCGAATGTCGCCCAGCTGACCTTGAGCAATCATGTCACGCGCTTGGCGGATCATCGGGGTGCCGGTGTAGTTGTGGGTTAAGAAGAAGGACGCCTTGGATTGGTGGGCCGCCGCCGCAAGCCGTTCAGCCTGCGCCAGCGTTGCTGTCATCGGCTTGTCGCAAATGACGTGGATGTTTTGGGCAAGAAACGCCTCGGCCACCGGTCCGTGCAGGTGGTTGGGGGTGACGATGGCGACCGCATCGATGCCGTCCGCACGCGCCGCTTCGGCTTTGGCCATGGCGTCAAAGCTGGCGTAGGATCTGGATGGGTCAACGCCCAGGTCTTGCGCCGAAGCATGCGCGCGCTGAGGCGTAGACGAGAACGCGCCTGCGACCAGATCCCAGTGTCCATCCAAGCGCGCGGCCATGCGGTGCACAGCCCCGATGAAGGCCCCTTGGCCGCCGCCGACCATTCCAAGGCGTAGGTTTGCCATCCTAAAACCCCATCATTTTACGCAAAGCCGCGCGGTCCGCAGTTCCGCCTGCGAAATCGTCAAAGGCTTTGTCGGTGACGCGGATGAGCTGGTCTGAGATGAACGGAGCACCTTCTGCGGCGCCTTGTTCGGGGTGCTTGAGGCAGCATTCCCATTCCAGTACGGCCCAACCGTCGAACCCGTATTGGGTGAGGCGCGAGAAAATGCCTTTGAAATCAACCTGACCATCGCCAAGCGAACGAAAGCGCCCTGCACGGTCGGTCCAATCTGCGTAGCCTGAATAAACGCCCTGCATGCCGCTTGGGTTGAATTCAGCGTCTTTGACGTGAAACGCGCCGATGCGGTCGTGGAAAATGTCGATGAAGGCCAGATAGTCCATTTGTTGCAGCAAGAAGTGCGACGGATCATAGGTGATTTTGCAGCGTGGATGATTGTCGACTGCTTCAAGGAAACGCTGGAAGGTCGTGCCATCGAAAATATCCTCGCCGGGGTGGATTTCGTAGCAGTAGTCCACGCCCTCGGCGTCAAAGGCGTCAAGGATCGGTTTCCAGCGGCGGGCGAGTTCCGCGAAGGCTTCGTCGATTAGACCCTCTGGGCGCTGCGGCCACGGGTAGAGGTAGGGGAACGCCAAGGCACCCGAAAAACCGACAGCGGTTTTGAGACCCAAGTTGCGGGATGCTTTGGCCGTCATCTTGACTTGGTCAACGGCCCAAGCTTGGCGGGCCGATGGATCGCCGTGCAAGTGGGCAGGTGCAAAGGCGTCAAACGCAACGTCGTAGGCTGGGTGAACAGCGACCAACTGGCTTTGCAAATGGCACGAAAGCTCGGTGATTGTGACGCCGTGATTTGCGCATATCGCCGCGATTTCATTACAGTAGTCTTTGCTTTCGGCAGCTTTCGCAAGGTCGAAAACACGCGCGTCCCACGTTGGGATTTGCACGCCTTTGTAGCCAAGGCCAGCGGCCCATTCGACGATTGCAGGCAATGAGTTGAACGGCGCTTCGTCACCGAGAAACTGTGCGATAAAAATCGCGGGGCCTTTGATTGATCCGTTCATCACACTCTCCTGACTTTCTGACCTAAGCCAGCAGTGACTTGGCTTGCGCGGGGTCCAGTGTGGCGGGACGTTCGCACGTTGTTTTCATAGCGAGAACCTGAGCGGTTTCACCTGCTTCAAGGATAGCCGTCATCACTTCGACAACATGCGTGGCGAAATCCAGATTACAGCGGGGTGTTCGGCCTGCAAGTATGGAAAGTGCCATATCAGCAAGACCCGCGCCGCGATAGTTGGCGTGTACGTCTTCGAAATTCGGGATACCAAATGGGTGGTCCCATGATTTTGTCTGTGGCGCGTCTTCGCGGAGGGTGACTTTGACCTCTCCGCCGAAGAAATTGGGGTCGGGGATGCTCATCGTCCCTTCCGAGCCGTAAAGTTCGAGGATTGGATGGGTGTTCGTCCAGACGTCCCAGCTTGCGATCAGGGTGATGATAGCGCCGCTTTCAAACTGTAAAAGCGCGTGGATGGTCGTCGGGGTTTGGACGGGCACCGTTTCGCCGGTTCTGGGACCGTTGCTGATCATGCGTGTGTCGGTTGCAGCGCCCGTGAAGCTGGTGACGGTCTTAACGGGACCAAGCATTTGGACAAGGTTGCAGATGTAGTAGGGGCCAAGATCAAGGATCGGGCCGCCGCCTTTTAGAAAGAAGAAGTCGGGGTTTGGATGCCAGTGCTCCATCCCGTGCGACATGACAATTGCGGTGCCGGACGAGACATGGCCGATGGTGCCGTCGTCTATCAAGAACCGAGCAAGCTGGTGGCTTGCGCCCATAAACGTATCTGGGGCAGACCCGACGACAAGGTTGTTTTTGCGGGCTATATCGCCCAGTTCTTGCGCCTCGGACAGGCTTAGAACGAAGGGCTTTTCAGAATAGACGTGTTTACCCGCATTCAGCACGGCTTTTGAGACCTCCAAGTGGGCTGCCGGAATGGTCAGGTTGATCACCAGATCAATGTCGTTCGCCGCTAAAAGGTCGTCAACGCTGTGTGCCCTGACGCCAAATTCGGCAGCACGCGCGTTTGCGTTGTCCATGTTGATGTCCGCAACCGCGCGAATTTCGTAGCCTTTGAACATAGGGGCCAATTGAAGATAGGCCGCCGAGATATTGCCGCATCCGATGATGCCAACGCCAAGAGTATCAGTCATTGGTTGCCCCCCACAGAGCTTTGAATGCGACGGCGGATCGTGTTGCGTAGCTGATTGGGTCGCTGGGTTTGTCATGTTCAAGCGCGTAGATGATGTCATCGCGTTGCGCCCGGCAAGCCTTAAGATACGCGGCCCAATCGAGGGTGCCAGCCCCAAGGTCGGCCCAGCCGTCCTCATCCAAGTTTTCGCCAGCGGGGGCGATGTCTTTGACGTGCACGGCGTTGATCCTGTCACCGTAGCGGGCGATGTAGTCCAGTGGATCGCGGCCTCCGCGCACGATCCACGCCAGATCGGCCTCCCATTTGATGTCGGGTGCGTGCGTCAGTAGAATGTCCATCGGGATGCTGCCATCGGGCAGGGCGACAAATTCAAAATCGTGGTTGTGCCAGCCAAAGTCGATGTCGTGTTCGGCGTAACGCGCAGCGGCGACGTTCAGGCGGTCGGCAAGATCACGGTAGCCCACAGCCGTCGTCGGGCGGTCTTTTTCTTCGAGGTATGGCGCATAGATCCGCGTTATGCCCAGCGTTGTGATGACCTTAAGCGTGGCGTCAAAATCTGTTTCGATGTCGTCTAGACTCATATGGCCCGAGGGCATTGTGATCCCGTTTACTTTCATCGTCGTGCGATAGGCTTTGGGAAAGTCGTAGACGCCGCCATAGCCTTCGACCGCCGTGATGCCCATGGCCTGAAGCTTGCTCAGAAGGTCAATCTGGTCCGTGCAATCGCGCATTGAATAGAGTTGTAGTGAGAGTGTCATGGGAAGCTTTCGGATTTAGAGACGGGTCTCAGTTGTTTTGTCAAAGAGATGCATGCGCGCGGCGTCAAAGCCAATTTCAAGGGTATCGCCGGACTTAAGGCCGGACTGCCCTTCGGTTCTAACGCGCACGGATTGGCCTGCAAAATCGACCCACACAAGCGTGTCAGACCCCATAGGTTCGACGATATCGATTTCGGCGGTGCCTTGGAATGTGGTTTCCTTTTCACGCGCTGTGATGATGTGTTCGGGGCGAATGCCAAGCCACGCGGTGCCATCGCGCCGATCGCCTGGGGCAAAGTCATAGTCGCTGACATCAACCGAGAAATCCGCGCCGGTAAATGTGGTGCCCGTCAACGTGCCCTCAAACAGGTTCATCGCGGGTGATCCGATAAAGTCGGCCACGTATTTGTTGCAAGGCTTGGCATAGATGACCTCGGGCGCATCAAGCTGTTGGATCAACCCGTCCTTCATGATCGAAATCCGGTCGGCCAGCGTCATTGCTTCGACCTGATCATGGGTCACGTAGATCATCGTATTCTTTAGCTTTTTGTGCAGGCGCTTTAGTTCAACACGCAGATCAGTGCGCAGCTTGGCATCAAGGTTCGACAAGGGTTCGTCAAACAAGAAGACATCCACATCGCGCACTAGGGCGCGACCGATTGCAACACGCTGGCGTTGCCCACCCGACAACGCACCCGGTTTGCGATCAAGCAGCGGTCCGATCTGCAACACGTCCGCAACGCGGTTTACGCGCGCTTGGATATCGGCCCTGGGGACACGCGCGTTCTTTAGGCCAAACGATAGGTTCCCGCGCACCGTCATTTGCGGGTAAAGCGCGTAGGATTGGAACACCATGCCGATCCCGCGTTCCGAAGGTTCGGCCCACGTGACGTTTTTGCCTTTGATGAAAATTTGCCCATCCGAGACCTCAAGCAGGCCAGCGATACAATTCAACAAGGTGGATTTTCCACACCCCGAGCTGCCTAGCAACACCAGGAACTCACCGTCTTTAACATCGATATTAAGTTGTTTCAGCACTTGGACCGACCCAAAATTCAGGTCTAGATTCTTGATTACTACAGAGTTATCCATGGTGATTTAGCCTTTGACTGCGCCAGCGGCGATGCCGCGAACAAAGAGTTTGCCTGACGCAAAGTAGATAACGAGAGGGACCAGACCCGTAAGCAGGGTCGCGGCCATGTTGACGTTGTATTCTTTGACCCCTTGGACCGAATTCACGATGTTGTTCAACTGAACCGTCATCGGATAGGTCGCGGGTTTGGTGTAAATGACCCCGAACAGGAAGTCGTTCCAGATACCCGTCACTTGCAAAATCATCGCCACAACGAAGATCGGCAGAGCCATTGGCAGCATGATTTGAATGTAAATCTGCCAGAATCCAGCGCCGTCGACACGGGCCGCTTTGAACAGTTCTTCGGGGACAGACGCAAAGTAGTTGCGAAATAACAAGGTCAGAATGGGCATTCCAAAGACCGTGTGCACAAGGACCAAGCCCCCGATAGATCCCATAAGGCCGATTTCACGCAGCAAGATCACGATTGGGTAGATCATTGTCTGATAGGGGATGAAGGCACCGACGATCAGGATCGTGAAGAACACCTCAGAGCCTTTGAACTTCCAGTTCGACAAGGCGTACCCGTTGATCGACGCGATGACGATCGACAGGAAGACCGATGGGAGCAAGATGCGAACCGAATTCCCAAATCCGCGCGAAAGCCCGTCGCAGTTGATGCCTGTGCAGGCCTCGGACCAGGCTTTTACCCAAGGTTCGAACGTGATCTCGATGGGCGGGCCAAAGACGTTGCCCATACGAATTTCCGGCATGCCTTTCAGCGAGGTGACGATCATCACATAGAGCGGCAGTAGATAGTAGAGCGAAACCAGCAACAGCGTGCCATAGAGGAATATATTCGTGCGCGAAAACGGGCGCTTTGGCTTGGGTCCACGCGGACCGGAAGCGGTGTTTGCAGTTAGATCAGCCACGTTTCCTGCCTCCAAATTCTAGGTAAGCCCAAGGGATCAGGATCACGACAACCGAACACAGCATCATGGTCGAAGCTGCAAAGCCTTGCCCAAGGTTCTGCGCGCGGAACATATATTCAATGACGTATTTGGCAGGCACTTCCGACGCGAGCCCCGGCCCGCCGCCGGTTTGTGCGACAACCAGATCGTAAAGCTTGATGATGCCGGCGGCGATCAAAACAAGCGAGGTGACAAAAACCGGGCGCATCATGGGGATGACCACCACAACGTAGGTTTTGATGGTGCCGATGCCGTCGACCTTTGCGGCTTTCCAGATGTCCTCATCGATGCCGCGTAAGCCGGCCAGCATGATGCACATGATCAAGCCGGTGCCTTGCCACAGGCCAGCGATCAACAGGCCAAACATCACCGTGTCGGGATCGTTTAGCGGGTTAAAGGTAAAGCTTTCCCAGCCCCAATTGCGCACCACGTTTTGCAGGCCAAAATCCGGGTTCAAGATCCATTGCCACACAAGGCCAGTGACCACGAAAGACAGGGCAAAGGGATAGAGGAAGATCGTGCGAAACGCGCTTTCAAACCGGATTTTCCGATCAAGGCACGCCGCCAAACAAAACCCCATAACCAGCGTCAAAACCATCGAGAACGACCCATAAATAGCGAGGTTCTTGATCGAAATGATCCACCGGTCGGTGTCCCAGAGACGCTCATACTGTTGAAGGCCGACCCATTTGGTCTTGGGCAACATCCGCGAGCCGGTGAAAGAATAGGTAATCGTCCATGCAGAACAGCCAACAAAAACAACAAGGGCCGTCACAATCATTGGGATCGAAGCGATTTTTGCCATCAAATTGCGAAACAGAAGGTTGGGTCGTTTCGCGGGTTTTGCAGGCGGGTCAGAAATCACGGTCATCGTGTATACTCCAATGATATACGATGCGGGAAAAGTTCTGGCCCGACGCACTGGGAGCGCCGGACCAGAGAGGGAGGATCGTTTAGTCTGCGTCCTCGATCAGATCAGCGTAGCTTGCCTGAGCGTCCGCAGCCGACATGTCGCCTGACCAGAACTGCGCCATCAAATCTTCGATCTGTGTCTGCGTATCAGCCGAGAAGGTAATGTCGCTTGAAGGCAGAATGCCGCCGTCAGCTAGAATACCGAGACCTTTTTGCATACAGCCGTTTGCCGAAGACATGTCGATGTCGCCGCGCACAGGAAGCGAGCCTTTTGCAAGGTTGAACGACACCTGAACCTCAGGGGAAATCAGCAGAGCGGCCAGTTCTTTTTGGGCCGCTGTGATTTCTGGGTCGCTATTCACAGGGAAGTAGAACGCATCGCCACCTGTATCAAGAACAGCGTTCAGACCAAGGCCCGGTAGGCAAGAATAATCTACACCTTCAACCTGCTCGGCCACAGCGAATTCGCCTTGTGCCCAATCGCCCATGATCTGCGCGCCGGCTTTTCCGGTGATGACCATATTGGTCGCCAAGTTCCAGTCCTGCACGTTTGATCCACGCGCCAATTCACGCGCTGCTGCTACCGCTTCGAAGACGGCGGTGTATTCCGGGCCGCGTGCGACGTCAGCGCTTTTGTCGACGTTTACGCCTTTCCAAGCGTCAAGTCCGGCGACAGCGATTGTGATGGCACCAAATGCGATGCTTTGCTGCCAGCCCTGCTGGCCCATGGCCAATGGCAAAGTGCCCGCGGCCTGAAGCTCGTCCGCCGAGGCGACAAATTCGTTCCAGTCCTTTGGAACCGCTAGACCAGCGTTTTCGTAAGCCGCGTGTGACAGCCAGATCCACTGTGCCGAATGGATGTTCACAGGCACACAGTAAATTCTGCCGTCGAGTGTACATGAATCCAGCAGTGCGGTCGGGTTCACGATATCACGCCATCCGCCAGCTTCAGCGACGTCTGATAGATCGAGAAGAAGACCCGCTTCGATAAGTTCTTCGGCTTGACGACCGTGGTTAAGCTGCGTGGCCGCCATTGGGTCTCCGCCGAGGATGCGCGAGATGATGATGGGGCGCGCAGTGCCGCCCGAACCGGCAATCGCACCGTCGAGCCAGGTGTTGCCCGTCGCGTTCCATGCGTCAGCGAATTTGGACACTGCAGCGGCTTCACCACCCGATGTCCACCAGTGTGTCACCTCAAGCTCAACAGCTTGGGCGGCAGAAGCGCATGTAAGCGCTGTCCCTATCAAAAGGGATTTCATTACATTTGACATACTTTCCTCCCAGAAAGCGCGATATTACGCGTTGATTTGTTGATCGCCGTATTCTTGCAATCGATTACATTATAGCTTTTTGAACAGTAAACTTGTCAACAACTTTTGTAATCGATTACAAAGATGGGGGATCGGGAGATTGTGAATGACGCAAAAAATGCCAACACTTCAAGATGTTGCACAACTTGCTGGGGTTTCTACTGCAACCGTCTCGCGGACGCTTTCCAGCCCTGATCAGGTCAGCGAATCAACGCGGAAACGGGTTTCACAAGCAGTGGAAAAGAGCGGCTATCGCATCAATCGCGTGGCGCGAAACCTGCGCACGCAAAAGGCACATTCGGTTCTGGTTTTGCTGCCCGATTTGGCCAACCCGTTCTTTTCGTCGATCCTCGAAGGGATATCCGGCAACCTGTCTCAGCGCGGTTATTCGATGCTGATTGCCAGCACCAAGCAGGTTCACGCCAGCGGAGACCGCCTGATCGACTATCTTGATGACGCGCGTGCCGATGGCATGATCATCCTAGACGGCGGCCTATCGCCCGAGGTTGTGGACACGCTAGACAACGTCCCCCGCTCCAAACCAATTCTGTTCGCCTGTGAGTGGATAGAGGGCGCCAATTTCCCATCCGTAAGAAGCGAAAACCGCAAGGCGACGCGCACGGCGATCCGCTATCTGCATGGATTGGGCCATGAGAAAATTGCCCATGTGACCGGCCCGACGGGCAATGTGTTGATGCATGCGCGCAAAGACGCATTTGTCGGCGAAATGGCAAAGCTAGAGCTGGAATTGCGGCCCGAATGGCTGATTCCAGGCGATTTTTCCCTTAACGCGGGGTGTCGCGCCGCGGCGACTTGGATCGACATGAAGGATAGGCCCACGGCCGTTTTCTGTGCGTCGGATCTGCTTGCCTTTGGCTTTATCTCTGAGCTGTCGCGCAACGGGTTTAAGGTGCCTCAGGATGTGTCGGTCATGGGATTTGATGACATTGATTTTGCCAGCCAGTTTATCCCGCCGCTGACATCCATGCGCCAAGACCGCCACCGCATAGGCGTAACAGCCGCGACGATGCTGCTTGAAAGGCTCGCTGCGACTGCCAGTATTGATGGTGACGCCCATGACAATGAGAACGCAGCGATTGTGCCCGTCACGTTGATTGAACGTGAAAGCACCGCTGCGCCGCCAAAAGGGTCTTAGCCGTTGCGGACGGTGTCGATCATCAACTGAACGTTTTCTGGATCCGCGTCTGGAGTGATGCCGTGGCCAAGGTTGAAGATGTGCGGCCCGCCCGAGAAGGCTTTGACGATAGCGCGAGTCTCGTCGATCAAGGCCTGACCGCCTGTCACCAAATGCGACGACTTCAGATTGCCCTGCACACATCCGTCGACCTGCACGTTCGCCGCGCCCCATTCCGGCGATACCGAATTGTCGAGTGCCACACAGTCAACGCCGGTTGCTTTGGCAAATCCGATGTAGCGTTCACCTGCTTCGCGCGGAAATCCGATAACCGGCACGTTTGGATGGCGTTCCTTAAGGGCGGCCGTGATTTTGATGGCCGGTGCCAACGCATAGCGATCAAAATCGTCGCCCTTAAGCGATCCCGCCCAACTGTCGAACAGTTTGACGACTTCGGCACCGGCTTCGATTTGCTTTGATAGGTATTCGATCGTGCCTTCGGTCAGCAAGTCCATGACCTTTTCAAACAGCGGTCTGTTTTCGGCCTTAAGTGCGTGCGCTGGGCCTTGGTCGGGCGTGCCTTTTCCGGCGATCATATAGGTCGCCACGGTCCACGGCATGCCTGCGAATCCGATCAACGTGGTGTCTTCGGGCAATTCGCGCGACAGAATTTTCACCGTCTCATAGACGGGGTTCAAGGTTTTGTGGATGTCTTCAACGCTGCCAAGCTTGTCAAAATCCGCGTCCGAGGTGATCGTTGACAGACGCGGGCCTTCGCCGGTGACAAACCACAGGTCTGCGCCCAAGGCTTGGGGCAGCAGCAAAATGTCGGCGAAAAGGATCGCGGCATCAAAGCCATAGCGACGGATCGGCTGCAGCGTCACTTCGGCTGCGAGTTCGGGATTGTAGCAAAGCTTTAGGAAATCGCCTGCTTGGGCGCGTGTTGCGCGGTATTCTGGTAGGTAGCGTCCAGCCTGACGCATCATCCAAATCGGCGGTACATCCAGGGTCTCGCCTGCCAATGCGCGGAGAATTTTCTTCTGAGCCATGATACTTCCTTTTCTTTGCCTGTGTTCGTCCCGCGACAAAGCGCCGATGTCAAGCGTCTGGCGCTTGTCAGGACAACCTGCCGCGATTATCAGGGGGGGTATGAACATGATAATGCCCACGCCCGCAGATCCGCTGAAAATTGGCACACGAGGGTCTCCTCTTGCGCTTGCTCAGGCGTATGAGACCCGTTCGCGTCTTTCAAAAGCTTTCGATCTGCCGGATGCTGCATTCGTTATCATTGTGATAAAAACGACGGGCGACGACCGCACGTTGATCGACGCCGACAAGCCGCTAAAGGACATTGGCGGCAAGGGCTTGTTCACCAAGGAAATCGAAGAAGACATGCTGTCGGGTAAGATCGACATCGCGGTTCATTCGATGAAGGATATGCCGGTTCAGCAGCCCGATGGATTGGTTCTCGACTGCTACCTGCCGCGCGAAGATGTGCGCGATGCCTTTGTGTCGATCAATCATTCCTCGATTGCTGATCTGCCCAACGGCGCCGAGGTCGGATCGTCGTCTTTGCGTCGTCGCGCGCAATTGTTGCACCGGTTCCCGCATCTTCACGTTGTTGAGTTTCGCGGTAACGTGCAAACACGGATGAAAAAGCTTGGCGATGGGGTGGCGCAAGCGACGTTCCTTGCGCAGGCCGGTCTTAACCGTTTGGGCATGACCGACGTGCCCGCAACCCCGATTGAGATTGACGACATGCTGCCCGCCGTCGCGCAGGGTGCCATTGGCATTGAGCGTCGCATCGATGACGCACGCACCGCGCATATGTTGGCTGCGATCCACCACACACCTACAGGTCAAAGACTGGCCGCCGAGCGGGCGTTTTTGGCAGCTCTGGACGGGTCGTGCGAAACGCCGATTGCCGCTTTGGCCGTGCTTGAAGGCGACCAGTTGCGACTTCGCGGTGAAGTCCTGCGTCCTGATGGGTCAGAAGTGATTGCCGACGAACGTGTCTGTGCGATCAAGGACGGTGCGGCGATGGGCACCGACATGGCGCACGACATGCTGACCAAGGCCGGACCGGATTTCTTTAGCTGGCGCTAGGGTTTCCCCGATTTATCGGCACAAAAAATCAAAGTGGGCTTGCGGCCTTAAACACTTTTCGCCAACATATCCCGATATAGTTGGAGAATTGGTATGAAATTTCTATTGCGCTTGGTTGGTGTTTTGGTGGCTGTCGTCGTCGGATTTGCCGTCGTTTCCTATTTTATGTTCGGTGACAACCCGTCGTCGCGCTTAACGCTGGAATTGGATCACGATATGGCCGTTGGGGCCGTGACCATTCAAACAACATCAGAGGTGTCTGGTTGTGATTTGGACGTCACTTTTACCCAAGTTGACGCCGAAGGCACTGTTCTTGTCGGTGAAAAACTAAGCGTTCAGTTCAAAGATTTGGCCGCTGCAACGACGACCTCTGGACCTGGCTACATTGGGTTCGCCCTGCCAGCAGGCAGCATGGCAACATGTGTCGATCTAAACGGCGCGGCCTGTTCAAAGGCAGAACGCTCTGACGTGCAGCTGAACCTGCCAAAGATCAAAACCGACGATCAGGTCAATCGCGTTCTTGGATGGATTGATGAGCTTGCGCAAAGTTGCGAAGGGTAACTAACCGTTAAACACTCATAAAAACGGCGCGTCGACCCTGCGGTCGGCGCGCTTTTTGTATGGCATAGGACTTCCAAAACTGTCGTCGCCCCTCAAAGCCTTGCCGCATTTGATTGCGCACCAATTCGGCGACTGCCTTGTACTGACGATACAAAACCTAAGGGGTAAAGCCTATGCGCGGTCGATGTTTATGCGGGGCGATCAAGTTTGAAATCGACGAACCGGTTCAGGTTTGCGTGACTTGCCACTGCGATAGTTGCCGGCGGCAGTGTTCTGCTCCGATGACAACATATGTCGGCGTTTTGGATGGCCAATGGCGCTGGCTTGGCAAAGCTCCCAAGACCTATGCATCGTCCCCGGGCGTCGAGCGTAGCTTTTGCGACACCTGCGGGACGCCGCTTTCGTTTCGGTCACAGAAGATGTCAGGCGTTATGCATCTCTACGTGGCGTCCTTGGATAATCCCGAGTCCGTCGCGCCCACCCTCCACGTAGCGCACGAAGAAAAGCTGTCTTGGTTGCAATTGGCGGATGACTTACCAGCGCATATCGGACCTGACTACACGAAACGTTAACGTTTCAGAAGCTACGATGACCGCACCTCACCCGACCACACCGTTCGCTGGCCCAAGGCCCCGTTAACCTGTGCGACGCTAAAACCCTAGTCGACGTCAAACGGGTCATGGCCCCAGTAGCTAGCGTAAGCATGGATGCAAAAAGGCCACCAGACCACCCATAGATCGACAGGTGCAGGGCGAAATCCCTGAGACTGGTATGACCCCGTTCCGGCGGGCCCGCCACTTATCCTTAAAGTCGCATGATACGCCTAAAAGCGGCGTTCCCCCGCCAGATGTTCTCTGCGCGGGGCAGGGGCGCATGCCCCCCGCTTAGGGTTTGACCTTTGCCGCCTGTGCAATGGTGTCGGGCGCTGCGTTCAGCGTATCAATGGCAAAGCCTGCGGCGGCTTTATAGGTCGCCATAAACGCGGACCGTTCGTGTTCGGGAATGACGTCATTGATATCATCAAACGTCCCCCCGCAGCGCTCATCCACCATGCTTAGCAATCCAAACGGACCCGCACCGCGATTGCGCAGGATGAGATCGGATACAGGTCCACACAGCGCGTCGTCATAGGCCCCAAGTGCCGCGCCCGAGACCCCGTGACGCACCATCGCCGCCCCAAGTATACGCGCATCAATCAACGCCTGAGACGCGCCGTTTGACCCCGTGGGATACATCGCATGTGCGGCGTCCCCCATCAGGGCCACGTTGCCATCGCGCCATGTCGCCACAGGGTCGCGGTCGATCATCGGGTTTTCGTACACAACGTCCGCGCCCGCCAGCAGCGCCGGCACGTCAAGCCAATCGTAGTTCCAGCTGTCAAAGTGATGGGCGAACGCTGACAATTCCACTTGGCGAAACCAGCTTCCGGGATCAAAGGCAGATGGGTCGTCATAGGTGACCTCGGCGATCCAGTTGATTTCTGCCAGTCCGGTGTCAGGGTCGGGATGCGAGATCGGATAGACCACCATGCGGTGTTCATCCGTGCCAAGACCGATAAAGCTGGACCCTGTGCGAATGGGTTTTGCCTGCGACGTCCCTCGCCACATAACCGCGCCCCCCCAATGGATCGGCGGCTGGTCGGGATGCATTTGCGCGCGCACCTTTGAATGGATGCCGTCTGCGCCAATCAACAGCGTTCCCGATGTCTGGCTTTCGATTCCGTCACTTGATCGCAGCAGGGCGACGGCACCGTGATCTGAGGTTTCATACCCCACGACGCGATGCCCAAGCTGCACACAATGGGCGCCAGCGCGCTCAATCAGCGTCTCATAGAGAAGCATGTGCAACTTGCCTCGGTGCACGGCGTACTGAGGCCAGTTGTACCCGGCCGTCATGCCACGCGGTTCGGCGTAAATGTCGTTGCCGTTGAGACCGACCAAAGCCCATTCCTTGACAGGCAACCCGATCTCGTCAAGGTCATCCGCCCCGATCCCGAGGTTGAACAGCTCTCGTACCGCATTGGGCTGCAGGTTGATCCCGACGCCCAAGGGCCTCAGCTTTGCCACGCTTTCAAAGACGGTGAACGTCACGCCGATCTGATGCAGCGTCAGCGCAAGCGACAGCCCCCCGATTCCGCCACCTGCGATCAATACATGAGGGGTAGCCATATGGGTTCTCTCTTTCGCCCTAGCGCTTTTATGCGTTTGGCAGGGTCTTGCCATGGTTCATTATGTCGTTTGGATCGAGCGCCTGCTTGATGGCCCGCATAGTGGCAATCGCAACAGGGTCTTTGCGCCGTTGCATGGATGGCAATTTGGTCAGACCAATCCCATGCTCGGCAGAAAAGCTGCCACCGTACTTCAGCGTCACGTCTTCGACGACGCTCATGATGGCGTCTTTCATATGCGCAGCCTTGCCCAGTTCGACAACGAGATGCAGATTACCGTCCCCGAGATGGGCTACCGAGGTTATAAACGCATCCGGCAAAAGCGCGCGCACGGCAGCCTGAGCTTCGTCGTAAAACGCGGCGATCTGATCAAGCGGAAGGGCGATATCGTTGTTCACAAGCGGCGGGTTGCCCAGCTGCACTTCGGCTGCTGCCTCGCGTCGCTCCCAAATCTCGCGCCGCTCAGAACCGTTCTTGGCGATCACAGCATCTAGCAGCAACCCTTGCTCAAACATCCCACCCAGGATGGTTTCAAGCGTGGCCGTCAATGGCACCGTCCCATCATCCCGCGGCCTGCATTCTGACTGAATTGTCGATCCTATCTCAACCAGAACGTTGACGTCGTATTCGGCGTCAAAGGGCGGGCGTGTCTCGGGTTTCAGTCGCTTCAACTGCGCCATGTATTCGCGCGGCATAAACTCAAACGCTTCGACCTTATCGCCGGTTTCCGCCTGAATGCGGTTCAACAAATCAAGCGCATCCGCAAGCGACCCCACAGCCACCATCGCCGTTGCATAGGCCTTTGGCTTGGGGAACAGTTTCAGAACGGCCCGCGTGATAATGCCCAAGGTGCCCTCGGCCCCGATCATAAGATGCTTAAGATTGTAGCCCGAATTGTCTTTGTGCAGTTCAGTCATCAGGTCCAGGATTTGACCGTCCGGCAAGACAACCTCAAGCCCAAGACACAGATCGCGCGTGTTGCCATAGCGCACAACATTGGACCCACCCGCATTTGTCGACAGACACCCGCCAATACAGGCCGACCCCTTCGCCCCGAACGTCAACGGAAAAACCAGATCGTGGGCATCCGCCGCATCGTGCAGCGACGACAGGATCACACCCGCCTCAACAATTGCCACGCGCGCCTCAGGACGAAGGGTTTCAATCCGGTTCATCCGGTCGAGCGAGATCATAATGCACCCATCAGCGCTAGCCCCACCGGCAAGACCCGTCATGCCCGAAACCGGCACGATTTTGTGGTCACAACTGGCGGCAATCTTGACCACGGCTGAGACTTCATCCGCCGATGCAGGCCGTAAAACAGCCAAGGGCACCCACTGATAAATCCCAGTCCAATCGCGCGACCATTTGGCCACGTCGGTGTCAGTCAGGACGAATTGTGCGCCTATCGCACGTCGATATGCGTCTAGGTCACTCATCAGGATGCCTCGCTAAAAGGTGACCTCAACGCCGGGAAGGTTCAGCGTATTGATCAGGTCGCGCAGCTCTTGGCGGGCGGCGACGTTGGAAATATTCAACTGCCCAACACCGACGTCACGCAGATCAAGCAGCGTCAAACCACGCGGAAATAGCTCGCGGAAAATCACACGCTCGTTGAAGCCATCAGCAGTGCGAAACCCGATCCGTTCCGCCAGTTTCTCAATCGCAGCCGCCATCTTCTTTTTGTTAACCATGTTCTGGGCGCCCAATCGGTTGCGCACGACAATCCAGTCAATCGGGCTGAGACCCGCCTGCGCTCTTAACTGACGCGCGGTCCAAACCATCTCGGAATACACCGACGGCTTCAGGATTTTCTGACCCGTGTCATCGGTCTTGGCCAACAAATCAAAATCCACAAACGAGTCATTCAACGGCGTGATCAACGTATCCGCCAAGGAATGCGCCACCTGAGAAAGCCGGGTGTGCGATCCGGGACAATCGATCAGAATGAAATCACACTTCGGCTCAAGCTCGGCAATCGCGGCCGTCAGGCGCTGGTCGTAGATGTTTTCACCCGGCTTCAACGTTGACTTGTCGATGTCGGGAAGCGGCATGTAATCGGGCGTCGGCAGATGAATGCCGGCGTTTTCCATAAAGGACACCCGCTTTTCGATGTAAGACCCAAATGTCTGCTGGCGCAAATCCAGATCGAGCCCGCCAACCTTGTGCCCCATCCGCGCAAGCGCCGTCGCCACATGCATCGAAACGGTAGACTTACCCGCGCCGCCCTTTTCGTTACCCACTACAATGATATGCGCCATGCTACGTCCCCGATTGGTGTTGCCTTGTTTTCCCAGTCTTAAGGCCGCGTCGCAAGCAAAAATCTGTTGATAACCATAGACGACGTCCTCAACCCGCGAATCTAGACCGAAAAAGCACTCTGCGCTTTATCTTTGCTCAAATACTCAAAAAGCCGCTCCGCAACAAAAAACGCCGCATCCAATAAGGACACGGCGCTTTTCACAAAATATTCGGACTGGCTTAGAAGCCGAGACCTTCGTATTTCTTTTTGAACTTCGAAACACGTCCGCCTGCATCTAGCAAGCGCGCGCCGCCACCAGTCCACGCAGGGTGAACGGTTGGGTCAACTTCCAGCGCAAGCGTGTCGCCTTCTTTGCCCCAAGTCGAGCGCATTTTGAGGATCGTGCCATCGGTCATTTTGACGTCGATGAAGTGATAATCGGGATGTATGTCTTTTTTCATCTCGCCAGTCCTTATGCCTGTGCGCCTTTCGGGGCGCGATAGTTGGTCTGTTCGACGATACGCGCGGACTTACCGCGACGCGAACGAAGATAATATAGCTTGGCGCGCCGAACGCGACCACGACGAACAACAGTGATGCTGTCGATGTTGGTCGAGAACAATGGGAACACACGTTCCACACCTTCGCCAAACGAGATTTTGCGAACTGTGAAAGATCCTGAGATGCCTTGGCCGTGCTTACGGCTGATGCATACACCTTCATAGTTCTGAATACGGCTGCGGCTACCCTCGGTCACTTTGAAACCGACACGAATGGTGTCACCGGCTTTGAAATCTGGGATGTCTTTTCCCAGCGAGGCGATCTGTTCCGCCTCTAGCTGTGCGATCAGGTTCATCTGATGCGCTCCTATACTTGCTCGTGGTTGGTCCACGAAGTGTTGATGCCGCCCAAGAGCTCCTCGTCTTCACCGGGTCCGCATTGCGCCCGCAGGAGGTTGGATCGTCGTTGCTTCAGACCTGATCATCCGGCTGACCACATTGAAGAAAACGGGCTATGCCAAAACGAAAAGGGTCCGCAAACCGATTCCGACTGCGAACGAGCGGTGTATAGGGCGATTGGGGGAAGGTGACAAGGGGTGTATCCTTACCAAAAAACAACGCGAACATCGAAGGATGGGTTTCGAGCCAAACGCCCAGATTCCCCAAGACGATACCCGCCACTTTTGGCGCCGAATAATGGCGTATTCAGTCAGTCAGTTGCTTTGGTTGTGCAAGGTAAAGAGGCACCAACATGCGTGATTGCGCCACCCCTCGGGCCGTCGCTCGCGCGGCTTTTTCCAACCGCGAAGCGCGCACCCAGAGATCGGGTTTTCCCTGAGCCGGTTGTTCACTCAATCAAAGGCGGCGTCCACGATGATCTCGACCTTAAGGATATCGCGGGCCAGCTTTGCCTCACCGCAAGCGCGGGCGGGGGCGTGGCCTTCGGGGACCCAGGCGTTCCAAACCTCGTTCATGCTTGCAAAATCGCCCATGTCGGCCAACCAAATCGTGGCGCGCAACATCTTTTCACGCGAAGACCCTGCTTGAACAAGCAGCACGTCTAGGCGGCGCAGGCATTCGGCTGTTTGATCTTGGATCGTTTCACCCTCACCGACTTGGCCGGTGATGTAGGCCACGCCATTGTGCTTCACGATTTTTGAGGACCGGAGTCCGGTTTCGATGCGTTCGATCATTTGGTTTCTTTCTTCTTTGCGTTCACAGGTGGCGGGGCCGAGTTAGCACCGTCTACCTCTTATCCCACATATCCGGCCGTCGCTCTTGCGTGATCTTTTCACTCATCTCCCGACGCCATTTCTCAATCTTCCCATGATGCCCTGACATCAAAACTTCGGGGATTGCGCGGCCCTGCCATTCGGCGGGTTTGGTGTATTGGGGGTGCTCTAGCAGTCCGTTGGAATGGCTTTCTTCCTCGGTTGAAGCTTCATTGCCCAGCACGCCGGGGATCAGACGAACCGTGGCGTCGATCATGGCTTGCGCGGCGATTTCGCCGCCGGTCAGGACGAAGTCACCAAGAGAGACCTCCTCGACATTATAGTGCTCCAGAACGCGTTCATCCACGCCCTCAAAGCGCCCGCAAAGTAAGGTAACACCATCGGCCTGCGACCACTCTTGCGCCATCGCTTGCGTGAAGGGTTTGCCACGCGGGGACAGATAGATAATCGGCCAATTGTCCGTCGTGTTCTTTTGCGCTTCTTCAATCGCAGGGCCGACGACGTCGGCGCGCAGCACCATGCCGGCGCCGCCCCCAGCGGGGGTGTCGTCGACGTTGCGGTGTTTGCCGATGCCAAAGGGGCGCAGGTCTATGGTTTCAAGCTGCCACAAATGCTCTTTCAGCGCGCGGCCGGTCAGGCTTTCGCCCAGCACACCGGGAAAGGCGCCCGGAAACAGCGTGATGATCTTGGCGGACCAGATGTCGACAAGCTGCTTTTTCGCCATCAGGTCACGCGGTTTAAGCGAGACCTCGATGGTTTTGCGACCAAAGGATTTGGGGGATGCTGACATATGGACCTCGTTTCTTGGCGCGTTCTATCGCCAGCCGAGGTGAAAGGGCAAGGGTCAGAGAGCTTCAGCGAACGCCTTGAAATCCGATTGCATCTTACGGGTTTGCTTTTTGAACATGCCCGGCACAAGTGCTGTGACGATCCGCATGAAGCCGGTGCAGCGAAACTCGGTCTCGATGTGCCAATGGGTGCCGCCGTCCGGCGTGTCGGTGAAATCATTCTCAAGCACGTTCCAAACGCCGCCGCTTTCGTAAGTGGCGACGAACCTATTGGGCATGTCGTTTTGGGTGATCGTCTCGACCACTTTCATCTCGCGTTTGCCCATTTTATGAAACACATCGTGGACATTGCCAGCTTTCCCGGGGTCGCCCGACACCAACTCCATCCGCAGGTAGGTCGGTTGCCAGTCGCGGATACGTTCTGGGTCTTGAAACAGCTCGGACACGCGATCACGAGGCAGGTTCAGGTCAATATCGCAGGAATATTTCAGCATGTTGGGGTCCATCCAATCCAAGCGCGACAGGGAACAGGCCAAGCGTCGCCCAATCAGTCTAGCGCAAAAGGTGAAATCTGAACATAACTTTGGTGAAGCGCTAGTCTAGCAGTCCCTCGGGCGGGTCAGCGATGATCCGACCAGAGGCGATGTCAACTGTCGGGATGATCTCAAGCGTGAAAGGCAAAAGGACGGTGCCTTGCAGATTGGCGCCTTGGATTTCGAGGATATCGGACGCGCCGTGGTTCATAACGGTTTTCACGGTGCCGATAAGCACGCCGCCGGTGTCGTAGACCGAAAGCCCGATAAGATCAGCGTGATAGTATTCGTCATCTGGCAGCGACGGCAGCATGTCGCGTTCGGCAAACAGCTTCACACCTTTCAGCGCGTCGGCCTGTTCCTTGGTTTTGACGCCGGCCAATTGCGCAGAATAGCCGTTGCTGATCGGACGGGTCAGCGTCAGGGCAAAGACTTTCTGGCCGTCTTCGGATGTCAACGGCGCATAGTCAGCAATCGCTGTGGGATCAGCGGTAAAGCTTTTCAGGCGGATTTCTCCGTGCACACCAAAAGCGCCACCAATGGCGCCAACACAGATACGGTCAGTCATTTTCGTGCTCCGATACAAATACCGTTGTCTACGCTGCCGCCGCGTTTGACACAATTGTCCGCCATGCCATTTCTTTCGTAAAGTATGCCCATGACGAAGACCGCCGTCAGCGCGATGAGGATGCGGATCAGGCGAAACATGTTAGCGGTCCTCGATCAGCAATGCGTCTGCGCGGGTTTCCCAACCGGCCAGCTCAAGCTCTGGCGTTTTGGTGAATTCCTCGGGCCAGCCAATGCAGAGATAGGCGACCAGCGACCACGGCGCGGGGACGGTGAGGTCTTGTTTAAGCTGCTCGGGGTCAAGGATCGATACCCATCCGAGACCCAGCCCGTGCGCGCGCAGCACCAGCCAGAACTGCATGATGGCCGAGACGACCGAGTAGCGGCGCATTTCGGGCATGGTGCCCGCGCCAAGGCCAGCGCCTTTGTCGGTGTCTTCATCGCAGAACACGGCCAGTTGCACCGGCGTGTCCTGCATTCCCGACAGTTTCAAGCCCGCATAAAGCTTTGCCTTGTCGCCGGAATAGCCATCCAGTGCATTTGCGTTGGCGGTATGGAAATTGCCGAGCGCCGCCGCGTGGGCCGCGTCAGAGCGAACACGCACAATGCGCCAAGGTTCTGACAGCCCGACCGAGGGGGCTTTGGCGAAACTGTCAAGGCAGTTTGACAAAAGCCCTTCGTCGACGGGGGTGGTCAGGAAGCGGCGCACGTCACGCCGCTTCCCCAATAGCTTATCAAGCTCGTGATGGAAATTCGGGCTGAATTCCTGTGAGACTTGAGTAGACACCATCGACTTACGCGTCTGCGGCGTCTTCTGCCGGAGCGGCAGCGGCCTCGGCGGCCTCGGCAGCTTTTGCGGCTTTTTCGTCAGCACGTTCTTGGGCTTTTTTGCCGGGAACAGCTTTCTTCGGGTTGTTGCGCTCGGTCTTGGCCGCAATGCCAGCCGCTTCGAGCATACGTGCAACGCGGTCAGTGGTCTGAGCGCCTTGGCCGAGCCAATACTGAACACGTTCGACGTCCATTTTCACACGCTCTTCGCTGTCTTTAGCAAGAAGCGGGTTGTATGTGCCGAGCTTCTCGATGAAGCGGCCGTCGCGTGGCATGCGGCTGTCTGCTGCAACGATACGGTAGAATGGACGCTTTTTGCTGCCACCACGGGCCAGACGGATTTTAATAGCCATTTTGAGTTTCTCCTTAGATTGGCTTGTCAGCAGTTTTATAACTGCCGTACATCTTTGTTATTCTTGATGTTTCTTGTGATTTTGGATGACTTCCCGAATGATGAAATTCAGAAAGTCCTTGGCGAATTCGGGATCGAGGTTGGCGCGTTTTGCCAAATCTTCGAGACGGGCGATCTGCGCGGTTTCGCGCGCGGGATCGGACGGGGGTAGGTCGTGAAGCGCTTTCAGCTCGCCGACGGCTTGGGTGTGCTTGAAGCGCTCACCCAACGTATAAACGAGGATGGCATCCAAACGGTCAATGCTTTCGCGATGCTCCTGAAGAATATCAGCGGCGCGGGTTACATGGTCAGTCAACAGCCCATCCTTTCGGTTTGAACTTCGGGTCAGCGTAATGCGCGATCTCCATCGCGATGCCGTCCTCGATCTGGCTTGAGCGCAGGTCGCTTGGGGTTGGGTGGCGGTAGCACACGTCGTGCCCGTCAACGCTTTTGGCGGTTTTGTCTTTCACAGCACCCAGCCGTTCTGCAAGGCGGATCGCCTCGAGGTTTTTGGGGTCAACGTAGGATACAGCGCCGTCCCAACCGAGGTCGTCGTAAAAGTACGTGCGGACGCGATCGGTGGCTTCCAAAGCGTAGCCTTTGCCGCTTTGGTCGGGCCAGATGATCCATGCCAGTTCTTTTTCAGGCCATTGCGCAGGGAACCAACCGCCCGCCATGCCAACGGTTTCGTCGGTGTCTTTCAGGTGGATCATCCACATGCCAAAGCCATGAATTTCCCAGTGGCCGATTTCAGCGGCGTAGAGCATCCAGCTTTCGTATGCACTTAAAGGTCCGCCCATAAAGCGCGAGCGGTAGCTTGAAAACGTAGCTTTGAAGTTCGGATAGTGTTGCGACGTTGGTCCCCGAAGAACCAAGCGTTTCGTTTCAAGGTGGGGGATATCTCTATGACCCATTAGCGCACCTCATTTGGGTTGGGGTAGCGAAACACCGATACAGGGGTGTCGTCGCCATATGTCAAAGTTCCCTGTTTCGTAGCACCGAGACGTTCGGCGACACGTTCAGAGCGCGCGTTTCCAAATGTGATGTAGCTGACCAGAGTTGCCAATTTGAGGTCGCCAAAGGCATAGGCTTTTACAGCCCTTGCGGCGTCTGTCGCATAGCCGTTGCCTTCGGCGCTTTCGGCAAAGAGATAGCCAAGCTCGGGTTCTTGATCGCCCGGTTCAAATCCGATGAGGGCAAACCCGACATGGGTGCCGTCTTTGGTGTCAACAGCCCAACCGCCGTGGCCGTGCAAGACCCAGCCTGACGCCATTTGCGCAAAATCCCACCATGCGTCTTCGCGCGAATACGGACCACCCAGTCCATCGCTGCGGGGGCCGCACATAATGTCGGCGTAAAGCGGAAAATCTGCGGGGGTCGGCGCACGCAGGGACAGGCGTTCGGTTTCTAGCGCTGGGATCAAAGCGGCAAAGCGTGCGGCGACGTCGGCGGGGATTGCGGTAGGTTGGGTTTCACAGGCGAAGGTCATGCGTAAGCCTCGACGGTGCCATCATTGTCGGACTGGGGTGTGTGGCGGTAAACAAGGCAGGGGTCTGCGTCGTCATCGTCAGGGGCACCGAAACCGAGCTTTTCTGCCTCAGGATCAATAATCGCGCCCAGCCGTTCAGCCAAAGCGCGCGAGCGGGTGTTGCTGGTGTCGATATAGCTAACCGCCGTGTCCCAGCCGAGCACCTCGAACGCATAGTCACGAGCCGCCGAAGCCGCTTCATAAGCGATGCCTTTGCCCTCAGCCTCAGCGGTCCAGACGGACCAGCCAAGCTCGCGTTCGGGCCACGTAATTGGGAACCACGGGCCGATGCTGGCAACAGGTTTGCCCGTCGCTTTTTCTTCAACGATGAACAGGCCGTAGCCGCGCAAGAACCACATGCCGGCGATGCGGCTGAAGACTTTCCATGCGTCGTTGCGGTCCATATTGCCTACGTCGATGGTCTTTGAGCGGTCATCCGCGAGGAATGCAGCAATGGCGTCAAAATCGTTAAGCTGTGGCGCGCGCAGGATCAGACGATCCGTTTCTATGCGGATGTCAGAGGTCATGCGTAAACCTCGGAACTGGTGTTTGCGACTTGATCCGGGGACAAGTGCCGCCAAAGAGGCATCGCGCCAAGATCAGGATGATCAAAGATGCTTTCCTGCGTCGCACCCATGCGCGTGGCGAGGGCCGCCGAGCGCGGGTTGTTCGCCATCACAAGGCTGATTGCAGTGGTCCAGCCAAGCACATCATAGGCATATGCGCGCGCAGCCACCGCGGCTTCATAAGCATAGCCTTTGCCCTCGGCTGTTTCAAAGAGGGACCACGCAATTTCAGCCTCGGGCCAGTCATCAGGATGATAGAGACCAACAACGCCCATCGGAAGGTTTGAGGTCTTTTCGACAAGCATCCAGCGTCCAAAACCGTGGTCCTGCCAGTGGGCTGTAAGCGTGGCGAAACGTACAACCGAGGCGTCGTGGTCATAAGGACCGCCAACGCCCGCTGAGCGCGGCGAGGCGCAGAATTCCGCATAGGCGGTGAAATCGTTGTCGTGGGGCGCGCGCAGGATCAGACGATCCGTTTCCAGTGTTGGGATTGTGAAATCTGTGGTGCTATCTGTGGTCATGTCAAAATACACCCGGCGCGCACAGCCCAAGCGGGGTGCGTGTTGCGCGGTTGCGCAGTGAGTATTTGGACAAAGATAAAATCATTACTTCTTTTTGCCGAACCCTGAGAGACCGCTGGGTAGGCCGCCCATGCCGCCGAGACCTGGAAGCTTGCCGCCCATGCCCATTTGCTTGGCGGCGGCTTCGAGCGCTTTGGGGTCCATCTGCGACGGGTCCATGCCTGCGGGCATGCCGCCTGGCAGTCCACCTTTTCCCATCATCGACTTCATGGCTTGCTTCATCATGCCGCCTTTGCCTTTGCCGAGCTTTTTCATCATGTCGCCCATCTGGCGCTGCATTTTCAGCAGTTTGTTAAGCTCGCTGACCTCAAGCCCTGCGCCCTTGGCAATGCGTTTCTTGCGGCTGGCTTGCAGGATTTGCGGGTTGGCGCGCTCGCGTTTGGTCATGGATTGGATCAGCGCAATCTGGCGTTTGAGGACACGGTCGTCCATGCCTGCGGCGTCCAATTGCTTGGACATTTTGCCCATGCCGGGCATCATGCCCATGACGCCTTCCATGCCGCCCATTTTCATCATCTGCTCAAGCTGCATTTTAAGGTCGTTCATGTTGAACATACCTTTGGCCATGCGCTTCATCATGCGCTCGGCTTGCTCGGCTTCGATGGTGTCTTGGGCTTTTTCGACAAGGCTGACGATGTCGCCCATGCCAAGGATACGGCCTGCGATGCGCTCAGGCTCGAATGTTTCGAGCGCGTCCATCTTTTCGCCCACACCGACGAAGCGGATGGGTTTACCGGTGACAGCGCGCATCGACAGCGCCGCGCCGCCGCGGCCGTCGCCGTCCATACGGGTCAGGACCACACCCGAGATGCCGATTTTGGCGTCAAATTCCTCGGCCACTTCGACGGCGACCTGGCCGGTTAAACCATCAACGACAAGAAGGGTTTCGCGCGGGTTGACGACGTCGCGGACGTCTTCGACCTCTTGCATAAGGACTTCGTCGATCTGCAAGCGACCGGCGGTATCAAGCATGTAAACGTCATAGCCGCCCATGGTTGCCTGTTGCTTGGCGCGCTTGGCGATATCGACGGGCTTTTGGCCGGCAACGATGGGCAGGGTGTCGACGCCGATTTGCTGGCCGAGCATCGCCAGTTGTTCCATCGCCGCCGGGCGGTAGACGTCAAGCGAGGCGAGCAGGACACGCTTGCCCTCACGCTCTTTCAGGCGTTTGGCCAGTTTGCCGGTGGTGGTCGTCTTACCGCCACCTTGCAGGCCGACCATCAGGATCGGGGCAGGCGGGTTGTCGATCTTCAGGCTGCCGGGATCTTCGTCGCCAGTCAGCGTATCGACAAGCGCGTCGTGCACAATTTTGACGACCTGCTGGCCCGGGGTCACGGATTTGGTGACGGATTGGCCGGTGGCCTTTTCCTGAACCTTTTTGACAAACGCGCGCGCGACGGGCAGGGAAACGTCGGCCTCAAGCAGGGCCACGCGGACTTCGCGGAGGGCTGTCTTGACGTCTTCATCCGAGAGGGCGCCTTGTTTGGTAAGACGGTCAAAGACGCCAGTAAGGCGTTCGGACAGATTTTCAAACATACGCGCGGTTTCCTTTACCGTTTCAACTATGGTCCTTCACTTATGAACGACCAGCCCAAATGCAATTGCCTCCGTGGGCGCAACGCGCTGACGGAGGGCGATCCCTGTATATAACAAGGACCGGAAGTTTTGGCACTTCCGGGGTTTGGGCGTCATTTAGGGGGAACTCTTGATTGAGTCAAGCTTTAGGCGCGTTTTGATTGCCGCCGGATGTGCCAAGGGCCGTGTGGTGCGGCCCTTGGGGTCTATCACGCTATTGAAGCGCCGATTATCGGGATATCTTTGCGATTGATCCAAGCGACATAGGCCGACAAAACACCCAAAACGGCGGCAGGCAGTGCTGATGGTTCTAGGATGAGAAGATGGGCAAGAACCGCGCAGGCCATCGTTGCCGTCAACAAAACCGCCCCAAGGCCGGCCAAGCGTGGTGCCCAAAGCATGAGGGCTGCGGTGATTTCGATCACGCCGGTCACATAGCGGAACCATTGACCAAACCCGAGCGCATCAAATGTGCCAACCATCATGTCAGCGCCAGCAAGTTTTGCCAAGCCAGCGGCCAAGAACGCGAGGGTGAGAAGGGCTTTGATTGCAAGTGTAGCGTATTTCATAGGGTTTCCTTACGCGGCAAGCGTTGCGATGGCTTGATTGGCGGCTTCAAGTACTTTTTCAGCGTCATTTGACAGACCTGAAGCCTCGATGATTTCGACATCTGTGATGCCGATGAAGGACAGCACCTGTTTAAGATAGGTGGTTGCAAAATCAACCGGCGACCCAGCCGGAACACCCGCGGATGCCATGGCGATATAAGCTTTCTTGCCGGTCACGAGGCCCTCTGGACCGGAACTCGTGTATTGAAAGGTCAGGCCAGCACGCGCAATCAGGTCGATCCACGCTTTCAGCGCTGTCGGGACGCCAAAGTTATAGATCGGCAGGCCGATGACGAGTGTGTCAGCGCTCATTAATTCAGCCACAAGGGCGTCTGACTGGGTTAGGGCGTCGACTTGGGCGTCGGTGCGATCGCCTTGCTTTGTGAAGTTTGCGCCGACCCAAGTTTCATCAATTTGCGGCAATGCAGTTGCAAGATCGCGGGTGACGATGGTTTCAGGGTCTAATTTGGCGACAATGGCGTCAGTCAATTGACGCGAGACGGATCCGGTGCGGCGTGCGGATGTGTCGATACGAAGAACAGAGCGTGTCATGGGTTTGCTTTCCTTAATTGGTTATGACAGCCGATATAGACCTTCTAATTTTGCACGAAATGGGTAATATTGAACAGATTGTGTTCATATTTGCACATGAGATTGCGTCGGTAGGAAAAAAACATGGAAAACTGGGACGAGATACGAACCGCCGCGCAGGTCGCGCGCCTGGGTACAGTGTCAGGGGCGGCCAATGTCCTTGGGGTGCATCACGCGACGGTCATT
>Ga0316204_10003266_pt1 | contig 33139 bp, 30 predicted proteins | sample 6monrhotite_MG_2_FD_205661 | JGI IMG/M metagenome (GOLD analysis project Ga0316204, IMG submission 205661) | Microbial mat bacterial communities from mineral coupon in-situ incubated in ocean water Damariscotta River, Maine, United States -... | ecosystem: Environmental > Aquatic > Marine >... | reverse complement strand
ACCTGAAAATACACCAAAGTGTAATCCTGCTCCCCAGCATCGATCAGGCGCCAACTTGCCCTAGTATCTACTAGACCGACACTATAATCCAGTCGGTTTTCCCATTCGGAGCGATCAACCCCCGAATTTTTAGATGCTCGTGACACGCGAACATCCGATCCATAACGCAATCGAACCACACCAAACACCCTTGAATGCTGGTAATTCAGCGATCCTGTGGTAGTTGTCAAGGTTTCGCTTACATCCTGGCCAGAGAATTTCTGGCGCACACTCTGCGCCGTAATATTACCCGTTAATGAACTTAAACGGGTCAAGTTTTGCGTCCGCGAAACCTGTAAATTCACCAATTGCTGATCACTTTCACGATCACCCAAGGTGCGCGCATCCGACACAGTCAACTGAGAATAGGTGCTATCGCTGACGCCATAGCTATCCCAACCGACATTCACGGAGTGATCGAGTCGCTGAGAATTGGCATCTGCATCTGCCTTTTCCAATGATGCATTGACAGCCTGGCTCCAGCCCGCTCGAAATGCAGAACTCTTATCGTCGTTCTGCCAAACACGACTGGCATCGTGGCCAAGATTAACATTTAATGAATGATAGTGCTGATCGTACTCAGCTCCCTGAGTCTGAACCGAAGCAGTAGCATTCCACTGATACCTCATGCCCAATAGAATTTCATGGATATCCGACTGCATCAACGCACCCAACCGCCCAAGATACGAATTATTATCGGTACTACCATTATCATTAACAGAAAAGTTCACGTTACTATCAAAGCGGATATGCTTCGTATACTGATACATGCCACCCGCAGTCGCATTAAGGCTGAGCAGCTGTGTTTCATTGCTAATCGACGTATCAGCGGTATTCGTGGAACCAGCATCACTGGTCAGATTGAACACACGCACACCCGCGCTTGCCGTCACTTTCCGACCGACAGGCCGCCAAAATACAAAACTCGACGCCTGCTGACTCGTCGTATCAACTTCTCCATTACTAAAAACAATATCCGATGCGACCCCCCTCGTTTCATACACATAATAATCGACTGAGTTATCCACTCTAACCGCACGCGTCGGGCTATGATAGAAATGATCGCCACTCAACGTTATATTCGTTGACTCCTGACTGATGGCCGCCCTGTCTATATATTTGTAGTTCCCGCGCAGCTGAAACCGATGATCACCAAAACCAAGATCAGCGCTACCACCTAACAACCAGTCACTGTATTTTTCATCATTACTCGAATTCCACTGATTTGAATCCAGGTTCCACTGAAAACGTTTGGAATTATTGCTGTTAATGTACTGCCTAATCGAAAATCGCTTAGTTGAAAACTCTCTGATACCGGCAGCAGTCAATGGACTGGTGATAACATTCACAACCTCCACCGGAGTATCGAGGCATACACCGGAGTTAGCAAATCTTAAACACTCGATGATCGTATTCGTAGTCTCTACCCTACTATCACTGGTCTGATACGAAATCGATAATGGAAAACGACTCTGCGGAATCACATTAAAATTTAGCCCACCTGTGACCAGTGTCGAGGCAATGTCGTTTATTACGCGCGCGGACTGGCTGTAATCGGTATTGTCCTGCGTCAACCTTACATTGGCATTCACTGTTGCCAGCCACGGCTGCCACAAATAAGAGCTAGCACGTATCGAACCGCGTAGCTGGTTACTCACGGTTTCGCTATTATCACCCTTCATTAGACGATAGGCATACCCCACATCACCGGAGAGATCGACAGGCGCGGCCAGCGGTGCCGCAAGCGGGCACAGCATCGCCATTGAGGCGATCAGGGATAAACGCTGCCGAAAGACCACTCGACTAGCCATCAAGCCCACATTGATCTAACGTTACAAATACGACTTGCAACGACCGCATGATAATCAGAACAACCCCCTACTCACTACTAATCGTTCGTAGGCAACAGCGACGGATCCCTCACCTGCACATCCGCGCTGCTACGCATTTTTTTTATAAATTCAAGCCAATTTTTCTCGCTCTGCCCTCGCAGATACAGATCACGCGCGCGTGATGCCACCCGTTCAAACGGGTTCAACACCGGCGAAACTCGCTCATCAACCCTAAATATCGCGACACCTTTCAGCAAACGAATCGCTGACGACACCTCCCCCGGCATCATCTTATCCAGTACCTGCTGCGCCTCTTCCGCCAACATTCCTTTGTGGACGTACCCCAAATCCCCGCCTTTAGGCCCAGAACCATCACTTGAACGCAAGCGAGCTGTCTCTGCAAAATCAGCACCCTGCCTCAGCTGCTTGACCAGGCGCTGCCCCTCATCCATTGCCGCCTGCCACTGCGCAGCTTGCGCCCACGGCTCCACCCCTAACAAAATCAGCGACACACGCAACCGCTCTGGTGTCGTGAATTGCTCAGGGTTAGCCCGGTAATAGGCCATCACATCATCTTCACTCGCATCACTGACATCACGTATCTGCGCCTCAAGCTGCTCAAACTGACTCTGTTCTTCCACCTGAGGCAAAAGCTCCGCAAGAAAGCCTTCTCGCTGAGCCTGCCAGTGTGGGCGCGACTGATATCGTGCCCCTATCGCCGTCAATTGCGCCTTCACCTGCCCCGGTTCAGCCGCTATTCCTCTGTCACGCACCACCGCGCGTTTTAACATCTGATCAATCAATCGCTGCGCCACTTCCCGGCGAAACGCGGCTTCTTCCGCTGCCGGAATATCCCCGTGGTAAAAGCGTTGTCGCTTTCCGACATGTAAAAACGTATCAAACGTCTGCTGCGAGATCACTTCACCATCCACCACTGCAAACACATCTTCAGCAAGCCCCGCTTGCTGCACAGAAACATCCGTTTCAGCCATCAGTGGCGCACTCATCAAACCAAACGCCATCCACAGCACTACTATTTTCATTGTCATCACTATTTGGCGTGACAAGTCAGACAGACCGCACTACCAGCGGGGTCGATCCTCAAAAAGGTTGGGTTGTAATCCACGTGAGGATCATGACACGAAGCGCACTCCACATATGGCTGCAGCTCCCCCACATTGGTGCCGCGCGTGCCAACACGCGAATAAAGTTTCATATCTCGCTTACTAAAGGAGGATTCGGGATGCTCGCGACTATCCACCCACCACACCCGGCCAGTGCTTAACACCTCAGATGTAGGCGGGTTAAAGTCGATATCCACCCGCGGCCTCCCTTGCGGATAACTCTCTGAATAACCACCACCGGCGTATTGAATTCCCACCGGGTGATCATTCGTCAAATCTTTGCCCAGATTAGTCACCACATCGACAGGGCCAATTCGCCCCTGCACGGCGGACGCCTGACCACTCCAGTCACCAGCCGAGAAAGAGGGGTTATCTGATAAAGACCCTGGCTCATTGATCACCGAATCCATCGCCTGCGAGCCATCGTGACACGAAAGACAGGCAATCGAAACGGAGCCGACTGGCTCAACATTCGCATCCAGCGTCGTAGTCCCCATCTGGTCATAGGTTTGAAAACCACCTGCATCCAGCTGCCGATTCCAGATTGGCACCGCTGCCGATGCATCGCCACCATGCGGGGTGTGGCAAAAGACACAGATCTCTTCTGTGCCACTAAAATTACTGGCCGCATTCAGGCCGCTACTGCCAAGATTGTGTTTGGTGTTGTAGACGCCGGCGACAGCACTCATAGCAGGCAATAACATGCCCACCAAAACGCCCCCCAGCAAATGCCCGATTAAACGAGCCCCCCCACCACGTCTTGTCATATTTTTTATTATCTCCCCCGAGCATGTAGCAACGCGGTAAAAGCCGTTGATACAAGAAGTAATTTATAGCACAACAGAGCATTCCAGTGCACCTCTAATTTATGCCAACAGAGCTAACCCCCTAATTTCCGCACAAAAAAAAGGGCACCTAAAGGTGCCCCCGACTAGCATCAAAAAACAACAACTCTGGAGTTACTTACTACTAAAACGCTTGATTAAACCAAAAGATAGCGCAGAGATTGTCTTACCCTGCACACCTTTCATATCCTTCAAGCCGTATGTCGCGTTATCATCATTATCAGTAGCTGTGTACATGGTATAAAGCTGTGTATCTTTTGAATATGAGTGATATGCCGCCAGCGCGTAATGTGAAGCACCGGTATCTGCCGCATTATCCAGATCATCCGCCTGACCATATGCCGCCTTATACGTGGTATTGCCTACTTTGTGCGCTGCATTCAAATAGACTGCTGAACGCGCTGCTCCAGAAGCAACGCCTGTTTCCGCGCTCTCTAGGTCTTCATAAACCAGCCCAATTTTGGTGCCCTGGCCAAAATCCCAACGCCCCACAAGCTTGGTTCCTGACACATCATCATAAGCCCCTGCACCCAGGTCTTTTGCATCATTCATCGTTTCGGTTGCGATAGCCAGATACAACGGGCCTTTGTCATAAGCAATGCTCAGACTAATATCGCTCAACTCACGCGTGGCACTCTTTCCTGGTAGCTCATCAGAATCCTTATCATCAGTATCCGTCGAGTAAGTGACAACACCTGTCACACCACCCAGCTTCGGCGTTGAATACCAAATAGTATTGTTTTGGCGATTATCATACTTCTTTGAATCATCACTAATAATCCCAACCATCGCGTTATGATCCGCTCGCGAATTTGAAAAGATATCGATCTTGCTTGAGGCCTTTTTCATCGCATTACTCAGATTACCCGCCTTAAACAGGCCCCAGCTACCTTTCAGCCCCGCATAGCTATCACGCCCTTTTGCAGATAACGTACCATCATCCAGCTCAACTTCGGTCTCATACTGCCAGACAACAGAAAGGTTATCGCTCAGCTTCTCACTACCCTTAAAGCCGAGCTTCGAGGTGTTACTGTTCACTGACAGCGCACTGTCGTCATTACCTGAAGTCGGAGCAGCCTCATTATCTGAAAAATCGACAGACACATGCGCCTCACCATAAACCTCAGCATCCATCGCCTGCGCCGCTAGTGGCATCGCTACCAACGTCCCTGCCGCCACCAATACCGCTAATTTTTTCTTTTTCACTACAATCCCCCTATCTCTTATCTGTATAAACACCATCGCCCACTACGACTTCACGAATGATAATTATTCTCAACTAATAGCGCAACGTTTTTCTCTGTCGCGACAACCTAAAGTTAAAATTGATTATATTGCAGAAATTAACGAACTAACAACAAAAACATGGGCCACGGCACTTAATCATTTACAAAAAAAAACCGGGCCATCAGGCCCGGTTTTTAAAACCACTTAAAGCTAAATCGCAATTAGAATGTTGCGGTCAGCTTCAATGTAGTCATGTCAAAACTTTCAGAGGCACCACCACCAACTGGCGTCACATCAGTAGATGCAAACTCCAGCGCGGCTTTCAGGTTAGACGCAACTTTGTAGGTAACATTGATAGCAGTTGACTCAGCATCACCCATAGGCAGACCCGCGGTATCCATCGCATCCAGAACGTCCTGAGCTGTACCACCAGCCGCTATTGCACCATTTACCACCTTAGTTACATCTGCAGCATTGTACTCAATCTCTGACATACGCGCCGCAACTGAGAACCCTGAACTACCGATCGTGTACTGACCCCACACATCGTATGCGGAATCCAGAACTTCGTCACCCATTAGATAATCAAGCCCTAATTCCAGATCTGTAATGCCCGTGTATACAATGTTGAAGTTAGTCACGTCTCCAACAGAAGTATTTGATCCACCTGGAATAGCGGTTGTGGTGGTCAGTGCATTTCCTTCCTGTGTCGCCAGACCAAGTTCCAGATCCAGGCCTGCGATTGGAGAGTAGTTTGCCACCAATGCAAGTGAATTTTCTTCGTGAGCACCATTCAGGTCGTTCAGAAAAGCACCGGTCAGGGTTACAGGGCCAATAGCGCCAGCAACTGCCACACCTGCGACATTGTCGCCATCCAGCTCTGTCTGGCTATCCAGCGCGATGTAAACCGCACCATGATCATTAAAGATCATGTCTGGCTTATCTTCTGCTTCGTGGCCGATTGGGTTGTTGAACACACCACCGAGTACTGTAACGTCGTCTGTCGCGCTCCACGCAAACATCGCCTGCTCAAGCTCAGCGCCAGAGTGTGTCGAACCAGGATCCAGGTTCAGATCAACATCTACACGTACAGTGACGCCATCAACAGGCGAAGAAACAAAATCTACTTCTCCTTTTGCGCCAAACTTGCCTTCTGTAGTGTTGTGCTCTGTAGCAGTACCTTTATTCTCAACAGCACCATCATCAGTGATCGTGTAATCGACAACAGCAAAACCACTAACTTCCGCAGCATTCGCCGCAGCACCATAACCAGAAATTACACCAGCAACCGCCAAAGCAATTAGTTTTTTATTCATTTTTAAATTCTCCCCTAGAGATTTACAAAGGTCGCTAAACCCTTCAATGTTGGTTAACGTTAAACAACCGCTTAATTATATACAACGACAAAAACAGAAATGCAACATTTTTTTACATAAATAACCATAATTTACAACATAAAGCTAATGCATGTTGTAAATTAGCAACATTTCTATTTGAAATACCGCCCTCCAAAGCTGGCAACACTATACTTAAAAGGCGCACAACAAAAAAGGGCATAGCATGATAAAAACAAAAAAACCCGCTTTCGCGGGCTTTAAATTTGGCTGGGAGACCAGGATTCGAACCTGGATTGACGGAGTCAGAGTCCGTAGTCCTACCGTTGGACGATCTCCCAATTAAACTCTTTTGCGAAAGACCTCAGTAAACAAAAATAAGGTTTACCGCGTATAAAACAGAAAAAGAGCATGCTCTCGCACGCCCTTTCTCGTTGGTCTCCGCCTGAAGCTTTAGCGCTTCGAGAACTGAGGACGCTTACGCGCTTTGTGCAGACCGACTTTCTTACGCTCAACTTCACGCGCATCACGCGTCAGGAACCCTGCACGACGCAGCGGGCTACGCAGCTCTTCGTTGTAAGCCAGTAATGCGCGAGCGATACCGTGACGAATCGCGCCCGCCTGCCCAGTGTTACCACCACCGACAACAGTGATCTGAAGATCAACAGTTTCCAGCATATCAGCAGTCTCTAATGGCTGACGTACCACCATACGAGATGTTTCACGGCCGAAGTATTCTTCTAGCGTGCGCTTGTTAACGGTGATCTGACCTGTTCCGCCAGGCTTAAGAAATACACGGGCACTTGAACTTTTACGACGCCCAGTGGTGCAAAGTACTTTGTCTGTCATTTACTTAAATTCCTAACTACTTAAATATCGAGTGTTTTTGGCTGCTGTGCAGCGTGGCCATGCTCTGCACCCGCATACACTTTCAGCTTACGAAACATCGCACGACCCAATGGGTTTTTTGGCAACATCCCCTTAACCGCCAGTTCGATGATCCGTTCTGGCTTTTCAGCCTGAAGCTTTTCAAAGCTGATCGACTTAAGGCTACCAATATAGCCAGTATGGCGATGGTAAATTTTATCGGTGGTTTTATTACCGGTCACGCGCACTTTTTCTGCGTTCACAACAACAATATAGTCGCCGGTGTCCACATGCGGTGTGTATTCCGCTTTATGTTTGCCACGCAGACGCAGGGCGATCTCGGATGCGAAACGACCCAGGGTCTTATCTTCGGCATCCACGACATACCAATCGCGTCTTACGCTCTCTGCTTTTGCACTGAAAGTCTTCATCTATTTCCAACTCCAAAATCGGGTATCCGGCCTTTCCCCAACCTTTGCCGGGGAACCCTAGAATCTGTAAAGAGCGGAAATTCTACAGAAATTGACGGCCAGACACAAGGGCTGTTCCGGCTAATCGAGACAATTCAGCAGGCAAAATTTAACCAACGGCTCATCCAACCCTCAGATTTTGAGGCGCTCGACGACTCGACCGTGGGTAAGATGCTCTTCGATGATCTCATCGACATCTTCTTTGTCCACATAGTTGTACCACACCCCTTCCGGGTACACGACCAGCACTGGCCCTTCAGAACAGCGATCCAGGCAACCGGCAGAATTGATTCGCGCCCCTTCCTTGCCCGAAAGACCCAACGCCTTAACCCGCTGCTTCGCGTAGTCACGAACCTCGGAGGCGCCAAAGCGCTGACAACATTCACGACCATCATCGCGCTGATTGGTACAAAAAAATACATGATGCTTAAAATACATAGCGCGAAGATACAAGGGAATCACAAAAATCGCAAAGGGAAATGAATACCCCACTATCTTTTTCTTTGATCTTTCCGCGCAACCCTTTACCCTGCACACCATGGATATAGCTACCCTTATAAAAGAAGCCGACCGCTGCGTTAAATGCGGCCTCTGCCTGCCGCACTGCCCCACTTACCAGCAACTCAAAGACGAAGGTGATTCGCCACGCGGCCGCATTGCGCTGATGCAGGGGCTGGCCCAACAGAAACTGCCGCTTAGCGAAAAACTCATCGGTCACCTCGACCGCTGCCTGGTATGCCGCGCCTGCGAGGCGATGTGCCCGTCCGAAGTAAAATACGGCGAGCTGATCGAGGCAACCCGCATCACCTATATTAATAAAACCACCACACCTGATGGGCGGGCTGCCGGCATGATGCAGCGCTTCGTCACTGAACCCAGCCATCGCCGCAACCTCAGCCGCCTGCTGCGTATTTATCAGAATAGTGGACTCGGCTGGCTGGCGCGTCACAGCGGCCTGCTTCGCCCGTTAGGACTAAAACGGCTTGAAGGTGTACTGCCTAAAATGGGCTCAGCACTGCCAACAGAGCATTACCACCCCCCAATCGGCGAACAAAAAGGGGCGATTGGGCTTTTTGTTGGCTGCATGGGCGATAGCCTCGACACCACGACCATACATGCGACAATTCGACTGCTGACCCACCTCGGCTACGGCGTTCACCTGCCTGCCAAACAAAATTGTTGCGGCGCACTACACCTTCACCGCGGCGATCTAAAACAGGCCGATGCACTGGCCAGCGAAAACAGATCCGCCTTTGGTGAACTCAATATCGACGCACTGATTTACTGCGCCAGCGGCTGCGGCAGCACGCTACAGCAGATGGAACAGATCGGAACCAATGATGCACCGATCCTGGAAATTGGCCAGTTTCTCACTCAAATCGAGTGGCCCACCACGCTTGAACTCCGACCGCTCGACAAACAGATCGCCATTCATCTGCCCTGCAGCCTCAACCACGTACTAAAGCAGGGCCACACACCAGAAGCGCTGCTATCCAAAATCCCCGCGGTAAAACTGGTACCACTACCCGATAGTCAGAATTGCTGCGGTGCCGCTGGTGATTATATGATTCGTCATCCTCAGATCGCTGATCAGCTGCGTGACAATAAATTACGAGAGCTGGATAGTATTCGCCCGGATATTTTAGTCAGCTCGAATATTGGCTGCGCACTGCATATTGCCGCAGGGCTGCGTGATGTTGGTTTGAAAATAGAGGTGGTTCATCCGGTGGCGTTGCTGGCCCGGCAGTTACCTTAAGGAATCAAACAAGTAGCCCGATGAGATGGTCTCCTCCCACCTCCTAATCGGCGTCACAATGCGCCATGATGGGAGTGTAGATTCCGTCAAACAGAAGCAGGAGGAGACCACATGAAGATTACTACGGTTGGACTAGACTTGGCAAAAGAGGTGTTTCATGTCGCTTGCTGTAATCAAGCGGGTAAACTAGTGAAGAAGAAAAAGCTAAAACGTGCACAACTGCTCGCATACTTCGCACAGCTACCATCCTGCCTGGTAGGAATGGAGGCATGTGCCAGCGCTCACTACTGGGGGCGCTCACTCAGCGCATTAGGCCACGAGGTAAAGTTACTTCCCCCACAGCATGTAAAACCTTATATCAGAGGGCAGAAAAATGATTACAACGATGCAGCGGGTATTGCAGAAGCGGTGACTCGGCCGGGGATGCTGTCAGTCGAAATCAAAACCGTTGAACAGCAAGATATTCAAGCACTTCATCGCTTACGAAATGGTCGTGTTAAAGAGCGTACCGCACTCTGCAATCAGCTAAGAGGATTGTTGGGAGAATACGGCATCATCATTCCTCGCGGGGTCGGCAGCTTGCGCAAGCAAGTGCCCGATATATTAGCGTGCGCTGAAAATGGATTAAGTGATCTGTTTCGCCCCTTGTTGGCAGAGGCATATGAGCAGCTGAACGAATTGGATGCACGGATTAATTACTACACCAAAGCGATAGAACGAGAAAGTAAACAGGATGACCGCTGCCAGCGATTACAAACGCTTCCTGGATTTGGGCCGATTATCTCAAGTGTATTTGCGAGTCATGTTGGTAACGGCCACGCTTATCATCGAGGACGTGATGTGTCAGCATCGATTGGTTTAGTACCGCGCCAACATAGTAGCGGTGATAAGCAGGTATTACTCGGCATCACAAAACGAGGGGATCAATACTTACGAAGTTTATTAATCCACGGTGCTCGAACCGTAGTGAAGCATGCAGAAAAAAAAGATGATCATCTGAGTCGATGGATTAATCGCATACGAGAAAAAAGAGGTTACAACAAAGCAACTGTTGCCTTGGCTAATAAACTGGCTCGAATGGGATGGGCGGTATTACGCCACAATACGGTGTACCAACCAGCAGAAGCAAGGCTAGCAATATAAACTGTTTTAACGACTTTTAAAGAGAGGAGACCTCACCCACGATTGCGATGACTTTGTGAACATAGATGACATCACAGGTAAGACCGGCATATCGAAAACCTGCTAAGCCCGGAGGCTTTAAAAGCCGATAGCCCGATTAGGACGATATGCGCGAAACTCATCAAGGCCAGAAGCCGTAAAGAAGCTTCATTAACAGGCCGGATATACGACCGCAATCCTGTTCCTGTTATTTATTCACAAAGATTGCAAAACGGGGGGAGACCATATATGGGCTGAGCTTCCAGCGAAACCCGGGAGGGTAGTGCCACGTTCCCCGGATTTCGCTGGAAGCTCAGTCCGGGCTACATATAGTTCTTAAAACCAATAAGCAGACTTGGTCATTAACTTCGAGGTCAACTGCATAAAACCTTTCACTGGCGCGGGCAACTCAGCACCACCAGCTTCGACCGCCATATTGCCGTGGTGCGCCTCATCCTCTTTCATCTGCTCAAGGATTTTACGGCTTTTGGTATCTTTTTCGGGGATCTGCTCCAGGTGCTCTTCAAGATGGCTAATCACCTGACGCTCGGTCTCGGCAACAAAACCGAGGCTCCACTTATCCCCGACCTTACCTGCCAACGCACCAATCGCCAGCGAACCGCCATACCACAGTGGATTCAGCAGGCTGGTGTGACTACCAAGCTCGGTGACCCGTCGCTCGCACCACTCAAGATGATCGTTCTCTTCAAGCGCCGCTCGCTCCATCTTTTCACGCACTTCCGGTAATTTCGCCGTCAATGCCTGCCCCTGATAGAGCGCCTGCGCCGATACTTCGCCCGCGTGATTAATCCGCATCAAGCGAATCGCCAGCTGTTTTTCAGCATCCGTTAGCTCCGCCTCCGCAACCCCTTCTGCAGGGTTAGGGCGCTCTGTCACTTCCGGCTTACCAAAAACGGTGCGGATGCCATGATCAAGATTCATCACCAGATGATCAAATGGGGTGTAATTTCTATTAGCCATAGGGGGTATTCTCAACGAATAAGGCCGCCCTGCCAAGCCTGTTTTTTTGCCCAGCAAGGCAGAACGAGTGCCGTGTAGTTATTCTACATAAGTGAACGATAACACCGCTGGGTAGAAAAACAGGCCTGGCCCTCCGGGTTGCGCCTGAAAAAGCCTCAAACTGCGTTGTTCGTCGTTCATTTGGAATAACCAAGCAGCTCTCCTCACGCCTTGCATGACGCATTTTCAGACACAACAGGGCCGCCTCATTCGTTGAGAATACCCCCATCAAAGATCCCTAAAGATCGCTAAATCAGCCACATTTATCTGAAATTGGCGGATGGTAGATCATCTGCACCAGATTACCGCCCGGATCGTAACAGTAGAAACTACGTGCGCCATCGCGATGAGTACGCGGCTGCGCCTTCATTTCCACCTCAAAGCTCGTCATATACTCAAACCAGGCATCGACATCTTCCGGCGTCTTCAAGATAAAACCGATGTGATCAAGTTGCTGCTGCCCTGCCTGCGGATCAAATCCTTCGGGCGCACGGTGTAGCGCAAGGTTGTCGCAACCAGAGCAGAGGTAGATATTATCCGCATCCGGCTGCCACTCAATCGCCATATCCAGAATCTCGGCATAAAAGCGCACACACGCCTCAAGATCACTCACATAAAGCGCCACGTGACGCATGCCACCTGTTGCTGCTGGCTTTTCCATCTAATTATCCTTTAATCAACGCTTCACAGAAAAACTTCACTCGACTTCAATAATCTCAAAATCATGAGTCACTTCAGCCACCTGCGCCAACATGATCGATGCAGAGCAGTATTTTTCTGCGGTCAGTGAAACCGCCCGCTCAACCGATTTTTCTGAAATCCCCTTGCCAGTCACCACAAAGTGGATATGTATTTTGGTAAAGACCTTGGGTGCCGTCTCGGCACGTTCTGCGGTCACTTCCGCAACACAATTGGTCACCGCCTGTCGCGACTTCTTCAGAATGCTCATTACATCAAATGAGGTACAGCCCCCAGTACCCAGCAGCAACATCTCCATTGGGCGAATACCCATATTGCGGCCACCCGCTTCTGGTGGCCCATCCATCACCACCGTATGGCCACTACCAGACTCGCCGAGGAACATCATGTCCTGCACCCACTTCACGCTAACCTTCATCAATAACCCTCTTCAAATAACGCAATCTACCGATAAGGTAGTATGATACACCTTGAGAGACCAAATATTGATGCGTAATTACAGATTGGTGGTCACCACCAAGCCCCAACTTGATGCAAAGGTGAAGTAAGGCTACAGCTATGATCGAAAAGAAACCTGACAAACTCGCAACAACCATCGAACGTTTTTTACAACACTGCCACCGTAGGCGCTACCCAGCAAAAAGCGTCATCATCTATGCGGGTGACGCACCGGATTCGCTCTACTATATTGTAGAGGGCTCGGTGACCGTGTTGATTGAAGATGAAGACGACGGCAATGAAATTGTACTCGCCTACCTTAATGCCGGTGATTTTTTCGGCGAAATGGGGCTCTTCGACGATCAGAAAAAACGCAGCGCCTGGGTTCGCGCCAAAAGCCAGTGTGAACTGGCTGAGATCAACTACAGCAAATTCCGCAATCTTGCGTCCGAATACCCCGACATCCTCTTCGCTCTCTCGTCACAGATGGCGTTACGCCTACGCCGCACCAGCGGCATGGTGGGCAGGCTTGCCTTTATGGATGTCGCCGGCCGCATTGCCGGCACACTACTCGACCTCTGTAAAGAACCCGATGCCATCACCCACCCCGACGGGATGCAGATCAAAATCACCCGCCAGGAGATTGGCCGCATCGTCGGCTGCTCCCGCGAAATGGCAGGACGCGTTCTGAAAAGCATGGAAGAGCAAAACCTGCTCACCGCACAGGGTAAAACCATCGTCGTCTTTGGTACCCGCTAAACCAGCACTTCACGCATAAAAAACGGCGGGCTGATTAATCAGCCCGCCGTTTTTTATTTTTAGTGTTTGCGCTAGGAACTAAAAACGGAAACCAAACTGCAGCGAAGCGCCCACTTCATCAGCATTCCCTGCGAGAGCCGCATCGACATGCACACCAAATGGCGACAAACCCAAGCCAGCGGTCACGATACTGGTATCGCTATCACTCATGTTATGACGGTAGCCCACCCGAAGCTGTACCATATCCCAAGCATCAAATTCAGCGCCTACTCCCGCATACTGGGTCTTAGAATCAAAACCTGTCGCCTCACTCTCATTCAGATCGACATCAACAGCCACTGTCGTCCACTCAGTACGATGAGCAATACCCAAGCGAGCCTGCGGCTCAATCTTGATAATATTCCCGAGTACCGTTTGATAATCCTGAGCTATGGCATTTTTCACCACAAAACCACTTTTCCAGCCGTTATCAAAATCTTTTGCTATACCAATATCAAAATTAAAGTCGGAATATTCTTTTTCACCCTGATCAGAATCAAAATCAGCAGTATTAACACCAACACGATAATCAAAGGTTGTCACCTTTAAGTGCTTAGGCGTCACCCCAAGCGCCACCTCATGACCACCTATATTAAATTCTCGTGCCAGCGCAATACTGACCTCCTGAATCACCGCACCACGTACACTCATGTTTGATGTCAACTTATCAACCACTTCATTGCTATTCACAACCTGGTCGTTAATCGCTCGGTTCGCTGCCAAAGCAGCAGAGGAAGTATTACCCGCATCCACAATGCCATTAACTAGAGCATTATCCGCAGACGTCACATTCAGTAGACCGCCGCCAACCACCCAACCATTAACAGTCAATGCCGCTCCAAACTTTTTACTGGGAATACCAATCACCAAACCGCCACTCACTTCCATCTGGATTGCTTTATTAGACAGCTTATTCAACTGAGTCCAAAGTGCATCCGCCTCAGTCGCTACTGCGGCAGCTTTCGTATCATTAGCGAGATCAGCCGAAAAAGTATCAATTGCCGTCGTCAAATTAGATTCGAGATTTGTATCCTGATAAGTATCAATTTCATCCATCAAGTCATCCCGATCCATAAAGCGCCCACCCACAACAGGGAACTCCAAGGCAAAGTCTTCATCTTCATGAGCCGCCGCTAACAAAGCAGGGTTCATATAACCAGCATTGGCGCTCGTACCGGAGGCGACACCAGTACCACCCATACCAAACGAGCGAGGATCAAATGAATTAAATGGAACTGCTGAAGCTGAACCAGCCGCCGCCGCAAACAAGATGCCACACACTGTGGCCTGTAGGATTCTCTGAGACATCACCCCTTCCTTTTTTTGTTAGTCAAAGAAAAACAGAGCAGTGTCCTCCCGGCTTAAACAGCCGCCCCTGTTACCTTTTTATTGTATCTGTCACTTATCGACGCAAAATCGCGCGGCTTGAGCAACCAACCAACAAACTACACAAAAAGTTCGGCCAGACGTCCTCCGGGTTCGTCACAACGCATAAACGCCTCACCGACCAGAAAACTATTGACGCGTTTGCTACGCATCAGCACCACATCCTCTCTCGCATGGATGCCGCTCTCTGTGATCACGATACACCCATCAGGCATCGCTGCCAACAGGCCGATGGTGTTTTGTAATGAGACTTCAAACGTTTTAAGATTGCGATTATTCACGCCAAACAGCGGTGTCTTTAACACTTTGGCGCGCTCAAGCTCTTCAGCATCGTGCACTTCAACCAGCACCGCCATACCGAGTTGCTCGGCAAGGTTCGCCAGCGCTACCAGTTGCGTATCATCAAGCGCGGCGACAATCAGTAAAATACAATCCGCACCAATCGCTCGTGCCTCATAGACCTGATATTCATCGATGATAAAATCTTTACGAATCACCGGTAGACTGCATGCCGCACGCGCCTGTTGCAGGTAGGCTTCGCTGCCCTGAAAAAAATCACGATCCGTCAATACAGAAAGACAGGCTGCACCACCTTTTTCATATGACGCAGCAATTTCAGCGGGATGAAAATCTTCGCGCAGCACGCCCTTACTCGGCGACGCTTTTTTGATCTCAGCAATCACTGCCGATTGCCCGGCATCAAGCTTTGCACGCATCGCAGCAGCAAAGTCACGTACTGGCGAAGCCGTTTCGATCTGCTGCTTTAGCGCATCGATTGAAACGGTCGCACTGCGCTCTGCAATCTCTTCTCGCTTACGTGCCAGAATCTTTTTTAGAATATCCGCCTGCGCCATCTTTATAACACCCTGCCGTTGTCCTGCTAAAACCTATATCGCCTGGGTAAAGCTAATCAGCTGATCAAGTTTTGAGTTGGCGCTGCCATCATTCATCACCGCCTGCGCCTTTTTAATGCCTGTCTCGAGTGAGTCTGCAATCCCAGCCACATAGATCGCAGCACCCGCATTCAGTGCAACGATATCGTGTGCGCGACTCTTCTGCCCATCTAATACTGCACGAATCACTTTCAGGCTCTCATTAGCATCGGCCACCGCAAGCTCAGCGCAATCACCCATAGCCATACCAAAATCTTCGGGAGACACTTTATAAGTGATCACCTTGCCATCTTTCAGTTCCGCCACCTGTGTCGCCGAACCGATGCTGATCTCATCCATGCCATCGTCGGCGTGCACGATCATCACATGTTTACTACCCAGTTTACCCAGCACTTCCGCCAGCGGCTCAACCCACTGCTCACTGAAAACGCCAATCACCTGATGCGGCGCGCCAGCTGGATTGGTAAGCGGGCCCAGTAGATTAAACAGCGTACGCACGCCCATCTCTTTACGCGGGCCGATCGCATGCTTCATCGCGCCGTGATGTTGCGGCGCAAACATAAAACCGACACCCACCTGATTGACACACTGCGCGACCTGCGCTGAATTAAGGTCGAGTCGCACACCCGCAGCCTCTAATACATCCGCACTGCCCGACTTACTGGAGATTGAGCGGTTGCCATGCTTGGCGACTTGCCCACCTGCAGCAGCCACTACAAAGGCACTCGCGGTTGAGATATTAAACGTGCTCGCGCCATCACCACCGGTGCCGCAGGTATCGACAAGATGCTCGCCACCGAGTGCTACCGGCGTGGCCAGCTCACGCATAATCTTCGCTGCAGCGGAAATCTCATCGACCGTTTCACCCTTCATACGCAGGCCAATTAGAAAGCCACCGATCTGTGCCTGCGTTGCGTCACCCGTCATAATGGTGCGCATCACATCACTCATCTCATCCATCGAGAGATCACGGTTTTCAGTCACCGCACGAATTGCTGCCTGCATGTCCATCTTCATTCCCCTTCAAAATCGTGTCATTACGAGCAAAACAACGAAGCAATCTCCACCCTTATAATGATCATTAACCAGCGAGATTGCCGCGTCGCTTCTCTCCTCGCAATGACAGCTATTCAGTATATTACTAAACAGAAACCTCTAAAAAGTTCTTCAACATCTCATGGCCGCACTCGGTGAGGATCGATTCGGGATGAAATTGCACCCCTTCAATCGCAAGTGTTTTATGACGCACACCCATGATCTCATCCAGCTCACCGTTGTCATCTTCGGTCCATGCAGTGACTTCAAGGCAGTCTGGCAGACTATCGGAAGCAAGCACCAACGAATGGTAACGGGTCGCCTCCAGTGGGTTTTTCAATCCTTTGAAAACACCCACATCATGATGCCGCACCATCGAGGTCTTACCATGCATAATGGTCTTGGCGTGAACCACCTTTGCGCCAAAGGCCTGACCAATACTTTGATGACCAAGGCAGACACCGAGCAACGGCAACTTGCCTGCAAAGTGTTCGATCACCGCCAGTGAAACCCCCGCTTCGTTCGGAGTACAGGGCCCCGGCGAAATCACAATCTGCTCAGGGTTCAAGGCCTCAATCTGCTCAAGGGTAATCTGGTCATTGCGATGCACCTCGACCTGCGCACCCAACTCACCGAAATACTGCACCAGGTTATAGGTAAACGAATCGTAGTTATCGATCATCAACAACATGACTTGTCTCCTTCATCGCTCACCGCTTGTCCACTAACCATAGCAACTGCGCGGAACATCGCGCGCCCCTTATTCATCGTTTCATCCCACTCATTGCGCGGCACGGAGTCGGCCACAATACCGGCACCGGCCTGTATATAGAGTTTGTTATCTTTGATCACTGCGGTGCGGATCGCAATCGCGGTATCCATATTCCCGTTCCAGCCGAGGTAACCGACTGCACCAGAATAGATGCCGCGTTTAGTCGGCTCCAGTTCATCAATAATCTGCATCGCGCGAATTTTCGGCGCACCACTCACAGTGCCGGCCGGAAAGGTGGCACGTAGCGCATCCATCGCCGACATCTCTTTTTTCAGTTTGCCCTTCACATTGGAGACGATATGCATCACATGCGAATAGCGTTCGATTAACATCTTTTCGGTCAACTTAACCGAGCCAGTCTCAGCAACACGACCCACATCGTTACGCCCAAGGTCAATCAACATCAGATGTTCCGCCAGCTCTTTTGGATCGGCCAGCAGTTCGACTTCCAGCTCACGATCGGCCTCGGGCGTTTCGCCACGTGGACGCGTGCCGGCAATGGGACGCACCTCAACCACGCCGTCCTCAAGTCGCGTCAAAATCTCCGGCGATGAACCGACAATCTGAAACTCACCAAGATTAAGAAAATACATGTACGGTGATGGGTTAAGGTTACGTAACACGCGATAGAGATCAAGCGGCTCGGCGGTGTATGGCACCGATAGACGTTGCGATAACACCACCTGCATCACATCCCCTTCGACTATATACTCCTTAGCGCGGTCAACCGCAGCCTCAAAACCGTCCTGTGTAAAACCAGAAACAAAATCCGACTCACTCATTGATGGTTCACCGCTGTAAATATTTTTACGCGGGATCTCTCGCGCCAACTGTCCCTGCAATTCATCGAGGCGCTGTTCGGCCTGCGCTAACGCATTCGCCTGTGAAGGGTCTGCGTGCACTATGATATAGAGCTTGCCGCCGAGGTTATCGAACACCACCACTTCATCCGAGACCATCAACAGAATATCTGGCGTACCCAACTCATCAGGGTTCGGACACTCGGCTAATCGCGGCTCAATGTAACGAATCGTATCGTAACCAAAATAGCCGACCAGCCCACCGGTAAAACGCAGCAGACCATCAAGCTCCGGCACGTGGTAACGTGCCTGATACGCTTCGATCCACGCCAGCGGGTCGGCCACTTCAACCTTTTCAACCTCGCGGCCCTCATGTTCGACACTGATCTCATTGCCAAACACACGCATCAAGGTGCGCGCAGGCAGACCAATAATGGAATAGCGGCCCCAGGTTTCACCGCCCTGCACCGATTCAAATAGATAGGTGTAAGGGGCATTGGCCAGTTTAAGGTACGTGCTCAGCGGCGTATCGAGATCCGCTAACACTTCACGCATCACCGGAATACGGGAATATCCCTGCGCGCTCAGTTGTTCAAATTGTTCAGGTTTCATTGGCATCACTAATCGAAATAAATAGAAAAGAATAGGGTTATACGGTTACGCGGTTTTTAGCCACGCCATCGTATGCCACAGCTCTTCGGCATCATCGCCATTAGGGTTTCAAACTTCATCAACTTAATCCTGAACTAATTCAAATTACTTTCAATAATTATGTCATTGCGAGAAGCGGAGCGACGAAGCAATCTCGCTTGTTAACTACGCGAGAGATTGCTTCGCTATGCTCACAATGACATACATTCAAATACCTTCTAATCAATGCCTTCTAATAGCGGTTTCAGTTCCGCCAGCGATTCAATCACCGCATCGGGGTTCGCTTCACGAATATCGACGCCATGATTGTAGCCGTAAGGCACACTCACCACCTGAAAGTTGGCATTACGTGCCGCTTGAACATCATGCATCGAATCACCGACCATCAAGCAATCATCTGCGGTTTCAGCCATTTTCTCAGCCGCATATAACAGCGGCATCGGGTCCGGCTTTTTCTTCGCGGTGGTATCACCACTAACAATGATCTCAAAGTAGTCATGAATGCCCATATCTTTTAGCAGCGGTACGGTAAAGGCCTCTGCTTTATTGGTCACACAACCGATCTTAAAACCATTACCCTTCAGGAAATCCAGTCCTTCAATCACGCCATCATAGAGACAACTGCGACCGCTGGTATTATCGGCGTAAAGCGCCATAAAAATGGGCTGTGCTTTAGCAAACAACTCATCCGCAGGATCTTCCCACAGGGTATCAGTAAGCGCACGCATCACCAGACGATCAACGCCGTTACCCACCCAGCCGCGCGCCTTTTCAATCCCCCAGGGCTCAAGCCCTAGTACCTTCATCATTTCATCCAGGCAATAGGCCAGATCGGGCACGCTATCGACTAGCGTGCCGTCAAGGTCAATCAGAACCAGCTTTGGTTTGCGACTCAAGCTCACTCTTAACGCGCCTTTGCTAACTCAGCACGCATCGCAGCCAGCACGCTGTTGTAGTCGTTGGCATCAGATTCGCTGGCTGCATTAAAGATTGCTGAACCGGCAACGAAAGTATCCGCGCCCGCTTCGGCGATCTCACGGATGTTATCCACCTTAACACCGCCATCGATTTCAAGACGGATGTCGTAGCCACTGTCGTCGATCAGCTTACGTGCTTCGCGCAGTTTATCCAGTGTTCCAGGAATAAAGCTCTGACCGCCAAAACCCGGATTAACCGACATCAGCAGGATCATATCGACTTTATCCATCACATATTTCAGGCAATCAAGCGAAGTGCCAGGATTGAATACCAGACCAGACTTACAGCCTTCGCCGCGGATCAGCTGTAGTGTGCGGTCGATATGCTCACTCGCTTCGGGATGAAAAGTGATGTGGCTCGCGCCCGCCGCAGCAAAATCAGGGATGATGCGATCAACCGGCTTCACCATTAGATGCACATCGATCTCAGCCGTTACACCATGTTTACGCAGCGCATCACAAACCAGTGGCCCGATGGTCAGGTTTGGCACGTAGTGATTGTCCATCACATCAAAATGGACAACGTCCGCGCCAGAAGCCAGTACGTTATCAACCTCTTCTCCAAGGCGCGCAAAATCAGCAGACAGGATAGATGGGGCAATCAGGAAGTCTTTCATGGTGTTCCTCTTTAAATATTCCACTAGGGTTAATCCCACATGGGTTGAGCTCAAAAAACGAACCCGACACTCTACCCGAAAACGCACCTTTTTTCACTCTTCAGAAAGAATAATCTTGCGGTTTTTCTTGATGTTACCGATATATTTCAGTGATATGGCGTATTTAACACCCACATTCGCTCACGATGCTGACAGCCCAAATAGCCGCCAGCGGTGGTTAATGTCACGCCGCATCCTGATATTGTCACTGTTTGCACTGCTATTAGCGTCCTCAGCAGGGGCAGTCAGCGCGCCTAAAAACCAGGAAATCGCCTGGGAACAGGCGCTGATGAAATCATCAGACCCCAATGAGATCAAATGGTTAAGAACCCCCAATGAGAAATTCATCGCCCTCTACAGTGATGACTTCACCGGCACCCTGCGCGGCGGCGTGATTTTGCTGCACGGCATGGGCGGCCACCCAGACTGGCCCGACGTGATTTCACCACTGCGCAAGTCACTGCCAAAACACGGCTGGTCAACGCTCTCGATTCAGCTACCCACATTCGAAAAAGGCGGGCAGATTTCGGATTACAACGGCACGATGGCCGCCGTCAGTGCACGGATTAAAGCCGCCATTGAACATTTCCGCAGCATCGGCAACAGCAATATTGTGTTGCTAGGCCACGGCCTGGGCGCCACCATGGGCGCGTCATTTCTCGCCAGCACGCCAGATAACGGCGTGGCCGCATTCATCGGCGTCAGCATGCCTTATTATCGCGATGGTGAAGAGTGGATGGACCTGACCCAATCGATTGAAAAAATCAACCTGCCAATGCTTGATGTCTACGGCAGCAACGACCTTACCAGTGTCATCGAGAATGCAGACAAGCGCGCCCTTGCGGCGCGACGCGGTGGACTCAAGGCCTCAAAAAACAGACAGTTCAACGGGTTTAATCGATCGGCCACCGCCAAAGGGGCATTCAGTAAAATAGGTGGCTTTATCGCCTATCGTAAATTTCAAATCACCGGTGCCAACCACTCTTTCAGCGGGCAAGAACGCGTCCTTAGCAAACGTATTATTGGCTGGCTTAAACATCACGCCAGTGGAGTGAGTGTTGGAAAATAACATAAGCCATCGCTCACCAAAGAATGCAAAGCTAGTATGCGGCCAGTGGGTTCGCTATACTTTTTTCACTAATCACTACCGCTGATAACACGTGCCTAAATTCCGCCCATCTCATTCGCTGCTATTTTTGCTCATCACTGCATTCCTTACCATGCAGTGGTCTACGGCTCATATCCATCTGGCAGACCAGCATCATCACGGCGGTGACCACCATCAACACGCGGTTGAAAGCCATTCACATCACACCATCGCAGCGCACGCATCAAACCACCATGCCGATGCCATCGACACCGCTCACAGTGACCAGCACACCACCATTGTTGAACTGGATAACGACTGCAATGCATCCAATGGCAAAACTAAAACGCCAGGCAATGCGCTCATCACATCAACCGTCTGGCAATCAACCTTGCCGTCTATCCACCGCAACCACTACGCGCGCTTTTTTGACTTCAAACCAGGCTATCTCGATCAATCAACAATACAGCTGCGCGCGCCGCCTCTATATACATAATTCGAAACACTCGTAACCGAATTATTTCAGGGCTGTAATCACGCCCTAAAAAACAGAGAGGCTTCAATGTTAACCCTACTTAAACAATCACGATGGCTACTTGCTATCACCTTAACGCTCGCCGCCAGTGCCGCCTTTGGCCACGGCATGTCGGAAGCGGAAAAACAGTCCATCATCGAGGGTGGCAATCTGCGTTATCTATGGATTGGTGCAACCCATATGCTATCGGGCTACGACCATCTCTTTTTTGTCTTTGGCATCGTCTTTCTGCTCACCCGTTTTAAAGACATCGTAAAGTACATCACTGCATTTACCCTTGGCCACAGTGTCACGCTAATCTTCGCCACCTTTAACGGCATACAGGTGAACTACTTTTTAATCGATGCGATTATTGCACTCAGTGTTTGCTACATCGCCTTTGCCAACATCGATGGCTTTCGCAAATACCTGGAGATCAGGCCGCCCAATCTTCTGTTGATGATCACCTCGCTAGGATTGATTCACGGACTGGGGCTCTCAACCCGCCTGCAACAACTGCCACTCAGTGAAGATGATCTGCTAATGAACATCATCTCGTTTAATCTCGGCATCGAAATTGGTCAGATACTGGCATTAACCGTGATGCTGATCGTACTCGCCGGTTGGCGTAAGCGGCCATCGTTCCAGCCGTTTAGTCGCATCTCAAACTATGGTTTAATCTTTGCTGGCATCTACCTGTTCATGATGCAGATGCACGGCTACTCGCACACCACCCACCCGGATGAGTTTGGTTTTAGTGCAGACAACCACGCACATGAGCATATTAAAATGGATGAAACACGTGCCGCGAAGATGATTGAAGACAGCACACACGATACGTTAGATTAAGGGAATAAAATCATGATAAAAACATTACAAACATTCGCGATCTGTTTTTTATTTGCGACACTATCGGCCTGCTCCGACCACGGCCACTCGCATGACGATGGTTCGCATACGCACGACGAAGAACCAGAACATCATGACTCACTTAATTAAAAAACTATCTTGCGTAAATCATCACTAACACCACTTCCGTCACCCCGGCGCAGGCCGGGGTCCAGTTTTAGCAGGACACAGCTAGACGACGGGATAACGAATTTAAAAACCTTGGAGCAATCATGAAAAACATCATCACCGCACTATTTTTATCATCACTACTATTTGGCGCCCCAGCAATTGCAGGCAGTGGCCATGAACATGACAAAGATGGCGGCCATAGCCAGGCACACAAAAACGTCAACAGCGAAGAAGCCGCCACCCGTGCCGCAATGAAAGTAGAACAACTCGCTAACAAAGGAAAAATAGATAACAGTTGGGCAGGCCTTGAAGCCGCGACAGTTGAACAGAAAACTTACAAAAATGGCCCGGAGTGGGTGATCACTTTTAAGAACGGAAAAATCAGTGATGTAGCAAAACAAACCCTCTACCTGTTTTTTAGTTTAGATGGTCATTATATTGCTGCGAATTATACTGGGAATTGAGGGGTTGCTTGGCTAGCCCCTGTCGGTTGCATAGGGGCTAGTATTGCTTTGGCTGTATCGTAGCTGATATCAGCCAGGAGCAGCAGTCATTAGCGTTTTACCTACTACCCCAACACCCGTCATTCTGGCTCAGGTGACCGAAGGAAATGCCCTCGGGTGCCGGAATCCAGAGGCCACTGTTCTAGCAACGATGGATGCTGGCATTTAAAATCTCCTACCTCTCTGACCAAATCAACGACTCTGACCCTTTTGATTCCTGCTCTAGCAACGATGGGGCTGGTATTTTCCCTGATCAATTCGCATTGAGCATGTTTCTTTCAAATTGCTGAATTTCAGTGCTATCACAGTCGAACTTTTGCATCATTTGGCGTACACCCGCTATCAATTGCCTGCGTAAATCAGGTTTACCACCACTTAACAGCATGTCAGCAAGCGATGCCATAGCACCTTCGGGTTTAGTTTTTCCTACGCGCCTGAAAATTGAAGTGAATTCCGGGTTGATTTTATAGGCTGTCTGATTGACTGAGCCATATGCTCGTGAAACTTCTACCCCTAATATATTGGAGGTGACAATGTCAGGGGTAGTTTCTGTAACGATAAATTCTACTGCGTCATCAGCTAAACAGCTTGCATAATAGGTTTGATAGTTGAACAGATAAATGGCGTGCACAGTACTTATTAAACGGACGCTTTGAATAGCAGCGTTTTGAATTCCATCTGTCCAGTGCGGCTGGCCACCCATAAAATCGGAACGTTGTTTAACTCTAAGTCTTTGATAGGCTGTGGTCTGACGCTCCATAGATGCATAGTCACCGAGGTAGATTGCATTTAAGAAATTTGCACCATCTATACCATTAAAAGGGCCGCTCACCGTTTCAAAAACAGGATTGGATTGGGCGCGAGTATGTGCGCGACCTGATGCTGATGTTTTCTCTTCATGCCTTTTGATTATGGCCTGGTATCGCGCAGACTCCTCCCGATACCTTTTCCTATCCTCTTCTATGGCCCTTGCACTCTCCGCCCTCTTTTTCTCCCGCTCTGACTCATTTAGTGCGGCGGCAGCTATATGTTTATTCTTCTCGGGCTGCGAGATCGGCACGTTGTCCCGTAAGGCTTCCCATACATCGACAGGCGGTGGGGTTAATACGGCCCATGATGTTTTCTCGATACGCTCAATAAAAGTAGCTGAAGGTGCTGCTCGATGAAAAACTCCAGCGGTGTAACATCCCTCGCGGGGTAAATCGTTAAAGCATTTATTTCGCTCACCAATCAGGCTTTCAGTGTAATAGATTTGTAGTGATTTAAAATCAGGTGAAAGTTGAATGAATCCCTCCTGTTTCTTTAATGCACAAGACCCATAGCTATTTTCTCCCTTGATATAGCTACTATCTAAATAAAGTATCGTCCCTCTTGGTTGTGGTGAAATAAACAAACCACTAAAACATTGCTGATCATTAAATGAGATCAAACCAACGATTTTTTGTATACGGTATATTTTGGCAGACCAGAGTGCGATCTCCACAGGATACTGTGTTTTACGGTCAATGAATTGGCCTTGCCATACCCCCATTAGCTCCGCATCCGGAAATTGAGTCAATGTTCGTTCCTTAAGAGATACTTTGAGGTCTTCAATCACCTTATCGTGCGGATCAGCTTCGTTCATGACTCGCCCTTCATGGAAGTGATGCTTTCCCCCATGTTTAGTAATGAGTGGTTTTAAATAGGTAGGTATGGCTTTATTACGTAAAAATAGAGCACTGTTGGTGTGGGCAATCAATGTCTTACTACGTATGGAAAGCGGCTCACCTGAATTATTTGCAGGAAACCAAGTCACAAGAAAGTTGTTCCCTATCAAGTACGAGACGAGAAAATAGCTTCTATCAATATTAGCACACACTTCGCTGTCGATAGATTCAATATTCAAATATCCAGTTGTTTTATCAACTGATAAGTGCCCCAGACATTCGCCATCACTAGTTTTCATTCTTGCCAAGCCAACGATGTTTCCTGCTTCATCATCCCAAAGAACAAGATCAGCAGATTTCAGTATCTTAGAGCTGTGCTTCATTTCAGCACTCCACGAACCAGCATGGTCACCTCCCCCTGGCCAAGGGGCAGCATACGTGACACCAGGGACTATAAACAATAAAACTACCAGAAATGGTAGAAAGAAAGCATAAGAGAAGATACGGTGTTGCTGTCGATTAGAGGGCATTTGAGTACTGTTAGCATAGAAGGTTTAGGAAGAATAAACGAGATACTTGCCCATGGTCAAGGGGGGGGTAACTGTCTATCGAGTCAGTTTTCTAACTCAAGCCAGAGATAGGCCCCGAATCCCACCCAGCCTATCAAAACTTTAAAAGATTGAGTAGCTAATGTCCGCTTCGTCGTAGTGATCATAGCGAGCTAAAAATCTCGGTAGCGGGTGCACTGACAAGCCAAAGCGTGGCGAAACGAGCCACCACCATCCTACTCTGTATAGCTATCCACCTTAATAAATGAATCAGTCATTCTAAGTACTGCCATCATCGAACATCACCACCCAAACATGCCACAAACAAGCATCAATTAATAGCTGAGTTTTTATATTGTTATAAAAGAATAATCGATCGACTTAATAAGAGGCATCAACAAACCAAACACCCAGTTTAAGCTGGCCATACATCCAGCCGATTATTCGTGTTTAATTCATATGTGCATTCATTCAAATGGATTAGGTGAATCACATCACATAACGGGCATTTAAATTATTGATATGCCGGTATTTTAGCTATTATTGACACCATAGATATTGGGCTCTATGAGTTTCCCTGATGAGCTCATTCACTTTTGTTGAACAAATAACGTCTACCCAATCACCGCCGTTAACGCACCTGACGGTGTTACATGTTTAAACGTTACCCTCTCAACTCATCAACTTAGTGTACATACAAGCGATGAATAAAAGATTGATAAAACTCACCCATAGTGCGCTCATTCTCAGCGGCATCATCGCTCTTGCTGGTTGTAATATGCTGCAAACAAAATCGAGTGCGATTGATGCCCAGCGCCCCAGCCAGTCCCAAACATTCTCATTCCAGAAAGAAGCACTAAAGATCGGGTTAGCTGAGTTCACTAAAAAAAACTACGGTAAAACAATTGATATTCTACTGCCGCTAGCAGAGTTTGGAAATTCAACTGCGCAGTTAACTCTCGCAGCGGCCTATGAGCTTCACACCCCAGCCGATGATCATGAAGCGCTTAAGTGGTATATGAAAGTAGCGAAGAAAGGCAACCCTGAGGCTTTTAACGTCTTAGGACTGATGTATGAAGATGGTAGAGGCGTTATTAAAAATAATGATGAGGCGCTTGAGTGGTTTCACAAGGCAATGGAACTAGGAGACGCAGAGGCGCTGTTTAATCTTGGCCGCCACTATGAACAACGGCCCGGTGAAGAACAGGATTATGCGACGGCCATTCAGTGGTACAAGAAGGCAGCCGCCACCGATCACCCCCAGGCCACTCATCAATTAGCCACATTTTATGAGCAAGGCATTGGCGGGCTTGAGGCCAATCAAAAAATAGCACTAGACCTGTACCATGCCGCAGCAGCGTTAAACGTCCCTGAGTCACACTATCAAATAGGTGTTTATTACAACACAGGTGTTGTTGTCATTAAGAATCAGTTAACCGCTGCTAAGTGGTATCAAAGTGGCGCAATGCTGGGCTCAGAAAATGCGAAGGCGGCACTTGGCGATCTTTACTGGCAACAGGAAGCGCTAAAGATGGGGTTAGCTGAGTTCAATGAAAACAACTATGGCAAAACAATTGATACGCTACTCCCATTGGCTGAGCTTGGAGATTTGACGGCTCAGTTAACGCTCGCAGCGGCCTATGAGCTTCACACCCCAGCCGATGATCATGAAGCACTTAAGTGGTACATGAACGCAGCCAAGAAAGGTAACCCTGAGGCTTTTAACGCCTTAGGACTGATGTATGAAAGTGGTAGAGGTGTCATTAAAAACAACGACTGGGCGGTTGAATCGTTTCTCAAGGCTGTAGAACAAGGAGACTCTGAGGCGCTGTTTAATCTTGGTCGGCACTATGAACAGCGGCGCGGTGAAGAACAGGATTATGCGACAGCAACTCAGTGGTACATGAAGGCTGCCGCCACTGACCACCCCCAGGCCACTCATCAATTAGCCACGTTTTATGCACAAGGCATTGGTGGGCTTGAGGCCAATCAAAAACTAGCACTAGAGCTGTTTCATATAGCTGCGGGTTTAAACGTCCCAGAGTCGCACTATGAAATCGGTGTTTATTACAATACCGGTTTGGGGGTCATTAAAAACCAGTCAACAGCAGCCAAGTGGTTTCAAAGTGGCGCTATGCTAGGTTCAGCAGATGCACAGGTCGCACTTGGCGATCTTTACTGGCAAGGGAAAGGCGTTCTGAGAGATGCTGATCAAGCATTGGAATGGTACCTGAGTAGTGCAGAGCAAGGGCATAAGGTGGGCCAACAAAAACTTGCCAATGCGTATCAAGAGCTTGAAACGCAAAATGACCTTGCCAATGCAGCGCGATGGGAACATAAATTAGCGGAACAAGAGAGTCGCACCATCCAATAACCGAGACTCTACATATATTTTTATTCTACTGGGAAATACTTTTCTATTTTCTCTGCGACCATTTTTTTGTCAAAAGGTTTGAGCATGTAGTCGTCGCATTCTGCTTGTACGCTGGTGATCACTGAGTCGTTATCTGAGTGAGAGGTGACCATGCGAATCACGACAGGTTTTCCCCCGCTATATTTACATTCCGTTCTAACTCACTTAACTCAAAAAGCACTTCAATACCGTCCATATCCGGCATTAAGATATCGAACGTGACTAAATCAAAGCACGCTTCTTGATCCAATGTCGTTTTAAAGAGATAAACTGCTGCTTACCCATCATCAACAGTGGTACAGGGGCCAAATGCTATCTGCTTGTCTGCAATACTCAAAAACCATCTAGCACTTCCATTAGGTGCTTTTCATCATCATTGATGACTGAAGTAACAGTATCGACACAGTATTCCTGCCCCTGAATTCTGGACATAAAAAAAGGGGCCATAAAGACCCCTTTTTAACGACTCATGAATGAGTCTTACTTATGCATTTTGCTCTGAGCTTTTGTTCTCAACAGCTTTTGCTTTGCTATGGATAATTCCGTAGTGAAGCAATACTTTCTTCATTGAGAAGTAACCCGCAGCAATGACAACGACTGTGACAAAGATGTCGAAGAACGAGGTCATAGGCATATGGTAGAACGCAGGATCACCAGAACCTGAAATCCAGGTAAAACGCTCTAACCAGTAACCGAGCATGATAAAACAAGCGATTACCATCACAGTGGTCGGATTATGACGATTTGGTGTCATGACAAGCATGAGAAACGGAATCACAAACTTACATGCCAGGAATGTCCACCAGATGACGGATAGGTCGTTATGCATCATGGCGTCGAAACGATCCATGTTTGAAGGCAAACGGCCGTACCACATGATCAAGTACTGTGTGAAATACAGGTATGTCCACAAAATCGTCATCGCCAGCATGAACTGCGCCAGAAAGTTAGAGATATAAATTGGCATTGGCTTCACCAGAGCGCCGGAACGACCCAGGAAGTACAGAAGTACTGTAAAGAATGCCAGGAACATCTGGAAACCACTTACGAAGTTATATGCACCATAGTTAGCACTATGCCAACCAGGAACCTGTGTCATTTCGAAATCCCACGCAATCATAGATCCGTACATGAAATAAGCAAACGGAATCAGCAATGCAATGTTGCGGAATTTACGTTTGTACTTATCGTCGACAGATGCCAGATGCTGGTACTTGATAAATATCAGGTACAGTGCAACCACCGCGACAAAACCGCCAATATTACGGAATACCAGGAAGGTGTAATTATGCCAACCAGGCAGGTGATTGTCTGGATCATGTGCTGTAGCCAGCCACACAAAGGTACTTTCACCATTCAGCAGTAGAATGATCAGTAATATACCCGCTAACGGGAACAGGGCTGCTGTTGCGACAGCAACATATCTAACCTGAAAACGCCACTGACCATTAATAAGGTGCAATACAGACGCAAGCGTTACACCACCCAGCGCTATGTACAGCGTCATGAGAAAGTTAGTCGTTAATACGGACCAACTACCAAAATTATCATCCATCGGAACCCTCGCTATCTCTAATTATGTTCTGATTCTAAAACGGCCACAGTCTCTGCGCTTATTGCGCAGAAGCTGTGCGTGTTGCCGCTTTGTTATTATCGTCAACCAAACCGTTTTTGATGTAGTTGACAACATGCCAACGCTCTTCAACAGAAAGGTCATTAGAACCACGTAAGTCATCACGACCCGATGGCTTGCCATAAGCAGGCATCACATAGCTACCAAAGGTAATCGTACCGAAAAGCCAGCCTTCAGTTAGGTTCCCCTGAACATAGTCATCGACCAGAGAAATGGCACCGATTTTAGCTGTCACAGGTGAATTTGCCGCGCCAGTGTTACCGTGGCAAGCGCCACAGTAAATTTTGAACAGGAATTTCCCTTCTTTCAGTGACGCGGTGGTCACTGGAAATGGGTTAACCAGTGATTTGGCTTCTTCTCTGTTTTTCACCATTGTTGGAATTCCTTGAATCGGAATCGAACGCAGTGGAAACGGAGCCATTTCACCTTCCTGTGGCTTAATGCTTGGCTGATTCATCATATCTGTTGACCATGGCCATGCGTATGCAATGGATGGCAGCAGTAGGGCTGCAAGTAGTAGCTTTCTCATGATTGAACCTCTTCACGTACCTCGACCACATGGTTGTCTTTGAAGACACCTTTGATCTGATCAATGTATTTCTCATCAACTTCAAACTCGATAGCAACCTGATCAAGCGTGATCTTTTCACTGTACAGACTCTTACGTTTTCTAAAGAGACGTGTGGTGATCAAAAATGCGATCACCGTAAAGATCACACTGAAGAGAATCATCATCTCGTAAGTCAGTACGATATTAGATGGTAGTGGCACGATCGCCTTACCGCCTTGCGGCTGAATCAAAAAGTTTGATTGAGCCGACGCAAGGAATAAGAAACCAAACGTTATACCAAATGCTGCACCACATAACGTCACCTTAGGGATAACACTCGGGCGAGGCCCCAGAACATCATCGATGTCTGGGTGCTCGATCGGTGATAAAAAGGTCACGTCATCTACAGTAATGCCATCAACTTTATGGTTTTTAAAGTCAGCGATTGCTGCAAACGCATCATCAAAATTACCAAATAAGCCTAAAATTCTACACTTTTTCATTTTAGGAACCCTCCACGCCTGGTGACTTATTGGCGACTCCCGGAGCTGGGGCACCTCCACCTGGATTATTAGCCATTACTGGCGATATCTTTTTGTTAGCCAACTCACGACGATGTAGAACCATTTCCTTACACTCGTACATAGAAACGGCTGGGAACACTTTTACAAAGACCAGGAAGAGCAGGCCGAACCAGCCAAAACTACCCGCGACAATGAACCACTGTACCCAACTTGGCCACATAACATCGTGTGCGATTGGATGGTATGAAAGCGACAGTGTTGGTGTCACGATCATCCAGCGTTCTAGCCACATGCCGAGATTCAATAGAATAGAAACGACCATCATCGTCGGTAGATGTCTTCGCCATTTTTCAAATGCTAATGCAAACGGCACCACCGATCCACAGAAGATCATTCCCCAGAAGTACGGTGCATAAGGTCCAGAGAACTTAGCCAGTAGCACTTCTTTATCAGCGTATGAGTGACCGTACCAAACAGAGCAGAACTCGATCAGGTTTAGGTAGGTCCATACCATTGCGATAGCAAAGGTCAGTTTAGCGGTCTTTTCAAGAATCGCGATGGTCATGTACTCTTCCCAACGGAAGTAGTAACGCAACAGGATGAAGAGCGTGATAATCGCTGCACAACCTGAGTAAAGCGCACCCGCTACGAAGTATGGTGGGAAGGAGGTAACACTCCAGCCAGGCATAATCGACATAGCAAAATCAGACGATACGATTGAGTGAACCGATACCGCTAGTGGAATAAGGAAACACGCCATAATTAAGTATGTACGACGGAAGTTTCTCCACTGACGATCATCACCACGCCACCCTAGTGAAAGAGCGGTGTAGAGTTTTTTACGCCAGCCTCTAGCATTATCACGACAGATCGCAAGATCTGGGATCATACCAATAAACAGGAATAGCGCTGATGATGACAGGTAAGTACTAATCGCGAACGCATCCCAAACCAGTGGAGAGCGAAAGTTAGGCCAGATGCCTCGATCAGTCAGGTATGGTAGTACCCAGTACATATTCCATAGACGTCCCAGATGGATCATTGGGAACAGACCAGCGGTCAGTAGTGAGAACGTTGTCATTGCCTCAGCAAATCGATAGATCGGTTTTCGCCAATCCGCGTTCATAATATGCAGGATCGCAGACAGTAGTGTTCCGGCATGGCTCATGCCAATCCAGAAAATAAATGTCGCAATATATAAATCCCACATATGTGGCCAGTTAAGGTTAGCGGCACCCATACCAACCTGGTACTGGTGTATCTCAGCCACTACAGCGAACATGATCAAGAAAAGACATACTGCAACTGAAATCCAGTAACCCTTACGAGGGTTTTCCATCGATTTCAAGATGTCTTTGTTGATCTGTGCCCACTTCAGATCTTCATTAATATCTTTGTAAACTTCATTATTTTGCATGTTTTACACCGATTTCGTTATTAGGCTCAAAGATGTCGACATACTAAACTTCGCGAACACGATCCAGATACATTACGCATGGATCAGTATTCAGGAATTCGAAGACTCGGTAACCGCGCATATCAGGAGTCTGTTTATTCTGTTTAGTTTTGCCTAGTTCGACTTGATGCTTACGCCACATCTTCGTCACCTTGGTTTCTGCAACGCCAGTCTCAGGATCGTACATGCCAAGCATGTCACCAAATTCAATTGCACCTGTTGGACATGTCTGTGAACAAGCCGTCTGGACTTCGCCATCTCTTACCTTGCGATCTTCCATTCTTGCTTTGTCTTTCACCGTACGGATACGTTGAACACAGAAAGTACACTTCTCCATAACACCTTTATCACGAACAGTGATATCTGGATTCAGTTGCATTTCAAGCGGTGCTGGCCATGAATCTTCATAGTACGACCAGAAGTTAAAGTAACGCAGACGGAATGGGCAGTTATTGGAACAGTAAC
>Ga0316204_10003265_pt1 | contig 33148 bp, 25 predicted proteins | sample 6monrhotite_MG_2_FD_205661 | JGI IMG/M metagenome (GOLD analysis project Ga0316204, IMG submission 205661) | Microbial mat bacterial communities from mineral coupon in-situ incubated in ocean water Damariscotta River, Maine, United States -... | ecosystem: Environmental > Aquatic > Marine >... | reverse complement strand
TTCAGGTATACATCCATTAGCGGAAATGGATTGCAAGCGGGCCTGGAATTTTATTCCGAAACGATGATCAATAAACGAATTTGGGACACGGAATGGTCCGGTGCCAGCGCTACAAAATGGGTTGCTCAGCAGGCGGTATTTGAGGCCCATGAGCCGTTCTTCAATTTTGAATACCCGGTCTCCCTGCCAAATCTTCCTAAGGGATTTCTGCAAATTAATGGAAAGCCGGTCTTTGATGCGGATGGTAATTTTCTCGGATACCGGGGAACAGGAAGAAACATCACATCCGAGCGAGAAATGGAACTGCAGCTTCACCAAGCGCAAAAAATGGACGCCATTGGACAGTTAACCGGCGGTATAGCGCACGACTTCAATAATATTCTACACGTGGTGAGTTCAACGCTGGAGTTGATCGGGGTTATTGTTGAGGATAATCCTAGGCTAAGCCAGAAAATAGAAATGGTCATGAGTGCAATTCAACGGGGGGCTCATTTGACCGGGCAGTTGTTGGCATTCTCGCGACGGCAAACTCTCAATTCGGTGGCTTGCACAGCAAATACGATAATCCAGGACACTCTTAAGCTTCTTGGTAGAACGATCCGGGAAGATATCGAAATCAAGACGGAATTGGATGACGCCATCCCGTCGATTTATGTCGATACAGGCATGTTGGGCAATGCCCTCCTCAACTTGTCTGTCAATGCTAGAGACTCCATGGAAAATGGCGGCACTCTTACAATCAAAACGGCTGTTACAGACTTATACAAAGTTATGTTTGAAGGTTCGGGGGGCGCCATTTCGGGGCGCTTTGTCGTCATCAGCTTGACCGATACAGGTGAGGGAATTGCTAAGGAAAATTTGTCAAAAGTCTTCGAACCTTTTTTTACAACGAAGGAAGTCGGCAAGGGAACCGGATTGGGGCTGAGTATGGTTTACGGGTTTGTAACTCAATCTAACGGATACATGAATATTGCTAGCGAACCGGGGAAAGGCACAACCGTCGAACTTTATTTTCCAGTTTCCACCGCCACAGTTGGCGCTATGACCGAAGAACAGTTATCCAAAGACAGCATCGCACCGAAAGGCTGGGGGACGGTCCTTTTAGTCGAAGACGATGAACAAGTGCGATCGGTAACTTCGATGATGCTTGAAGGTCTTGGGTATGAAGTCCTGCAAGCCGAGAATGGCCGTCGCGCATATGAAATTTTAGAACATCATGTAGATAACAAGTTTGATATCAAACTGGTGCTAAGCGATGTTGTTATGCCAGGAGGAATTAGTGGTATTGATCTCGCCGATAAACTTAAAAACAGTCATCCGAATATCAAGGTTATACTTGCTTCAGGCTATCCGGATGGAGAGATAAATTCAAATAACTCAACAGGTGATCTCCGCTCGAAATTACAGATATTGCGGAAGCCCTATTCAATTTCCACGTTGGGCAAGGCGCTGCAAGACGCTCTTGAACATTCATAGGTTGATTGATCTCTCAAGTTCTCTGTCGATGTAAGTGTATGTGGGGACGGGGAGCCCAAGGCCTTGCGTGAGAGTGGGGTTAGATTGGGGGCAGGGAACGGATTTATCGCTGAAGTATGCCAGTTCAAAGTGCCGGGAAAGCCTTTCTGGCGGTGACCTAAAAACAGAAAAACCGGCATAAGCCGGTTTTTCCATTTCAATTTTGCGAGACTACTTAGAAGTTGTAGTTTAGTCCCAGCTGGATGCTGTGCATCTTAATTGTGCCATCCATATTGCTTTTGGTCGGCGCAGCCAGGAAAGAATAACCGCCTACGATGTTAACGTTCGAAGACACGGCGTATCCGATGCCAAGACCAACCTGCCCAGCAACCGCTGTACCGCTAAAGTTCTGTGCAACCGCATCGCCATCGGTATCCGAATAGGCGATGTTACCAGTAGCTCTGATCGCGCCAATGCCCGCAGAAATATACGGTGTCACAGCGCTGTCTGTGTCGAAGTCGTACGCTGCATTAATCATTGCAGTATACAGTTTTGAGTCACCGGAGGCAGCCGTACCCGTTTTAACTCCATCGATATCGACTTTGCGATAGCCCAATTCGAGTTCTGCGCGTACGGCGCCCATGTCACGTCCGCCACGCAGCATCACGCCTTTGGCAGTGTCAAGCGATGCACTGTTCGTCGATCCCTTGCCATTGTTGAAATCAACATCCGAGATGTTGGAGCCAATAACGGAAAGGCCTACGTAAGAACCGGAATTCATTTCTGCTGCAGTTGCAACAGTTGCCGAAAGGGCAACTGCTAAGGCCCCGGACACAACGCTATGGATAATTTTAGACTGCATTAGTAAATCCTCAGTTTTTTGATCAATGAAACGCTAGTGGTAATTAATTCTGCGTGAACTATACCTTTTTAGAACGAGAATACAATGGGTTAAGTGGTCGTGCTTACTTTCTTAGTCATTTTGACTGTTGCAAATTTGTCACAAGAAAAAAACGGGCACACTATCGGGCTCTATCTCGAATCCTGAATTTCATAACATATCAATCAAAGCGATAGCTGTAGCGAATTCCTAGGCTATCGATGCCCTGATTTTTTTCATTCAGCAACCCGGCGTTGGACATGTGTTCCCATATGAGCGATACACCATTGACGTCGTCCCAGCGCCAACCCAATTCACCACCCAGGCGAAATAACGCCCGCGAGCCAAATTCTATCCTGTCCGGGTTGCCATTCGTTAACTTTCCGTCGTGAACGGCGATCCCGAAGAAACCTCCAAGAAATACACCGCTTTGCCAGTTCGCATCCCACCCCAAACCGGTATATGCACTGTTCGTGTTATCGTCGGCGTTGATCGACACACCTATGTGTGGGCGGGGAGACCCAATCAACTTCAGGGCGTCAGGAGAAATGAAAACAACCTCGGGGTTGAGGTTGACCCCTCCTTCATATCGGTTATCGAAAGGATTGGGGGCGTGAAATTTGTGCCGACTGGGGAATCGTATGTCGTGGCTGAGCAGGCCCAGGCGGAGTTCAGAAACGACGCCCCATAAGGGGCCTTCTTTTTGTTTAGCTGATTTCCTGAAATCAATACTGGAAAAATCAGATGAGAGCCCGGCACGTAAGAACTGGTCGGGACTGATTTGGCCCGAGAACTCCTCAGAACGATAAACGTGAACTAAACTAAAGCGATTCGCGCCCCAGCCAATTTCACCGCCCATCTGGATGTCCATGACTTTGTGTTTTGACTCGACATCAGAAGTATCTGAAAAAGTATTGCCGTCTACAAAAATATTGCGACCAACATATCTTCCTTCAATGCCTGCAAACAGGTTCCAGGAAAAATAGTTCCCTGTTTGTGGGAAGTTGGTTCCCGACATAATCATATTCGAGCGCAGCGGACCACTGTCCTTCTTCAAGTTGGATCCTACCCTGGCGCTAAAGCCGAGCGACGCATAGGTATATGCATTGCCAAGCGTGACACCCGTATAGGGGTATGCCTCTGCTGCAAGATAGTCATTGCCCCAGACCCAGCGCTTGCCGGTGTCATATTGCAAGATCGCGACGGGTTCCGAATTGAGTTCGTTCCAGGTTCTAGACGACCGGTCACGGATGTTATGGAAAAACTTGTGAGTGACCTCGCCGCCGGATGCGGGCCCGACAAGGCCCAGTCCCAGGTTAATTCGGTCCAGATACTGACTGCTGCCGTTGAAATCACGTTCCAGGTTAAGGCGCGCATTGGCCATCAGGTATCCGGCCCACGGTCGGTCGGCAAGTTTATCTTCGGCAGAATAGGTGTTTGGCGTATAGGCACTTTGTTGTAGTGAATAACTAGCGCGGGCTTTCCAGCGACCGGCGGGCCAAAAAAGATCGTCCCTGACATTCTCGAACCAATCCGGGTTCGGCGTATTGGGCGTGTAAGAAACCCGCCACCCCCAGGTCAAATGGCCAGATTCAACCTTTTCCGGGAAGAAGTGATCCATTGGCTTTTCAAATACGTCAATTCCGATGGAATCTTCATTTTGTATCTCGAATCGCCATACGCCCCCATCCTCTTTTGCGCCATCACCGGATTGGGACGACAGGGGCCGACCGTGTAGAGGTTCGGTCTCTGGGATTGCCTGTGACGACGCAGGATATACAGTGCGTTGTGAAGGGCTGGCGGGTGGAATTGCATTCGTTGCTGTTGCAAATGGGTGGGGCTGGGACAGGAATATGGACATGTCATATAGCTGTCCTGCCGAAGCTTTGGGTGCTGACGTTTGAACGCACCAAACAATGCCCAATAGAATAGTGAGGAACCGCATAATCATAAGTTTTTATTCATCTCACCCTCGTTCCCGTCGGTAACTACGATGAGCCAAAAATCCTCTTTTTATGCAATCCCGCTAACTTGTCTCGCAAGCGTCGACGTCAGACGACCCAGGGAATATTCCATCATTCAGAACGAAACGTATCATATTGTAAGCGCCCAAGGGTGCAAACTTATTTTCGAGAGGCAACCTACTTGACCGGAAATGGTGTAAACCGTGGGTCATTGACTGCAGAGTTGAGAAACGAACGCCCGTCACTGAATGGCGCCCCTAATTCGGAGCACGGGGGATAGAAATATCCCGGCTTTGTCTCGTTGGTGATGTGCCGCAATTTGGTTCTTTGCCGAGAGAAGAGCAATGTGGCATTCTCGTGTGGTTAAAGTCAGGAAGCGATATTATTCAAGCCATACATGGACACGCCTTATGGAGGAAATAGAACGAGGCCTGGAGCGGGCTGCCGGATTGGATAAGCCTAGACAGACAAAGCCTGTAAAAGTTCTGCTTAACGCCCTGCATGCCAAAACTGGCGGGGGTGTAACGTACCTGAAGAATATTCTTCCGCTGATATCAAAACATCCCGATTTTGAAATCCATCTTTGTATTCATGAAGAACAAAAAGACGTGTTGCCGGTATTGGACAACAGGGTTCGTTTGCACACGTTTGACTTCAAGCAGGGTTTTTGGCGGCTGCCTTTTCGGGAACAACTTGATGTTCCCAGGCTGGCCCGAAAAATTGGCGCCGACGTGACGTTTTCTCCGGCCAACTATGGCCCGATCTTCGCACCCAATCCGGTGATCATGCTGCGCAATGCCTTGGGCGTTGCATTTGTTGAACGCAGGCCGGTCAAGATCGCTTATTGGCTGTTGGTGTCGGTTGGGACAGTACTGTCCATGTTGACATGCCGTCGGGCTATTGCTGTTTCCAAATATGCCAGGGCGTCAAATTTTGGTGCCGTTACCGGGTTCCTGCGGGACCGTTTCAGCATTATCCCCCATGGGGTCAGCGAAATATTTTCCCCTGGCGACACCGCTTTAAGCCGGGATAATTTCATCCTTGCCGTTTCCGATATCTACGTGCAGAAAAACCTGATCAATCTTCTTCGTGCCATTGCCCTTCTTAAAACGCACACGCCGGACATCAGGTTGAAAATTGCCGGGCGGTTCGTGGACGAAAACTACCACAGGGGCTTACAAAATATTATCGTCGAAAAGGGGCTACAGGAAAATGTAGAATTCCTGGGCGGCGTCGGGGCAAGTGAACTGGTTGAATTATACCGTCGTTGTGCCGTATTCGTATTCCCGTCCACGGTCGAAACCTTCGGCAATCCATTGATCGAAGCGATGGCGTCGGGTGCGCCAATCGCCAGTTCCAATACCGCCGCCATGCCGGAAGTGGCGGCCGACGCTGCACTTTATTTCGACCCCCATGATGCCGATGACATGGCTTCATGTATTAACAGGCTTATGACGGAACAAGGTTTGCGTGAGGACCTCAGCCAAAAGGCTTTGGCGCGAGCAAGTAATTATTCCTGGCAAAAAACCGCAAAAAGCACATTGGACATCCTTTCCCAAGCGGCAGGAAAGCCAAAATGAGCCTCAAGCATTTGGCCCGCTATGCGTTCTCTCTGCCACCGCATGTTGCCTTGGCAAAAGTAGCAAGTTATGCGGGACGTATTCTCAGGGCTTATATGCATCAGGTCGGCGAACGGACCCGCATTTCATATGGGCCGTTGAAAAAGGGTACATTGCAGAACTATCTGGCGGGACGTGAATTTGAAATTCCCGAGACCGTCAGGGACAACCTGCAGGCCGTTTCCACCCTGATACAAAAACACCATTTTGATCTGCTTGGATCCGGCTGGGTCAAGGTCGCACACGTACCCAGCTTATCACAATTATCGCCTGGAAATCGTGCGCGATCCGCTGCCATTCGGGACCTAATCGATGTTGGATACATTCCGATTGATTGGCAGTTGGATTTTAAATCAGGATTTCGTTGGCGGGAAGACCGTCTATCGGGAACATTGCGCTACGGTCATGAACCGGGAGTCGATGTGAAGGTGCCGTGGGAATTGGCGCGCTTCCAGCATTTGTCTTGGCTCGCGTTTGCCAGCGCAACACGCCCTGGCGACGAATATAAGAAAGAATTTCGCAATCAGGTTCTTGATTTTGCGGCCGCCAATCCGCCAGGGTATGGCGTCAATTGGCTGTGCACCATGGATGTCGCCATTCGTGCCGCAAATATAGTGGTTGCCTATGATTTCTTTAACGCGCAAGGCACCGATTTTGATGAACCATTTTTGGCAGAACTTCATGCCCTGATTTTGGCTCACGGCAGGCATATCGTCCAAAACCTGGAATGGCATGATGATCATCGCGCCAATCATTATCTAGCCGATATCGTCGGCTTGCTATTCGTCGCGGTCTACCTGCCACGGTCGGCGGAATCCGACGTATGGCTCGCTTTCTCTGTCACGCAATTGATCGCGGAAGTCGGGCGTCAGTTTACGCCGGATGGTGCCAATTTTGAGGCATCGACCAGCTATCACCGTTTGTCGGCAGAGATGGTGGCCTATGGTACGGCTTTGGTGTTGGGTCTGTCTGATAACAAGAAGGCGGCTCTCGTGGAGTTCGATAGTTCTCTGTGGAAAGGCGCAGCATCACTGGCACCAGGCCCAGTCGAGATGTTTGCAGTTCCAGGGTCGAATAACCGCTCTCCTTTCCCGGATTGGTATTTTGAACGTCTGGAACGAATGGCGGAATTTTCCATGCACGTGACCAAGCCCAATCGCAGTGTCGCGCAAATAGGTGACAATGACAGCGGGCGATTTTTCAAGATGTGCCCTGTGTTTGCAAAGGTCGATGGAAAGCTTAAGGAACAACAATTGGATCACCGTGGCACGGTCGCCGCGATCAATGGATTTTTTGATCGCAAAGACCTGTCCGATTTTGCCGGTCCGGATATTTCTTTTGAGGCATCGGTTATAAGAGACCTTTGCAATGGAGCAACAATTTCAAGTTACCTGAAAACCGGCGACACCCCCGGGGCGACGGGTCTTTCTATCGACGAGCAAGGAGCACACGAAGACAGGATATCGGTTGTTTCCGAAACGATAATCGAGCCGCCCGATCCGGAAGTTCTGGACGGACTGACGGCCTGTGCCTATCCCGATTTTGGTTTTTTCATCTGGCGCTCTCAGCGGTTTTTTCTGTCGGTGCGCTGCGGCCCCATTGGCCAAAACGGTAACGGCGGTCACGCCCACAATGATCAACTGGCTATTGAATTGAATATCGATGGCGAGGACTGGATCGCTGATCCTGGCACGTACCTTTATACGCCTTCGCCAACAGATCGGAATGCTTACCGCTCCGTTCATGCCCACGCGGCTCCTAAAATTGGGAACGGCGAACCCGCCCGACTGGACCTGGGTTTGTTCAAGCTGGAAGACAGGGCCCACGCCCGTTGCCTACGCTTTGGCTTCGATCATTTCGAAGGGCAGCACATTGGTTATGGGGAGCCGATGCGGCGAAGCATTGCGATTGAGAAGGGACGGATCCGTATCACAGATCTCGCAGTGGCGACGGGCCATCCCGAAATTCATCCCGTTACTGTTAATGACGGAAAAGCCCTGCGGGATTTATGGTCGCTGAATTTACCGTTCTCTAGTGGGTATGGAATTAGAGAATAATTTCCAGCCCGGTGCTCAATATAACTGACAGGATTTTCTGTTTTGAAAGCAAGTTCAGTCGTGCACGTCACGGTCATATATTAAGGCGCAGTTGTTTACGAAACGAACGATCCCGTTTCAGGTGCCATTCGCGGCTCATGGCCTCGCCTCTGTTCTGGTATTTTTCGGCGTAAAGCAAGACCCAGTTGCGGCCTCGCGTGGACTTGGCACCAGTGCCGTCGTTGTGGGCTTTCAGGCGCTTGTCCAGGTCGGTGGTCCAGCCGCAGTAGGTCTTGTCGGCACTTGCGATGATGTAGACGAAGCTGGGCATGGCACATTCTAACCCAATGCTATGTGAACATCGTCCCAGAAGGTGATGCGCGCTTTGATGGCGGCAATGGCAGCGTCTTCGGCTTCACGTACCTTATTGACGTCACCCTGGCACAGTACGTCGACCATGCGTTTGGACAGGGGGCCGTGGAAATCTTCATCCAGATGAATATGGCGTTGCAGGTAATAATGAAAGACGGGAGCATCATTGGCGGTGATGTGCATGTCGGCGAGGAACGAACGGAACATCGATGGAATGATGTTCTCGCGCCCGTACGCAAGGGCCGCTGCGACCACATGGGGCTTGTCTTGGGCGATAAACGAAAAGGTCTGTGCCGTGAACTGGGCCGACGGAGCAGGAATCATTGCTGTTGCAAGAGCGGCTTCGATCCCGCGCGCCGTGGCAGTCTCGACAAATGTGTCATTGGGGGTGATATCGGCGCCGATCTCGATCATGGCCTTTTGGTAGAGTTCAAAATGCGATAGAAAATCGGGACCGTCCTGTCCAGGGGCATTTTGATCGCTTTCCTCCTCCAGAACCAATTCATTTATGAACCGCACACTCACCGGGTCGGAACCGGGCGCCCACGGATAGGTCGTGGGTGCCAGCTTGCCTTGCAGGTATTTTATAAGCGACATGAAATCCCAAACGGAAAAAACATGGTGGCTCATAAAGACCCGAAGGTCAGCCAGATTGTTTAGCGCGCCGTACACAGGATGGGCATCAAGTTGTTCACGTAAGGGCGCTATGCGTTCGAATTTTATTGTCACGGGTAAAAATCCTGATGAGTTTATATGATCAATATGCGTTTAAGAAAACGTGCCCGTGGCATCCATGGCGGTGCCGCCATCGGGGGTCAGGGCCTTGAGCCAGAATCCGTCGTTGTCGTCTACACCGCCAGTTATGGGGAAGGGGCTGTTGGCGAACAAGGGGTTTTTTGCACGAAACTGGAAAGTGGCAATTGGCCGGTCGTTGGTGTTTTTGCGATACAGGTCCATGAGCATGGTGGCGATCAATGGGCCGTGCACAACCAGGTCGGGATAGCCCTCTATATCGGTGGCGTAAGAACGATCGTAATGGATGCGGTGACCGTTAAAGGTCAGCGCCGAATAGCGAAACAGGGTTACCGGGTCAGCGAGGACCTGATCTTGCCAGGCGCCCGGTGGGACCGTGACGGGTTCCGGAGCAGGGGTCGGGGAATCAGATGGACCGGCGGCGGGCCGAAAGACGATGTTCTGGATTTCTTCCAACGCGACCTTGTCGTCCATGGAAAACACATAACGGACTTTCACGAAGATCAACTGCCCCGATCGACCAAGTTTCGTCGTAACGTCCAGAATTTCAGATTTCCGACTGACAGTGGCACCGATGATAAGGGGGGTATGGAAGCGATATGATGCCCCGGCAAACATCCGCCGGGGCAGGTTCACCGGCGGCAGGAAATCGCCCTGGTCCGGGTGACCATCGGGGCCCAGAACGGAACGCCTGGCCTTGGGTGTGAAATACATCCAGTGCCACAAGGGGGGCAGGGGATCGCCCGGACGCGGTCGTGGGTCGTCCCGGTCCAAGGTGGCGCTCATGGCGATCACGGATTGTACGGTTATGTCGTCTTTGGCCCGTTCGGTGCGACCGATCCAGTTGCTGTAATCCGGTGTTTCAGTCATTGTCACGGAATTCCTCGCGCAGGACCTGGGTGTGTTCACCAAGTCTGGGTACTGGCCCCGGTGTGGCGGTTTGGTCCGATTGGCGAACGGGGGGGGCGGGCATGGAAACCGGTCCCGCAGGGGTGTCGACGGTGACCCGTCGCAATTGCGAATGGGTGGTCAGGTCGGCAACAGTATTCAAGGCCCCAAAAGCGATCTGGGCGGTGTTCAGGCGGTCGGTTACCTGACGTCGATCCATCGAGGAAAAGACGGCATCGACACGGGCGTTCAAGTCGCCTCTATTGGCGGTGCGGGCTTCATTATCGCAAAAACGTGCATCGTGCGCCATATCTGCGTCATCCAGGACCTGGGCGCAAAACCTGACCCATTCCCGTTCATTCTGGATGGAAACCACGACCTGTTTGCCATCGCCGCAGGTATAAGCACCGTAGGGCGCAATGCTGGGATGGTTCATGCCGACCCGTTTCGGGGCTTGGCCGGTGTATTCCTGGTACAGGAACGGCACGGTCATCCAGTCGGCCATGGCATCAAACAGCGATACTTTCAATGCACAGCCTTCGCCCGTACGGCCCCGTTGAACAAGTGCCTGCAAGATGCCGTTGAAGGCATTCAGACCGGCCCCGATATCGACGATGGACACGCCGACCCGACCCGGACCTTCCGGTCCGCCGGTGACCGAGGCAAGCCCGGTTTCGGCTTGAATCAGAAGGTCATAGGCCTTCATGTTTTGATTGGGGCCCTCTTCGCCGTAGCCGGAAATATCACAGGTAATCAAGCGAGGGTTACGTTTGCGCAACGCGTCAGAGCCGAACCCGGCCCGTGTTGCAGCGCCCGGCGCGAGGTTCTGGATGAACACATCGGCCTGGTCGATCATAGTGTGCAGGAGGCGGGCGTCTTCTTCATCCTTGATGTCAAGAACGATGGATTCCTTGCCCCGGTTCAGCCACACGAAATAGGCACTTTCGCCGTTGACGACACTGTCGTACCCGCGCGCGAAATCACCTTCGGCACGTTCGACCTTGATCACGCGGGCACCACCTTCGGCCAGGCGTGATGCGGCGTAGGGGGCGGCAACGGCCTGATCCAGCGAAACGACGAACAAACCTTCCAATGGCCCGGTCATGGCGCTAGTAGGACCGGGGCAGGCCGAGCACATGCTCGGCGATATAGGACAAGATCAGATTGGTCGATATGGGGGCGACCTGATAAAGCCGGGTTTCCCGAAACTTTCTTTCCACATCGTATTCTTCGGAAAAGCCGTAACCGCCATAGGTTTGCAGGCACATGTCGGCGGCCATCCAGGATGCTTCGGCGGCCAGGTACTTGGCCATATTGGCGTCTGGGCCAATTGAGTTCCCGGCATCGAACAGGCGGGCCGCTTTTTTTACCATCATGTCGGCGGCTTCGGTCGCGGCGTAGGCCTTGGCGATGGGGAATTGGATGCCCTGGTTTTTGCCGATGGGGCCGCCGAAAACCTCGCGCTCATTGGCATAGGTAACAGCCTTGTTGATGAACCAGCGGGAATCACCAATACATTCGGCGGCGATTAGCACCCGTTCGGCGTTCATGCCGTCCAGAATATAGCGAAAACCCTTGTTTTCTTCGCCGATCAAATTTTCAACCGGGACTTTCAAATCATCGAAAAAGACTTCGGTGGCGGCATGATTGATCATGGCGCGAATGGGCCTTATTTCCAGTCCGTTGCCGACCGCGTCGCGCATATCGACGATAAAGACCGACAGGCCTTCACCTTTTTTTTCTACCTTATCCTTCGGTGTGGTTCGGGCCAGCAGTAACATCAGGTCGGAATGTTCGGCCCTTGATGTCCAGACCTTCTGGCCGTTGATGACATAATGATCGCCCGCGCGAACGGCTGTGGTACGTAGATTCAGGGTATCGGTGCCGCTGGTCGGTTCGGTAACGCCAAAGGCCTGCAGGCGCAATTTCCCCGATGCGATAGCTGGCAGCCATTGTTTCTTCTGGGCGGTGCTGCCGTGACGCAAAATGGTCCCCATGGTGTACATCTGGGCGTGACAGGCGGCACCATTGCAGCCGGATTTCTGGATTTCTTCCATGATGGCGATGGCATGGCGCAGGCCAAGGCCGCTACCGCCATATTCCTCGGGTATTAATGCTGAAAGGTATCCGGCTTCGGTCAGGGCCGTGACGAACTCTGTCGGATAGGCCTGCGCACGATCCTTTTGGCGCCAGTATTCACCGGGGAAACCGGAACATAACGCCGCGACGGCCTCGCGGATCGCACGGATATCTTCTTCCTCGTCAATGGGAATGGCGGCAACGGGTGGCAGGCTCATATAACGGGGCTTTCAAAACAGGGAATAGAATGGAATAGATATAGCGCCGCGATCATACAATCAAACGATCAGTCCCACTACTTCATCGGCCATCGGGTCGAGTATGTCGATAAAATCTGGAGGCGAGGCTTGAAAACCGACGCTTCCCAACAATCCCGTCAGGTCAGCGGCTTCGGTAAATATCCTGCGAATTTCGTTGCGGCTTTCGTCATTGAATATATCTCCAGAACGGATGATCAGGTCGAGTTTTTGGCCCTTGTCACGAACCAGGCCATCCAATTGAATTCGCCCAAGTTGGCTTAGGTCGACATCCAGGACAAAACGTGTGCCTTGATCTGCTGCGCCGTCGTCTTCGTGTTCATTTTCATGATGGCGCACCAGCATTCTGACCTGTTCGATTTGAACGCCGGTATTTATCGGAATCATGGCGACCCGCCAGTCGTTACCGCCCGGTTCGTCTGCGACTTTGGCCAAGGTGTTGAAGTCACTGGACATGCGTGAAGCCAGGTTTGGCTGCGCTTTTTCAAGGATACGCATATTTGTTTCGCCGAACCACTGTCGAATGTCACCACCGCGCAGGGCGCTTAGGAAAAAGATCAGGCCGGTGGTTAATTGTATGTCCGGGCGGGGCAGGACGCTGTTGACCAATTGCCGGGTGGCCGCCGGAGTGATCTCGTGCAGAATCTTTACGGCTTCTTCCAGCGGTGGCCAGCGCCGATCCGCAAATATACTGGCGGTTTCTTTGTCAAATTGCGGCGCGGTTGTCGCAGGCGTCACCTTTGGTGGGCTTGCCACCTCCAAAGTAACGATACTGCCCCGGGGGTTGGATGCCTGGGCTTTCAAAGAAAACACCCCGGTTTCCGTTTGTACCACCGGATGCCCTGATGCCGTGGTTCCGGTGATGATGCCGTTTACCACTTTTCCGACACCAAGAGCCCCGAGGCTCGAAGCGTTTGACGATGACAGAACCTTGTTGGTTGCGGGAGAGGGAAGCTGAATATTAATGACTTTGAAGCTGACCTGGGTTCCTACGGGAAAGGCGCGGCCTGCTTGGTTAGCCGGATTGCCCCCCGTGGTTGGGGGCGTTGTTTGTGATGCTCCTGGCGACGGAGTGCCCTGTCCGGGGACTTGTGATGAAGCTTTGGCGGCAACCCCGCCGTGTGGAGCGCCAGGCATCTCCGTTGCGAACGTTGGCGCTTTCAATCCACCGTTTGTTGCCGGAGCAACCGCTTTAAGTGATCCCAAAGGCATCGAACCCGCCGCATTCGGTGCTCCTGAATTCCCCGTAGCAACGGTGGGGGCGGCGGCCATCCCCGCAGGGGGGCCGGAAGAACCAGTGCCGGGCAGGGTTAGCGGTCGGATCAGCACGGCCTTGACGACTGTTCCGGCCAGCAGGGGCGGCGCTGTCAGGTCCGTGTTGTGAGTAAGCACACCCGTGCCCGCAGCCGCTGGTTTCTCCTGCCCCGTTATCAGGCCTGCGGAAAGTCCGGTCCGTAGGGCCGCTGTCGCAGGTATGCCATCTATTATATTGATTTGAAGTTGGGCCTGGGGCGAAAGCGACAGAATTTGTAAAAGCAGTGTTGCCTCTTTTGGCAGGGCAACGGCGGTCTGTACCGATAGTTGTCCAAGCGGTGTTTGCAGCAGGTAGCTATCCTTGCTGACCTGACTTAGAACGCTTGCTTCGATCAGCCCGCCGATCGTCAGCCGGGCCAGTTCGACCGGTGGCTGGGTGACCGTCACGACAGGTAGCGGTGTAGGTGTTACCGTTGGCGTTTGTGGCGGCGCTGGTGGTGTGACAGTCGACATATCCTGAAGTGCTGTCCTCTTAGTTATCGCCAATCAGTTTGGCGGCGATTGCTTCAACGTCAGTGGCGGCTTCGGAATTTGGGAACCGGGTCAGGATCGACGTTTGGCTTTTGATGGCCTCGCGGACCTTGTTGTCACGACGGATAATGCCCATCAGGGGCGGAGATATCTTCAAGAATCCCTCGCATGCCTTGAGCAGTGTGTTGTACGTGCGTTCCCCGTCGCGTGTTGAATTCACCATGTTGATGACGATCCGTATATCGGCACCCGGACGTTCCATGTGTGTAACCTTGATAAAGGCATAAGCATCGGTCAGGGATGTCGGTTCATCCGTAGCGACGACAAGGCAGGTTCCCGCATTGTGGGTCAATTGGCGTACCGTACGTTCGACGCCCGCACCCAGGTCAATGATGACCCGATCGTAGGTGGCGGCGAGCAGGGCCAGGTCGTCACCCAGAATTTGTAGCCGGCTGGCGGGCACGTTGGCCAGGCCGCCTGACCCGGATCGTCCGGCGATGATGTCAAAATTACCGTCTTCAAAGGGAACGATAGCCTGATTAAGGGTCAACCTGCCGGCGATGACGCTGCCCAGATCATGCTTGGGCATCAGGCCCAACTGGATATCCAGGTTGGCCAATCCAAGATCGCCATCGAACAACAACGTCCGGACATTTTTGACAGCCAGGGCATGGGACAAGGTGATGGCGAACCAGGTCTTTCCGACGCCTCCCTTTCCCGAGGCAATGGCGACCATATTCCGCCCCCGTGACCGGGAAGATGGGCGAGGGGCAAGGGTAGGGGCAGAGTTCATTGTACGGCCTCGGTCTTGGGGTGGGTTCCGCTGGTAAGAGCGTCGTCAGAGGTCTCGTCCGTATGGGGCATGATCAGACGGGCCAGCGAGACCGGATTGATGGGGGTAATCCCTTCGGCGATATTGGGTGTAATGCTGACGTCGGAAAAACTTAAGTGTGCGGCGTCGGCGGCGGCGAGTAGTCCGCCAAGGCGCCGCGCCATATCAAGTCTGGTGACAAGTAGTCGGGTGGCGCCCAGGTCGGCGAATTCCATGGCCAGATCGGCGGATTCAAGGGCGTCAGTTCCGGCGGCCAGAACCAGAAGGATCTCGGCTTTTGCCGCCGCCAGCAACGATGCCAGATGGATCATTTCATCATCTTTGAAGGGATTGGTGCCCGGCGTGTCGATGATAATCGGCTGATCAGGATCGGTGTCGTCAAGAAGTCGGGAAAGCGAGGCGGCATCTTTCGCCTGTTTAAGGTCTATCTTCAATATCCGCGTGAAGGCGCCCAATTGTTCGACGCCACCGGCCCGTTGTGTATCGGTCGAAATAATCTGAGGCTTGGCCCCTGCCATGGTCGCGCGTGCCGCCAGTTTGGCGACGGTAATTGTTTTTCCAACGCCAGGCGGGCCAACCAGAACAAAGCGCGAGGGTGATACTTGTTTTCCTGAGCCCCCAAACAGTCCTGAAATAGGGGAGAATTTGAAACTTTTATCAAAGGCACCGGCCAAGGCCAATGTGGGGGTCGATGCTTGAATAACTTCTGCAGTCTGAGCCAGACGCTTCGCCAAATGATAGGGTGTGCCGTGATAGGTTAACCCGTGGCGGATGGTTTCGTTGGTTTGGGTATCACTATATCGGGGCGGAGCCTCACCATATCGATCTCCCATGACGTCAGGCAGATCGGGGGTGATGGCATCTTCTTTAACGGCCGTTACCCGCGCACCAATTGACGGATCGTCAGACGCCACAGCGTCCTGGGTCGAAACGATGATGGCTTCGGCGCCCATCTCCAGGCGAACCATCTCCATGGCTTCACTCAATGTAGGCGCTGTGAAGGTTTTCAGGCGCATGGGTCTACGGCCCCCCTAAACCTGACCGACGGTTTTAATGCTGGCCTTGGAAAAGACTTCGTTCTGGGACATCACGGCGGTCATGGGACGGAAGCGCTCGACGATGGAACGAACGAACGGACGGATCGCCGGACTGGTCAACAAGACGGGTGTTTCACCCATCATGGCCTGGCGTTCGAAGGCGTTGCGAAGGGCCGAGATAAATTCCTGAAGGCGGGTTGGTGGCATGGACAGTTGTTTGTCCTCACCGGTCCCGACTAAAGATTCAGCAAACGATTGTTCCCATTCGGGACTTAGCGTGATCAGCGGTATGAAACCGGCTTCGTTGGTGTTCATGGCGCTGATTTGCCGGGCCAGGCGGGCCCGTACATGTTCGGTGATCATGGTGATATTGCGTGAATATCCACAGGCTTCCGATACGCCTTCCAGGATCGTCGGCAGGTCGCGGACGGAAATTCGTTCGGCCAGCAGATTTTGCAAGACACGCTGGATCCCACCCAAGGAAATCTGGGCCGGGATCATGTCACCGATTAGTTTTTGGTGTTCTTTGTCCAATTCATCCATCAGCTTTTGGGTTTCTGAATAGGACAGTAGTTCGGCCATGTTGTCCTTGATCACTTCCGTCAGGTGGGTGGTGATAACGGTTGCCGGGTCGACAACGGTGTACCCCCTGAACAGGGCTTCTTCGCGGTTGGCTTCATCGATCCACATGGCGGGAAGACCGAAGGTCGGTTCCGTTGTTTTTTCACCAGGCAGGGTAATTTCTTCGCCGCGGGGGTCCATCACCAGCAGCATGTTCGGCCTCAGGTCGCCAGTCCCGGCATCGATTTCCTTGACCCGGACGACATAGGCGTTGGCGGAAAGCTGCATGTTGTCCTGAATACGTACCGAGGGCATGACAAAGCCGATATCTGCCGCCATCTGTCGCCGCAAGGCCTTGATCTGGTCGGTCAGGCGGTTGCCTTCATTGGTGTTGTTAATCAGGGACAGCAGTCCATAGCCCAGTTCCAGCCGCAGATAATCAATGCGCAAGGCCGAAGATATGGGTTCATCCTCGGTCGTCAGGGGCTCTGTCGCTGCCTCTTCTTCTTTGACTTTTACTTCATCGGCAATTTTGCGCTGGGTAGTGTTGACGACAAATCCGATCGTCGCCGTTCCGGCCGCCAGAACCAGGAAGGGAATAGCCGGAATTCCGGGCAACAGGGCCAGGCCGACCAATAGAACCGATGATAGCCCCATCGCTTTTGGCTGGCCGCCCAATTGGGCGAACAGGGCTTTTTCGGTGGTTCCCCTGACCCCGGCTTTGGAAACAATCAAGCCGGCAGAGACCGAAACGATCAATGCTGGAATTTGGGTGACAAGCCCGTCGCCAACCGTTAGCCGGGTGTAGAAATCGGCGGCCTGGGCAAACGACAGATCTTTCTGCGCGACACCGATCACCATGCCGGCGATGACATTGATGAATGTGATCAGCAGGCCGGCAATGGCGTCGCCTCGAACGAACTTCGAAGCACCGTCCATGGCGCCGAAAAAACTGCTCTCGTCTTCAAGTTCTTTGCGACGAAGACGGGCTTGGTCTTCGTCGATCAGGCCGGTCGACAGGTCGGCGTCGATGGCCATTTGTTTGCCGGGCATGGCGTCCAGGGTGAAGCGAGCTGAAACTTCGGCAATACGACCGGAACCTTTGGTGATGACGATAAAGTTGACGATGACCAGGATTGCAAAAACGATGATGCCGATGACGAAATTGTTGCCCATGACAAAACCGCCAAAGGCCTCGATAACCCCGCCAGCGGCGGCGGTTCCGTTATGCCCTTCGGCCAGAATTAAGCGTGTGGATGCCAGGTTCAGCGATAGCCGGATCATCGTTGCCAGCAGCAAAATGGTCGGAAATGCCGTGAACTCAAGGGATCGTTCAACAAACAACCCGGTCATCAGGATCAGTACGGCGAATGTGATCGAAAATGCCAGGCCCACATCCAGCAACCAGGTCGGCAACGGCAAAATAAGAACGACAAGGATCGTGACCACACCAAGCGCCAGCATGATGTCGGAACGCTTGGCAATAGCCTGAAAAATCGCTTTCGGATCTAATTGGTCCAGCGGCGATGCTGTGGCTGTCGTGCTGTCACTGGGTAAGTCGGCCATTGTTGGTTATTGCCCTAATAAATCAAGCAAACGGGCGTTCATTTTCGCCTGGTGTCGGTACGGCAAAACCCTGTTCATTATATTGTTTGAGCTTATTGCGCAGAGTTCTGATCGAAATACCCAGAATATTGGCGGCGTGGGTGCGGTTGCCAAGGCAGTGCTGCAATGTATCGATAATCAGGCCGCGTTCGACCTGGGCAACCGTCTGGCCGACCATGCCGGGAGCGCCGCCCGTGTTGGATTGTTGCTCATCCGGTCCGGCTGAGCCCGTCGATGTGCTTGTCCCAGTGGTCAGCAAAATGGCTTCGGGGCCGATTTCACTGCCTTGGGCCAGCAGCACCGCGCGGTGCATGGTGTTTTCCATTTCACGTACGTTGCCGGGCCAGGAATACCTGTTCAACATTTCCTTGGCCTGTTCTGACAGGGGCAGTACCGGGACGTCGTTGGCGGCGGCATACTTCTTCACGAAGTGTTCAGCCAGATAGTTAATATCCTGAGGTCGTTCGCTTAAAGACGGCAAGTCCAGATTGACAACATTCAGGCGGAAGTACAGGTCTTCGCGGAATGTTTTGTTGCCGATCTCTTCAAGCATGTTGCGGTTCGACGTTGCGATGATCCGGACATCGACCTTGACTGGTTTTGATCCACCGATCCGATCAACTTCACGTTCTTGCAGGACACGTAGCAATTTTGCCTGCAACCGGGGGTCCATTTCGCTGATTTCATCTAGTAACAGGGTGCCGCCGTTGGCTTCCTCGAATTTGCCAATACGTCTTGAAACGGCACCAGTGAAGGCTCCTTTTTCATAGCCGAACAGTTCGGATTCTAGAAGGTTTTCGGGTATGGCAGCGCAGTTGATGGCGACAAAACGGCCTTGCGCGCGTTTGCTCTTGGCGTGGACAAAACGGGCCATCAGTTCCTTGCCGGTGCCCGATTGCCCGGTGATCATGATGCTGGCTTCACTTGGGGCGACCTGTTCGGCCATGCGTAGTGTTTCGGCCATGCGCGGGTCTTTGCTAACGATGGCATGGTCTTCTTCTGTGACGGCGGCAAGAACAGCTGCGATCAAATCGGTGTCAGGCGGCAGGGGTATGAATTCTTTGGCGCCGGCCTTGATGGCGCGCACCGCGGCCTGGGTGTCGTTGCCGATGCCACAAGCAACGACCGGCAGGGTGATCCGTTCACTCTTCAGGCTTTCGATCAGTTCACCCACATCAAGGTTTACATCGATCATGATCAAGTCCGCACCGTTGCCGCTGCGCAGGTTTTCCAGGCCCGAACGAATGTCGTCGACTTGGGTGACCTTGGCGCCGCGTTCCACGGCGATACGACTGGCACCGCCTATTTGACCGTTGAGTGTTCCAATGATGAGCAGTCTCATGAGATTTACTTTCTGGTGTTGATACTAATCGAAATACTGAACGCGTTTTGCGGGTGGCAAAATGCTGTTGAGCAACATTTCAAGGCGACGCGGGTTTTCCTGCCGACCGATGGAGGCTGCCCCCATCATGAAAATGGTGTTGACCATGGCTTCTTCGGTCGAGTTTCGTTCCAGTTTTGATGCCATGGGCGAGAACACCATGTTGGCCAGTACGGCGCCGTAGAAGGTGGTTAGCAAGGCGACCGCCATGGCGGGCCCAATGGTCGATGGATCGTCCAGATTGCCCAGCATCTGGACCAGGCCGATCAGTGTGCCGATCAATCCCATGGCCGGCGCAAACTCAGCTGCCTTGCGTAATACGCTGGCGCTTTTGTGATGGCGTTGCAGGGTCGCGCTTAAATCGCGACGTAATATAATCTCGACTTCTTCCCCCGGAGTGCCGTCGACGACCATGGCCATGCCCTTGTAGAGGAAGGGTTCCGATTTCAGGGGAGGCAGAATGTTTTGCAGGGACAGCACGCCCTGACGCCGGGCAAGTTCGGCAACCTGAAGGACCTGGATAGCAGCTTCGGATGAATCGCGTGCGTTGTAAAAAAAGGCTTTGCCGATGACCGTGGTCGTATGGGCCATTTCCTGCACGGAAAAACACATGGAAGTGATCGCCAGTGTCCCCCCGATGACGATCAGAATAGACGGGGGATTTATGAACGATGCCGGGTTTCCACCTAAAACAATCGCAGCAATTATCAATCCGAAACCTGAAATCAGGCCGACTAATGTTGCCAGATCGACCCCTGACTTTGATTTTCCGGACCGCGAGCCACCGCCGTTTGCCATAAATTTAACCCTACTTGCGTTCGGTTTTGATGATTTCCGTCATGGTCACACCCAAACGGTCTTCAACGACGACGACCTCGCCACGGGCGACCAGGCGATTGTTGACGTATATATCGATGGCTTCGCCGACTTTTCGGTCCAGTTCGACAACGGCACCACGTCCCAGTTTCAACAACTGGCTGACCTGCATCTGGGTCTTGCCGAGAACGGCAAAAACCTGAACCGGAATATCGTAGACGGCTTCTAGGTCCCGCGAGCTTTGCGGTAGGTCAGGAACGTCTATTACTTCCGGCGCAGAATGTTGGGTGTTCGCTTCCGGAGCGGCACTTTCTTCGCCGCCGAGTTCCGAAAATTCCAGATTTTTTTCATCAGCCATTGTTTTCTCCCGACATCATGTGTCAGTGGTTGGGGGTAATTCAGGTTCTGTAGACACGTCAGCTATGTCGACAGAATCAGGACTATCAGTCACGACTTCGTCTTCTTGCTGTTCGCTGGAGGAGGTTTCCTCCTCGTCCATCGTGAGGGCATTGGATACATCTATGTGATCTTCTGGCCCGGTCTCTTCGTGTCCGCCGCCTTCGGCCGGTTGCGCGTCTTCGGATATAGGTGGGGCTAGTGATTCTGCGTCAGGATTTTGCGCGACGTCTTCCGATTCTTCCGGTGGCGATACAAGATCCTTGGCGAAATTGCGGGCGATGATGGCATCAATCTCGCGCCACAGGGCCGTTGTGTTACGCTCTGCGCCACCACATGACCATTCCAGCCGGCAGTCACCTATTTCAAGATCGTTATCGGGCCTTACGACGATGTGACCAGCAAAGCCTGAATTGGAGCTCAGCAGTTCAACGCGTGAATTAATATCAACCTCCACGTCACCATGAATACGGACAGTGATCAGGGGTTCGTCAATAAGTCGGGGCAGCACTTTTTTGATGACCCGTTCGATTTCGTCGAGCGCGTGTCTGGAAGCCATTTCGGGAAGCATTTTACGTGCGATGGAAACGGCAACTGAAAGTGTCAGATGGGTCAGCTCCTCATTGGCATTGTTCTGTTCTTCAACAAGCCGCGCAATCGAACTTTCCATATTGCCGAGAGTCGCAGAAACCTGCCGTTCTATTGAATCCAAAGAGGCATTCAGCCCTTCTTCCTTGCCAGCCTGAAAACCTTCCTTGCGGGCGGCTTCAAGCTCTTCTTCACTGAATGTGGGAATAACTTCTTCCGGTTCCACTTCCTCTTCCTCAAGCCCTTCTTGAGCTTGCGGGGGCGCGGGCTGTGGGATGCTCGGGTCTTCGAAAACCCGATCAAACATGAATTTTTGGGCCGCTGTCATGTGCTTAGTACACCAGCTCGTCTTCTTCGCCGGATCCGGCGATGACAATTTCACCAGCGTCGGCAAGCGCTTTCGCGGTTTGAACGACCATGGCCTGAGATTCATCGACGTCTTTCAGACGGACAGCACCCATCGCTTCCATGTCTTCCTTCATCATTTTGCCGGCACGTTCGGACATATTCTGGAAGAACAGGGTTCTGACTTCGTCGGAGCCGCCCTTGAGGGCCATGGCCAACTGGTCTTTTTCGACCTGACGCAACAGTGTCTGGACACCGGCGTTATCCAGGCGGGACAGATCATCGAAGGTGAACATTAACTGTTTGATACGTTCCGCTGATTCCCGATTGCGTTCCTCCAGCCCGGTCATAAACCGGGTTTCGGTATTACGGTCCAGGTTGTTGAAGATATCGGCCATCATTTCGTGGCTGTCGCGGCGAGACGTGCGCGCCAGGTTGGTCATGAATTCAGTACGCAGGGTTTTTTCGATGTGGTCGAGAATTTCTTTCTGGACGGATTCCATGCGTAACATGCGCATGATGACTTCCATGGAGAAATTCTCCGGCAACACGCCAAGTACCCGTGCGGCGTGGTCTGCCTTGATTTTCGACAAAACGACAGCAACGGTTTGCGGGTATTCGTTTTTCAGGTAGTTGGCCAGCACAGCTTCGTTAACGTTGCCTAGCTTGTCCCACATGGTGCGACCGGCCGGGCCGCGAATTTCTTCCATAATCTGGGAAACACGTTCTTCTGGCAGGGCCTGATACAAAAGCCGCTCGGCGGTGTCGTAGCTGCCGACGACCGAGCCGCCCCCGCCGCCCGACAGTTGGTCTGCGAATTCCACAAACAGGCGCTCGATTATGGAGGAGCTGATATTGCCGAGCGTCGACATGGTCTGTGACATGTCGCGAATTTCTTCATCATCCATCATCTCGAAGATGCGCGCCGAATGCTCCTGGCCAAGTGCGAGCATGAAAACCGCCGCCTTCTGTGGCCCTGTCATATTGCGCAGGTCGTCCTTAGCTTTTGCCATGACTTATTTTACCCTAACCTTCCTGATACATCCATGTACGGATGATAGATAGCGCTTCCTCGGGATGCTTATTAACGATTTCACCAATTTTCTTGACCGAAGATGCCTTGACCCGGCCTTCGACGCGGTCGATATCGATCAGTTCTTCATATTGTTCTTCCATGGCCAGGCTTTCGCTTGGTGCCGGCGCCCCGGCGCTAGGTGCTGTCAGTGCAGCGGCAGCCGCCGATGTTTGTTCGGCCAGCAACTTGCCTTCGGCCATGGCCGCTGGCAGGGCTTCAAAGGCGCGCGATACCAATGGGCGGACGACCAGCAGGATGACCAGGATGGCGACGATGCTAAGAACCAGTATTTCAGCCATCCGTAGCAGATCGTTCTTGTCGAGGCCAAAGAACAGCTTCAGTTCATCTTCTATGCCAGCGGTCAAATCGACGAACTGCATGTTGATGACATCGACGGAATCACCGCGATCGGCATCAAAGCCGATGGCGCTGCGAACCAGCGTCGCCATCAGTTCCATTTCCTGCTCGTTACGAGGTTGATAAACCTTGTCCTTGCCTGTGCCATCGGCGTACAGGCCATCGACCAGAACAGCAACGGACAATCGCTTGATGATCCCCGCTTCCCTGATGTGGTTTACGACTTTTTTGGAAATTGCATAATTGACGGTTTCTTCGTTTCGATTTTCAGAAGAATTTTGGGAAGCGCCGGATGCCGTGGATGAATTGGCATCTGGTAGATTTGTCGCGATTGTTACGGGCGTGGCGCCGTCGGACTCCTGATTGGCGGATGTTTGCTCGACGGACTGTGTGGATTGCACGACCTGCCCTTCGGGGTCGAAAATTTCTTCGCTGGTGGTGATGTTGTCAAAATCAATTTCTGCGGTGACTTCGGCCCGTACTTTGCCGTATCCAACGGTCCGTTCAAGCAAGGCCTCGATTGTATGGGATAAACGGTTTTCCAGCTTTATCTTGCGTTCTTCTGCCTTGCCTGCCGATGCCCCGGCACTTTGGTCATCAAAACCGCGCGCCAGCAGGGCGCCCTTGTTGTCGACAATGGAAATGTGACTGGGGTTCAGGCCGGGTACAGCGGCGGCAACAAGGTGTTGAATGGATTGGACCTGTTCATCGTTAAGACGACCGGCCCCTTTCATTTTTAATACAATGGAGGCGCTGGATTGTTGTACTCGGCGGCTGAAAACTTCACGTTTTGGCAAAACCAGATGAACCCGGGCCGCGCTGACCGATGAAATTGATTTAATTGTCCTGGAAAGTTCGCCTTCCAGAGCGCGTAACATGTTGACGTTCTGAATAAAGTTTGTTGTGCCGAGGGAACTGGCGTCGTCGAAAATCTCATATCCAACAGATCCGCCGCTGGGCAGCCCCTGGTTGGCCATGGTCAATCGAAGATTGCCAACAGCATCGCTTGGTACATAAATTTCGGTGCCATTGGCGCGCATTTCAAAAGGCGTATTAGTTGCTGCCAACTGGGCGGTAATGCTCGTCGCATCAGCCGGTTCCATTCCGCCATATAAAAGGGACATCTGCGGCGTGGCCAGGCGGGTGGTGATATAAATAAAGAAAGCTATGAGCCCAAGCGCCACACCCGCCATGACGGCCAAGCGAGCTGGTCCCAGATTACGCAATGCCTGTGAAAGTGTGTCCACGATACGTCCCTTGTATATGTCTTGAGTAGCGCCGCCTGAACTGTCCCACAATTATGGTCAGCGCTACCGATGGGTATCTCAAGGACAAGCTATAGAGGGGATCGTGAAAAAGTAGTTAACAACCCGGCAAAAATTGCCTAGAGCGAAATTTGCTGCAAGAGGGATGCGGGCTTAGGCCTTTGCGGACGGCTGGCGGTATTTTTTCAATCTGGTTGCACGCAGGCCGTTCATGCCATGGGCATCATACAGGCTTTGCCACGACAGAAATTCATCTACGGACAGGGAATATCGCTGGCAGGCTTCATCCAGCGAGATCAAGCCGGTGCGGACACCTGCTACGACTTGCGCCTTGCGCAGAATAACCCAGCGTTTGGTGTTCGATGGCGGCAGATCGTCGCGGGATAACGGTCGGCCTGTGGGATCGATGACTTGACGGTGGGAAGACGTGTTGTTCTGGCGCCGGGCCAAGACTTTATTCATGATAATTCTAATCATTTTTATGGGTTGGATTAGCTTCTGACCTAAGCTTAGTGTGGTGGTCTTAAAAATTGGCTAAGAGTTATGGTTAACAGGGGTGAATGGGAGAAATAATGAGGGACATTCTATTACTCGCCGAAGGCCATGACCTGCCAGGGTTGACCGAAATCCTGAAACGTCAGAACCCTGCTGTGACGGTCACAGGCGTTTCGAACCTGGAAGATCTAATGGTCGCAACGGAAAACCCGTCGCCTGAACTTCGTCTGGTTTGCTTTTGCACCGGGGTCATTGTGCCGGGCGCGGTTTTGGGCAGGCTTTCTGGCCCGTCCTACAATTTTCATCCGGGTCCGCCTGATTTCCGGGGCATTTATCCTGCGGTTTTTGCCATTTATAATGCGGCCCAACAGTTCGGTGCGACAGCCCATGAAATAACGGAAACCATTGATGGCGGGGCTATTGTCGGTCTCGATCTGGTTGACCTGTCCCCTGAAATCGACCGATTGAACCTGGAAGCGCTGTCCCGGCAGTTGGTCACCGGATTATTTGTCAGTCTGGCATCACAATTGATCGGGTATGATGAGCCATTACCGCTTTTGGACACAAACTGGTCCGGTCCAATTTGGACGCGAAAAGATTTCGAGGCCTTGTGCGTATTGCCGGACGACGTATCGATGGAAGAATTCGAGCGACGCTACCGCGCGCTTGGCGAAGGGCCGGAACATACCCTTAAATTCCAACGGTTCGGGCGAACCTTTTCTCTGGCCCCGATGCCGGGGGATGGCCTTGTGTACAAGGGCGGGCAAACCGTCGGAAAAGCCAATCCTTAAGATCCAGAAAGTTGTCCCGACAACGGTGGGACGCCGTTGTCGGGACTGGGTATTGGGACGTGGGTTAGTGGTATCAAGATCAAACGAAAGTTAGTGGACTATCGTTTGATCCTTATCAGCTCCTCGAGCATTGTATCGACGGTGCTGATAATTTTCGCGGAAGCAGAGTAGGCTCTCTGCACCACGATCATATTGGTGAATTCCTCACCAATATCTACGGTGGAGGCTTCAAGCGCCCCCTGAACGGTTTGTCCGGCGGGGCCGTTGTCAGCCACACGCAAGGTCACATCACCCGATGATTCCGATGCGTTGTAGGTGTTGCCTGATCGTCCTTCCAGGCCATTGGTATTAACAAACGTGGCCATGGGCAGGCGGTAAATCGGTCGGGTTTCGCCATTATCGAACAATGCGGTCATTAACCCGTCGGACCCAAGGGTAACCCCGGCGAAGGTGCCGAAACGTGACCCGTTCTGGTTAATAAACACCGGGGTGAAACTGGAACCGAACTGAGTCATACCATTGGCTTCGCCGACGGTGCCGAAGTCCAGTGCGATCTGTTTGGCGTTGGATGGATCATTATCCATGTTGGCGGCGCCATTGTCGAAGTTGAGAATTTCAAGTGATGCGACGTTGATGGCTTGCGGCAGGCCATCGCTGGAAAATGTGATGGCCGAGGCCGTGTCAACCGCTTGTGTCGTGCTGGCGAAGGCCGTGCCGTCGGCTTCGAGGAGCGCGGTTCCCAAACCGGAAAAGTTGACGTCGTAGGAGCCGCCGCTCAAGGACCGCAATTGCAACACATCGTTTGTTGCACTGGCGCCGGCTTTACGAAGATCGACGGTTGCACCCTGAGATGAAAAGGAAGGATCCTGACCTTCAATTGCGTCTTCCAGATCCGTCAGCATTGCCGCAATTGTACCGGCTGCGGTGGAAATGACTGTGTCGGCACCTGTGGTGTCGGCGGCTACGCCGGACTGGAAAGAATAGCTCGTGCCGTTGATGATGATAGTTTCACCATTGGCGGGCACGGCGGTGAACTTGAACTGCACCGCGTCGGTATAAGACAGATCCTGTTTTTTCACGGTGATCGACGTATCTTGCGCTGATACTCGAGTTCCTGAGGTGTCAAGCAAACCGGTAGGATCGATGGTGATGGCCCCGGTCCCTTCGTCGGTGAACAAGATGGTGGTGGAGCTACCTGCGCTGACGGAAATCCGGTTATTTTCTGTTGCCGGTGTCGTGTCGCCATAATTGGCAAAATCGTTGTCCGTCGCCTTGACCTGTGCAACCAGCGCCGCAACGTCCTGGGCCAGGGTTGTTGTTGCGGAAATATCGACGGCGGTGTTGGTGCCCGAGACACCGCCACCGGAATCAAATTCATAGGTGGTGCCGTCAATAATGACTGTGGCGCCATCGGCCGGGCGGCGCGACGCGTCGCCAGCGGCGTTGAGAACATTGAATTCCAACTGCCCGACGCTTTGATATACTTTCGGCGACAGGGGGGTTGAATCTTCGATGGTCAGGACTGACGTGCCCGAAGGCGGATCGACATTGACCGACCATTGGTTCGCCCGGGCGGCCTGGGTATAAATGACACTCATGGTGTTGGCGTTACCCAGGCTGTCGAAGAACTGGACGTCGGTCTTGCGGGTCGTTCCCGTGGGATCGTTGGACGGCAAGTTGGCGCCGATGCCGATGGTATTGGTCGATGATGCCGTGCCGCCAACGCGGTTCAGGTTGATGGTTCCCAGGTAATCGGTGGATACAATGTTTTGGTTGGCGATGGTCAGATTCTTGTTGGCTGGAATGACGGTGCCTGCGGCATCCGTCGGCCAGCCTTGAAGGTAGTATCCCGACGTATTTCGAAGAAACCCGTCTTTATCCTGAAAGAATGACCCGGAACGTGTGTACAGGAACTGGTTGTCGATGCCAGGTTGCGACACTTCATTGACAACAAAGAAACCACTACCTGAAATGGAAAAATCGGTGGTTGAGGACGAAGCCTGCAAAAGACCCTGGACCCCGGTGTCAGAGCGCGGTTTCGATTGCACGCCACCTGCGGAATACAGCGTTGACGAGGTCTGTTTGGTGACCAGGGTCTGAAAGCTTACTCGGGTATTCTTATAGCCGACGGTACTGACGTTGGTGATGTTGTCGGAAATTGCGCTCATGGCGCTGGACTGGGAAGTCAGACCCGAAACGCCGGAAGTTAGTGCACCGAACAAACTCATTTTTCTTCTCCTTCGATTTGCCGCCTGCGGGCAGGTGGCGTTCTAATCAAATCTTGTCTGAACGAAAGTATCGTTCGTAAAAAAATCTTTCTTACGGCGCGGGTGCCGGCTTGGTTTCGCTGATCGACAGCACCTTATCCAGGCTGGTGACAACATTTCCCATGTAAAGCTGGACGGCACCTTCTTCGGCGCCGGCGCCGGTAACCCGACCGAATACGGTTTGCTTTGTATCGATAAGATCTCCGGAGCGGTCGGTCGCCGTGACAATGACCGTATAAAGGCCCGGGTCCTGGGCAATGTCGTTGTTGCTTTTACCATCCCAGATGAATTCCTGCTGTCCGGGGGTAACCTCGCCTGGGGTGGTGTAGACCGTCTGGCCGGCAGCATTTTGAACTGTGATGGTGATCTTATCGGCAACGGGTAACTGTCCAGCCTGTGGATCCAGTTCGTAAGTTGTCTTGGCAAAATTATTTTCCAAAGGCACCTGATCGCCAACGGCTTCAATCGTATTGCCGATGAAATCGACCATGGTCGCGACCTGGTTGGTTTGCTGGATACTCAGCATTTTTTCCAGGTTGGCGTTCTGGTAGATCTGTTGTTCAACGCTGGCGAACTGCACCAATTGCGAGGTGAATTCGTTGGCATCCATGGGGTCCAAGGGGTCCTGGTTTTTCAACTGGGTGACCAGAAGGTTGAGGAACCGGTTTAAGTCCGCATCCAACTTGTCCTTGGCCTGTCCGGCCTTGGTTGCCTCGGTGCTGGTTGCCGTTGTTGTATCGCCTACAAACATTTGTTCACTCTCCTGTCTGAGCCTGCGCTTCGGCTAGGCCCGAATATCCACCCGGGTATCACTGATGATGTCCTGGGGCTGGCTTGCCAGTTGATCTCCCATGGCGTTTTCATCGGCGCCTGAAATTTCATCAACCTCGCCGCCATGGTTCGAACCCGCAGCCTGCTGTTCTTGGCCTTGTCCACGCAGATTGAAGCTCAGGCTGTCGTTGTCCATTTGCATGCCAGCGTTTTGCAAGGCTTGTTGCAGTTCCCTGGAATCTTTTTGTAACAAGTCCAGGGTGTTTTTGTTGTCTGCCGTGACGACGGCGGTTACCCGGCCATCGTGATTGACTTCCATTTTTACATCGACCCGTCCCAAATCGGCCGGTTTCAAATGAATGGAAATTTTATCAACCCCGGCGTTAACCGCCTTGGTGATTTGAACCGTTACCTGGTTGGTCAATCCTTGACCAGGCGGGGTCTGGCGAGGTGCATTTGCAGCCTGGGTTGCGGCGTTTTGTTGGGCCTGCTGGGTGGTGTTAATGGTATTTGCAATCGTCGCCCCCTCACCGCCACCAGCGGCAACCGGACCGGTACCACCGATCTGCAATGCCCCTTGAGCTGGGCCTTTCAAGTTGGCAGCGGACGGCGCGTTATTCTGGTTTTGTGTAGCAGCCTGGATAACGGTTGCCTGGGTCTGGACCTGAGCTGCATTGATTTGCGCTTGTCCGGCGTTCGTTCCGTTGGCGTTCTGCGCGGCATGACCGCGGCCCGTCATGGGGCTGTTTTCACCAATCAGTGCGGCATTGGATGTCAGTGACGTTGATGGTTTGGAAACAACGGCTGACGATGCGGCCGTTGTTTCGACTGCGACGGACAATTTGGGGCCATCCCCCACCATTTTGGATAGCTGTGCTGCTTGCTGTGCTGCGGTTTGTGAATTGGGGGCGCCCGCAAGTGTTGTTTGCGCCTGCACGTTGGCCGTCGTGTTTGCCGTTTGTGCCGCATTGCCGCCCTTCGCCTGCGCCGCCGGGTTTCCGTGCAGGTTAAACCCGTCTTTACCTGCTGCGTTTGCGTTGGGTTTTGTCTTGGCGCCAGCGTCTGTTGCTGCGGCGTCCGTGGCGGCATTCGCTGCGGGGTCTGTTGCATTTTTCGTGGCGCCTGCAACTGCATTTGTCAGGCCCTTAACTGCATTCTCGCCGGGGCCGGTCTTTTGGCTGGTGTCCTGTGCCGTGCCCGTAGCTTGTCCGGCCTGGGCGTTCGCCTGGGCCGAGGCCAGCAGAGAATGCAGAATTTGTTCGGCGTTGGAACTGGCTCCCTTGCCTTGGGTGGCTGCGGCATTTTCGCTGCCATTGGCAGCCTGATCGGTGGGTTTGTCGCCCGCATTTGCGGATTGCCCGTCTGTTTCTGCTGTGTCGCCGCCGGTCTCGCCCTGCGCGGCTTCATCAGATGCCGAGTTCTGATCGGGGTTCTCGGCGTTGGAGGATTGCTCGTTCGCAGTGCCGTCGGCGTCGTTATTATGGGCTGTGGTATCGTGTGTCGAATTCTCGCCAGTGGGTTCTGAGTAATTCTGCTCGTTGGTCGTTGCCTGACTCTGGGCATGGTCGTCATGTGGATTTGATTGGGGGCGATCATCATGATGGGATGCCCGATCGACCGTGTCGTCCGAGGAATCATAGCTGTTGGCGTAATCATCGACGGAATCTTGCGGTCGGTCGTCAAATTTATTTGTCGTGCCGGATTTGTCGGCGTTTGATGTAATGCCAGCCTTGGCGGAAATGTTGAAAAGGCTATTGCCGATTCGTGCGCCACTGTTTCGCATAAGTTCAGCGAAATCGATGTCGCTGCCGCTTGCCGACCCTTTGGTGGACTGGAACGGGCTATCGCTCGAAACGCTGGGCTTTACCGAATGTACGTCAATTGCCATTTTGTGTTACCTCGAAATAAAAACACGAACAGATATCTTCGTGCTTACCAAGCAATTGCCGGGCCAACTTTCGAAAATGAGGTAACATATTGGAAATAAAGGGATGATCTAGGCCCCGTAGAGGGGCCGATGCTGCGAATTTGTGCTCTTAGGAAATTTCTTCAGGGTCCTATGGGGAACTTTATGCCGCTATTGGGTTTATATTTGTCGGAAACCACGGAACCCGACCTGCCGGTCCTTGTACAGGTCGGTGACCTGTTGCAGAGACTGATGCTTGGCCGCGTTATGGTAATTTTCCAGCAACGTCGAGTTGGCTTCGGTCAGGCATTCATAAAATTCATCGTCACTGAGTTCCGTGAAATTTGCCGCTAACAGGTCAGAGTTGATGTGCTTGTTTTCGTAGAAATCCTCAACGTCTTTAATCAGCCCTTTTTCGATGGCGTCGTAATACAGGGGGGAACCCGGATACGGCGTGACCGGCCTGATGGTTCGCATTTGCGCGAAGTCATCATACTTGACTAAAAAATCGACGGCTTGTTTAAGCGTTTGGCGGGTATCGCCGATGTTGCCAAACATCATGTTCAGGCCCGGACTGATGCCGACATCGAGAGTCATTTCGATGCCCTTTATCACCATGTCGGTGCGCAGCCCCTTTTTCATATTTTTCAGGACCTGATCGTCCATGGCTTCGATGCCGTAGTTAATGAACACACACCCGGCCTGCTTCATCAGTCGGATCAAATCGGTGGTACAGTAGTTGAGGCGGCCATTGCAGTTCCATTTCACCGGCAGTTTGCGCCGGATAAATTCGTTGCACACGGCTTCAGTATGGGGGATCGATGACATCAACAGGTCATCCTGGAACGAGACATAGGTGATGCCGAATTCCTTGTGCAGGTATTCGACCTCGTCGAGCAGATTTTTTGGGTCGCGTGCCCGGTATCCGGTATCCATGCGATAACAGAAGGTGCATTTGAAGGTGCAGCCCCGGGCGGACATGATTGGGATGGAAAAGTCGGTCGGTTCGGACCGAGGTTCTTTTTCCAGACGGTAATATTCGATGGGAAATTTGTGGTAGGCGGGCCAGGGAATGGTATCGAGATCTTCGATCAGGGGGCGGCGTTCATTGATTTTGAATGTTGATCCGTCGCGGTAAGCGATACTTTTGACGTCTGCCAGCGGTGTTTTGTTCTCGATTGCGGCCATCAGTTCAACGGCGGTATCCTCGCCTTCACCCAAAACGACGATATCGGCGCCGGTCTTGTTCATGAAAAATTCGGGTTCGGGCGTTGGTCCGTAACCGCCAATCATGTATACGGGGCGGTCTTTCGATGAGTTGATAGCATGGGAAATGGTTAGCAGCTTGCGGTACTGATAGTAGCCGGCGATAACGCTAACAGCGACCACATCAAAATGATTGTCGTCGAGATACTGCGTCAGATGCGCATCAGCGTAATGATGATAGTCCTGATTATAGACTTCAATTTCGTGGCCGCGTTTTTCCAGAACGGCGGCAACATAGCCAAGCCCCATGGGGAAAACGTGGGTGTATGATCCATTATCGTATACGACAAGCAAAATTCGCATGGCTGGTTCTCCAGTAAAATCATCGGCATTTTGCCGAAAGGGCATCGCCCACGATCATCATAGAAGGATTTAATTGGGAATACATCAGGGAAATTTCAAGCGTGTTATTGACTGGCGGATGAAAAAGGGTCGCCGGGAACGAGGTATATGCCTCCCTGAAAATTGATTTAGTGATTTTAACGTCAGGTTCACTATCTATAAACCAAGATACCGATCAAGCTTTGGCCTGCCGGGCCAGGGTGATCATTGCTCAGGCGAATGGATAATATGAACCGGGTATATAGCGACCTTAAGTTTCTTCGATATACAGAACAACTGGATGCGCTTAACGAAAAGCGCGTAGTTGCCCCCGTTCACGTTCGGATCAAACCTTACAATCATTGCAATCACGATTGCTGGTATTGCGCATACAGGGTGTCCAATCTTGAGTTGGGTAAGGATATTGATTATTCGGATATTTTGCCGGAAGAAAAAATGTTCGAAATTGTCGATGATGTCATCGATATGGGGGTGAAGGCCGTCACATTTTCCGGTGGCGGAGAGCCGTTGCTTTATAAACCGTTGCCCAGAGTGATTGAAAAGTTGGCCAAGGGCGGAATCAAAGTTGCCTCGTTAACCAACGGATCAAACCTGAAGGGAAAAATGGCGGAGGCTTTCGCTGAGTACGCGACCTGGATCCGGGTATCGGCGGATGCCTGGGATGATGCCAGTTATAGCGAGTCCAGAAAAATCAAGGATGGGTCGTTCACAACGTTGCTGAATAATATCCGAAGGTTCGTTGATATGGGAACCGACTGTACGCTTGGGCTGAGCTTCATCATCTCAAAGGATAATTACCAGCATATTTACGAGGCCTGTGCAAAATTCAAGGATGCCGGTGTTCATCATATCAAGATGTCAGGTGCCGTAGTATCCAATGATGGTGGGGAAAATAACGTCTATCATCGCGAAATTTCCGACAGGGTGAACGCGGAAATAAAAAAGGCTCATTCGCTGGATGATG
>Ga0316204_10003263_pt1 | contig 33154 bp, 37 predicted proteins | sample 6monrhotite_MG_2_FD_205661 | JGI IMG/M metagenome (GOLD analysis project Ga0316204, IMG submission 205661) | Microbial mat bacterial communities from mineral coupon in-situ incubated in ocean water Damariscotta River, Maine, United States -... | ecosystem: Environmental > Aquatic > Marine >... | reverse complement strand
GTCACACACCATTTTTCAAAGGTTACCGTCCTCAGTTCTACTTCCGTACAACAGATGTGACAGGTGCATGTGAGTTGCCAGAAGGTGTTGAAATGGTAATGCCAGGTGACAACGTAAACATGAAAGTAAAATTAATCGCACCGATCGCGATGGAAGAAGGCTTGCGTTTCGCGATTCGCGAAGGTGGCCGAACTGTTGGTGCTGGTGTTGTAGCGAAAATTTTTGAGTAAATATACAAATGACAAATCAACGTATACGAATTAGGTTAAAGGGTTTTGATCATCGTTTAATTGATCAATCAACAAAAGAAATTGTTGAGACAGCTAAAAGAACAGGCGCTCAAGTTAGAGGTCCTATTCCGTTGCCAACAAAAATCGAGAAATTTACTGTGTTGATTTCACCACACGTAAATAAGGATGCGCGAGATCAGTACGAGATCAGAACGCATAAAAGACTGATGGATATTGTTGATCCAACAGATAAAACTGTAGATGCGCTGATGAAGCTAGACTTGGCTGCCGGTGTTGACGTACAGATAAAACTGAATTAATAAAAATAATATTGTTCCACGTATCCGGATTTAGTTAGAAGAATGACGGAAACGTTTAAATAAATATTACCCAGCTGATCAATCGTAATCAGCAGATAGAGGAAACAAAAATGACTATAGGTGTCGTTGGACGCAAATGCGGCATGACACGCATATTCACCGAAGCTGGTGAATCTGTGCCTGTTACCGTAATTGAAGTTGAAGCGAATCGGATCACTCAGCTCAAAACCCTTGAGACTGATGGGTATGCTGCTGTTCAAGTAACAGTCGGCGAACGTCGCGCTAATCGTGTAAATAAGGCGGCGGCTGGACACTTTGCAAAAGCAAATGTAACAGCAGGCCGTGGTTTGTGGGAATTTAGAGCAGAAGAATCTGATTTAAATGGCCTAGAAATTGGCAACGAAATTAAAGTTGATATGTTCAACGAGGGGCAAAAAATTGATGTTAGTGGCACATCAATCGGTAAAGGCTTCGCTGGTACCATAAAGCGTCATAATTTTGCTGGAAAAGACGCTACTCACGGTAACTCGATCTCTCATAGAACCCCAGGTTCTATCGGTCAAAACCAATCTCCCGGTAAAGTATTTAAAGGCAAAAAAATGTCTGGACACATGGGTAATGTGCGCTGCACAGTCCAAACTCTAGATGTTGTTCGTGTCGATGCAGAGCGTAATTTGCTATTAGTTAAAGGTTCAGTACCTGGCGCTAAAGGCGGAGACGTAATAATTCGCAATGCCGTTAAAGCGCGTGGTTAAGGGGGAACTATGGAATATAAAATCATAGCAGATAACGGTGATGACTCAGCTAACGTAACATTGGCTGACGACGTTTTTGCAAAAGACTTCAATGAAGACTTGGTTCACCAAGTTGTAACGGCATTTATGGCCGGTGGTCGTTCAGGTACTAAAGCACAAAAAACACGCTCAGAAGTGAGTGGCGGCGGCGCTAAACCTTGGCGCCAAAAAGGTACTGGTCGCGCACGAGCTGGTACTATTCGTAGCCCCATTTGGAAAGGGGGCGGTAAAGCGTTTGCTGCTTCTCCTCGTAGTTACGAACAAAAAGTTAATAAAAAAATGCACAGAGCGGCTATTCGGGCAATCTTGTCTGAACTAGCTCGTCAAGAGCGTTTAGTAATTGTTAATGATTTCAAACAAGAAACGCCTAAAACTAAAGACTTAAATACTAAATTAAAAGCGCTAGGCTTGAATAACGTATTGGTGGTTACCGAAGAATTCAACGAGAATTTGTATTTGTCGGCTCGCAATATCGTTAATGTTGATACGATGTCTATAAATAGCATTAATCCGGTAAGCCTAATTGCTCATGAAAAAGTTCTGGTATCTGTTGATGCAGTGAAGAAGATTGAGGAGCTATTAAAATGACGCAAGAAAGATTATTGAAAGTGTTGTTAGCGCCACATGTTTCTGAAAAAACAACTAACGCAGCAGATTCAGGTAATCAATTTGTCTTTAAAGTTGCAAAAACGGCAACTAAAAAAGAAGTGAAAAATGCGGTTGAGTTGTTGTTCGAAGTGAAAGTCGATGCGGTAAATCTTATGAACGTGAAAGGTAAAACCAAAGGTAAACCTGGAGCTAAAAAAGGTAAACGTGCAGACTGGAAAAAAGCGTATGTGAAGCTTGAGCAAGGCTTTGACATCGACTACATGAGCGCGGAATAGTAAAGGATACACGATATGGCTATAGTAAAAACTAAACCTACATCTCCTGGTCGGCGCTTTCTTGTTAAAGTCGTTAACAAAGAATTGCACACGGGCAAGCCCCACGCCGGTCTGGTAGAAAAGCAAAAACAAAACGCTGGTCGAAATAATAACGGTCGAATTACAGTTCGCCATCGTGGTGGTGGTCATAAACATCATTACCGTATTATTGATTTCAAGCGAAATAAGGACGCAGTACCTGCAACAGTTGAAAGAATAGAGTACGACCCTAATCGTTCAGCAAATATTGCGCTACTAGTATATGCTGATGGAGAGCGTCGATACATTATTGCGCCCAAAGGTTTGGCTGCTGGTACACAAATAGTTTCTGGTGATGATGCGCCTATTAAAACGGGCAATTGCTTACCGCTTCGTAATATACCTGTTGGTACTATTGTCCATTGCGTAGAGCTAAAACCTGGCAAAGGCGCGCAAGTTGCTCGAAGTGCTGGCGCTACTGCTCAGTTGGTCGCAAAAGATGGTCCGCATGCAATGTTGAGGCTTCGTTCCGGCGAGCAACGTTTAGTCCTCGCTGATTGTCGCGCAACAATCGGTGAAGTTGGAAACTCAGAGCATAGTTTGCGATCTCTTGGTAAAGCGGGTGCAACTCGCTGGAGAGGCAAGAGACCATCTGTTCGTGGTTGTGTGATGAACCCGGTTGATCATCCTCACGGTGGTGGTGAAGGTCGATCTTCTGGTGGTCGTCACCCGGTTACACCTTGGGGTGTACCAACTAAGGGTTACAAAACTCGTAAGAATAAACGAACGAATAAATTGATTGTTCGTCGACGTAAGTAAGGGATAAAGAGGATTTCGTATGCCACGTTCTATTAAAAAAGGTCCTTTCATCGACGAGCATTTGATGAAGAAGGTCGAAAAAGCAGTTGAGACTAACAACCGCAGACCAATTAAAACTTGGTCTCGTCGTTCGATGATCTTACCTGATATGGTCGGATTGACTATCGCTGTCCATAACGGAAAGGTACACGTACCTGTTCTTGTTAACGAAAATATGGTCGGCCACAAACTGGGCGAATTCGCCTTAACACGAACCTATCGCGGCCATGTCGCTGATAAGAAATCGCGATAATAGGGAGTATAGAAATGCAAGTTCAAGCAAAATTAAAATTTGCGCGCATATCTCCTCAAAAAGCGCGTCTTGTTGCAGACCAGGTTCGAGGTATCGATGTAGAGAAGGCGTTGCAAACGTTAGCGTTTAGCAATAAAAAAGCAGCAGGTATTATGAAAAAAGTACTTGAGTCTGCAATTGCCAACGCTGAGCACAATGAAGGTGCTGATATCGATGAATTGAAAGTAAGCGCTGTTACTGTTGATGAGGGTCCAACATACAAACGTATCCGACCTCGAGCCAAGGGGCGCGCAAATCGTATTTTAAAGCGAACTAGTCACATTATTGTGACCGTCTCGGATCGTTAAGAGGAAAAGTAATGGGTCAAAAAATTCATCCAACGGGGTTTCGCTTAGGAATAGTTACTGATTGGAATTCGAAGTGGTACGCAGATTCCAAAGATTACGCTAACTTTTTGAATGCTGATTTAAAAGTTAGAGACTATTTGAAGAAGAAATTAGCTCACGCATCAGTGAGTAAAATCCAAATAACGCGTCCTGCGAAAAATGCACGAATCGTTATTCATACAGCGCGTCCAGGTATCGTTATCGGAAAAAAAGGTGAAGATATCGAAAAACTACGCGCTGAAGTTTCAAAAATGATGGGTATACCTGTGCACATCAATATTGAAGAAATACGTAAGCCAGAATTAGATGCTGCATTGGTTGCTGAAAGTATTGCCCAGCAGCTGGTGAAGCGTATTATGTTCCGTCGCGCTATGAAACGAGCCGTATTTAACTCAATGCGTTTAGGTGCTCAAGGCATTCGTATCAATGTATCTGGTCGATTAAATGGAGCAGAGATCGCGCGTAGTGAGTGGTATCGTGAAGGCCGTGTACCTTTGCACACCTTGCGAGCGGATATCGATTACGGTACTGCGGAAGCGCTGACTACATATGGAATCATTGGTATTAAAGTATGGATCTTCAAAGGTGAAGTTTTTGATAAAAACTTGCCAGCTTCTGAAGAGCCATCAGCGTCTAAAAGCGCTGCAAACGGTTAAATAAGGAGCCGCAAATGTTACAACCAAAGCGGACTAAGTTTCGTAAACAGTTTAAAGGCAGAAACCGTGGTTGGGCTGCAACTGGAGCAAAAGTAAGCTTCGGCGAATATGGCTTAAAAGCGACAGAGCGTGGAAGAATTACTGCCAGACAAATAGAAGCCGCTCGTCGAGCCATGACTCGTCACATTAAGCGTGGCGGAAAAATCTGGATCAGAGTATTTCCTGACAAACCTATTACGAACAAGCCATTAGAAGTGCGAATGGGTAAAGGGAAAGGTAATGTAGAATACTGGGTGGCGCAAATCCAACCAGGTCGCATGCTTTATGAGATGGAAGGTGTTAGCGAAGAGATCGCTAGGGAAGCTTTTCGATTAGCTGCTGCAAAATTACCTGTTAAAACAACATTTGTATCACGCACGGTAATTTAGGATCAGAAGATGAAAGCAGAAGAATTGAATAGTGAAACTATAGAAAGTCTTAATCAATCACTTAGTGACTTGTTAAAAGAGCAGTTTAATTTGCGAATGCAAAAAGCTACCGGTCAACTTGGTACTACTCACCAGTTAAAACTGGTTAGGCGCGATATCGCTCGTGTTAAAACAGTAATAAACCAAAAGCAGAAGGGTGCTGAATAATGTCTGAAGCAAATAAATCAGAACGCGTACTAACAGGGCGTGTTGTTAGCAATAAAATGGATAAATCCATTACGGTCTGTATTGAAAGAAAAGTGAAGCATCCTCTTTATGGGAAGTTCGTAAAGCAGTCTACAAATTTGCATGCTCACGATGAAGATAATCAATGCACCGAAGGTGATGTTGTTACTATTAAGCAATGCCGCCCACTTTCTAAGTTGAAGAAGTTTCAACTTGTAGAAATTATTGAAAAAGCGACGATTGTTTGATCGTTAATTACTGACTAAAACATCGTTGAAGCAAGATAGCTCAATCGATGTTTTGTGTTTAAACAGATATGTGTTAGAATCCGTCGCCTTTTTAGAGAGGTTAAGGTCTAACTGAAGGTTGGAGAAATCCCATGATTCAGATGCAATCGGTACTTGATATTGCTGATAACAGCGGAGCTCGTAGAGTACAGTGTATCAAGGTGCTAGGTGGCTCTCGTCGCCGCTATGCTGAAATTGGCGACATCATTAAAGTAAGTATTAAAGAAGCTATTCCTCGCGGAAAAGTAAAAAAAGGTGACGTTTATAACGCTGTTGTTGTAAGAACACGTAAAGGTGTCAGAAGAGCCGACGGTTCACTTATTCGCTTTGATGGTAATGCAGCAGTATTGTTAAATAACCAAAATCAGCCCATCGGTACTCGTATATTTGGGCCAGTAACTCGCGAGTTAAGAACGGAAAATTTTATGAAAATTATTTCCTTGGCTCCGGAAGTTATCTAATTAATAAGGTTTGATGTCATGCGTAAGATTCGCAAAGGCGATGATGTTATTGTCATCGCAGGAAAAGATAAAGGCAAAAGAGGGCACGTATCTAGAGTGGTTTCTAGTGAGCGCATTATTGTCGAAGGCGTTAATATCGTTAAACGTCATACTAAAGGTAACCCGCAGATGAACATACCTGGTGGGATAATCGATAAAGAGGCGCCATTGCATGTGTCTAATGTGATGGTGTTCAATCCAGGTCTTGGTAAAGGCGATCGGGTTGGTATTAGCGTACTTGAAGACGGTAAGAAAGTCCGGGTTTTCAAGTCTAATGGCGAAAACGTTGATGTGTAATTGAGGTTCGAAATGGCAAGGCTAAAAGATCATTATAAAGACTCAGTAGTTAAAAAATTGTCTGAGCAATTCGGGTACAAAAGTGTCATGGAAGTGCCGCGGATTACCAAGATTACACTCAATATGGGCCTAGGTGATGCTATCGGCGATAAAAAAATCGTAGAGCACGCTACAAGCGACATGATTAAAATCGCAGGTCAAAAGCCAGTTGTTACCTTGGCTCGAAAGTCTATCGCTGGATTTAAAGTTCGCGATGGATGGCCAATTGGTTGTAAAGTAACGCTACGAAGAGAAAAGATGTACGAGTTTATGGATAGATTGATTGCGATCTCTATCCCTCGAATTCGAGATTTTCGTGGGTTAAGTGCAAAATCATTCGATGGTCGTGGTAATTATAGTATGGGTGTTTCTGAGCAGATCATCTTCCCTGAAATTGATTACGATAAAATCGATAAGCTGCGTGGTTTGGATATTACTATCACAACTACAGCAAAAACGGATGAAGAAGGTAGAGCATTACTTTCAGCCTTCAATTTCCCATTTAAGAATTGAGTGAAAGATAATGGCTAAGAAAAGCATGATAAATCGCGAGCTAAAGAGAGAGAAGCTCGTAAAAAAATACGCAGAAAAACGCGCTCAGCTTAAAAAGACGATGAGTGATGAATCTTTGTCTTTTGAAGAGCGCGAAGCAGCGGCAAAAAAATTCCACGGTTTGCCTCGCAATGCCAGCCCTGTACGTATGCACAATCGTTGTAAAATAACAGGTCGCCCACACGGTTATTATAGAAAGTTTGGGTTGTCGCGTAATAAATTAAGAGAAGCAGCTATGCGAGGCGATGTGCCTGGCCTAGTTAAGTCAAGTTGGTAGGATAAGGGGTACTAATTATGTCAATGTCAGATCCTATTGCAGATATGCTAACTCGTATTAGAAACGCACAAGCTGCAAATAAAGCATCAGTCTCAATGCCTTCGTCAAAATCAAAAGAAGCGATAGCATCTCTTTTGAAGCAGGAAGGTTATGTAGAAAATATCGATAAAGAAGTTGATGGTAATAAAGCTACCATGACAATTTCGTTGAAGTATTACGAAGGTAAGCCAGTAATTGACGAACTACAACGTGTCAGTCGTCCAGGTTTGCGTATATATAAGAATTCAAGTGACTTGCCTCAAGTCCGTGGCGGGTTGGGTGTTGCTGTTATCTCGACTTCAAAAGGCGTAATGTCTGATCGTGAAGCACGTAAGTCAGGTATTGGCGGCGAAGTAATTTGTTACGTCGCTTAAGTAGGAGAGAGCAATGTCACGTATAGCAAATCAGCCTATTAACCTCCCGACAGGTGTTGAGGTTAAAATTAATGGGCAAGAGATCGCAGTTAAAGGCCCAAAAGGTAGTATGGACTTTAATTCGCATTCTTTAGTTTCTACAAATGTTGCAGAGAATGTACTTACTTTTTCTGCAAATGATAGAACTACCGCAGCGAAAGCGCTTGCGGGTACAACTCGCGCTATCGTTAATAATATGGTGGTTGGAGTTTCAGCAGGGTTTGAGAAAAAGTTACAGTTGGTAGGTGTTGGTTACAGAGCGCAAGCAAAAGGTAGTAACTTAAGTTTGACTCTTGGATTTTCGCACCCGGTTGAGTTTCCTGCTCCTGATGGCATTACAATCGAAACTCCAAGCCAGACCGAAATTGTCGTAAAAGGCATAGATAAGCAAAAAGTCGGACAAACTGCTGCGAACATTAGAGCGTATAGGCCACCTGAGCCGTACAAGGGTAAAGGCGTTAAATACGAAGGTGAGCACATCGTTCGTAAAGAAGCCAAGAAAAAATAAGGTCTGATGGTATGAATAAAAAAACAGCAAGGGTGCGTCGTTCGGTTAAGCTTCGCGCTAGACTGAAGAAGCTTGGAAAAGTTAGATTGTGTGTGCACAAAACTTCACAGCATATTTATGCGCAGGTTATTAGTGCAAGTGGTGATTCAGTGCTAGCCGCCGCGTCAACAGTTGAAGCGTCAGTTAAAGATAAAGTTTCTGGTCATAAAGGGAACTGCGATGCTGCGAAAATTGTAGGGCAGGTTATAGCGGAAAGAGCAAAAGAGAAAGGTATTGAAGACGTTTCCTTTGATCGATCTGGTTTTAAATATCACGGTCGTCTTAAGGCGTTAGCAGAATCAGCGCGCGAAAACGGGCTTAAATTTTAGATTAAGGGTGTTATATGGCTAATTTTGATGTGCCAACAAGTAGCGACGATTTGCAAGAAAAGCTAGTAGCAGTAAATCGTGTTGCCAAAGTGGTAAAAGGTGGTAGACAGTTTGGTTTCTCTGCGCTAACGGTAGTCGGCGATGGAAAAGGTCGTGTAGGTTTCGGTAGCGGAAAAGCGAGAGAGGTGCCTGTTGCTATTCAAAAGGCATTAGAAAAAGCTAGAAAAAATATGATCTCTGTTAATCTAACTGGCGATACACTTCAATACCCTCTAGAAGGTAAGCACGGTGCAGCTAAGGTTTTCATGAAGCCAGCATCTGAAGGTACTGGTATAATTGCCGGTGGAGCTATGCGTGCTGTTTTCGAAGTTGTAGGCGTGCATAATGTGCTTGCAAAGTGTATTGGAACAAACAATCCAGTCAATGTTGTCCGCGCTACTATCAAAGGTCTGGAAGATATGAATTCTCCAGAAGAGGTAGCAGCAAAGCGTGGCAAGAAAGTAGAAGAAATTACGGGCTAACTATGAGTACTCAAAAGCTTAAGGTTACTTTGGTTAAAAGTTTTAACGGACGCTTAAAAAGCCATAAGGCTTGCGTTGCCGGTTTAGGCTTGAGAAGAATTAACCACACTGTAGAAGTTATCGACACACCTGAAAACCGTGGGATGATAAACAAAGCATATTATATGCTTCGTGTAGAGGAAGTATAAAATGAGATTGAATACGCTAAAACCAGCGGAAGGCGCGCGCCCTACTCGTAAAAGAGTTGGTCGTGGTATTGGGTCTGGTTTGGGAAAAACTTGTGGCCGTGGTCATAAAGGTCAAAAGTCTCGTTCAGGCGGTAAGGTGCAAATTGGTTTTGAGGGTGGTCAAATGCCGCTTCAAAAGCGTTTGCCAAAGGTTGGTTTTACATCACGAACTAAAGCTTCGTTTTCTGAGGTGCGTTTAAGTGAAATTCAGAATATAGATGCAGAACAAATTGACCTTGCCACACTGAAAAAGGCAGGAGTTTTGCCGCAGTATATTAAAACTGCAAAGATCATCAAGTCCGGAGAATTGAGCAGGAATGTAACTGTTCAAGGCTTGGGTGTAACTTCTGGAGCTAAAGCGGCTATCGAAGCTGCAGGTGGAAGGGTAGAAAACTAAGTGGCAAACACATCGGTTGCATCGAGTTTAGCGAGAGGGAAACTTACCGAACTTCGACAGCGGTTGATGTTTGTGTTGGGTGCTCTCATTGTTTTTAGAATTGGGGCGCACATCCCAGTTCCAGGGATAGACCCAGCTGCCTTAGCTCTATTGTTCGAGCAAACCAAAGGTACCATTTTGGATATGTTTAACATGTTCTCGGGTGGTGCGTTAGGACGGTTGTCTGTATTTGCCTTAGGCGTAATGCCTTATATTTCAGCTTCTATTATTGTTCAGTTGCTTTCATCGGTTTGGCCAAAGCTTGAGCAACTCAAGAAAGAAGGCGAATCCGGGCGTAGAAAGATAACCCAATACACACGGCAATTAACGCTGGTGTTAGCGACATTTCAAGCAACCGGTATTGCAGTTGCGTTACAACAGCAATCTATCGGAAATGTGTCAGTAGTTGTCGATCCAGGTCCGTTGTTTATGGTTACTTGCATAGTTACTCTAGTAACAGGAACTATGTTTTTAATGTGGCTTGGCGAGCAAGTAACAGAGCGTGGTATTGGTAATGGTATTTCCATTATTATTTTTGCCGGCATAGTTGCAGGGTTGCCAGCGGCGGTCGCGGGTACTATGGAGTTGGCTAGAACTGGTGAGTTGCAATGGTTTATTGTTTTGATTCTGTTCGTTTTGGCATTGGCGGTGACCTTTTTCGTCGTATTTGTCGAGAGGGGCCAGCGACGAATTACTGTTAATTACGCTAAACGACAGCAAGGGAATAAATTGTATGCTGGCGGGACGAGTCATTTGCCCTTAAAGGTCAACATGGCTGGTGTAATTCCACCCATCTTCGCATCTAGTATTATTTTATTTCCGGCAACAATAGGTGGTTGGTTTGGTAGTGCTAACGAAGGGATGGAATGGTTAAAAGACCTTTCGTCAACCCTGGCGCCTGGACAGCCCTTGTATGTGTTGTGTTATGCAATAGCGATTATATTTTTCTGCTTCTTTTACACTGCGTTAGTGTTTAATCCAAAAGATACAGCAGATAATTTAAAAAAATCAGGTGCCTTTATTCCTGGAGTGCGGCCTGGAGATCAAACAGCTAAGTATATCGATAACATAATGTCACGATTAACTTTGGCCGGGGCGATCTATATTACGGCAGTTTGTCTATTGCCTGAGTTTCTTATTTTGAATTGGAATGTTCCATTCTATTTTGGTGGGACCTCCTTGTTGATTGTAGTAATTGTTGTTATGGATTTTATGTCCCAAGTTCAAGCTCACATGATGTCTCATCAATACGATGGGCTAATGAAAAAAGCGAACTTAAAAGCTCATGGCCGCGGTAGTGGTATGATGAGATAACAAATATTCTGTGAGTTGGAGTTAGAGATGAAAGTTAGAGCATCTGTAAAAAAAATGTGTCGGAATTGCCGGGTAGTACGCCGTAAGGGTGTAGTTCGCATCATCTGCAAAGACGCAAAGCATAAACAGCGCCAAGGTTAAATTGGTTGTTGATTACATTGATAAAGAGTAGTAGAATTCGCCGCCTTTAAGGCGCGGTTCGACGGTTTGGGAGTGATAAACGCATGGCGCGTATAGCTGGAATTAATATACCAACAAATAAGCACGCAGTAATAGCGTTAACTGCAATTTATGGTGTTGGGAAAACAAGAGCTCAATCAATTTGTGCTGCGAGCAATATTGACCCTACAACGAAAATTAGAGACTTAGGCGAAGACCAGTTAGAAACGCTACGCCAAGAAGTCGGAAAATTTACTGTTGAAGGTGACTTACGACGTGAAGTCTCAATGAATATCAAACGTTTGATGGATTTGGGAAGTTTTCGCGGCATAAGACACAGAAGAGGCCTGCCTTTAAGAGGCCAACGAACAAAAACAAATGCGCGGACTCGTAAAGGTCCTCGCAAAATGATTAAACGTTAATCATAAAAACTAACTGATTTAGGTAAGATTATGGCAAAAGCTGGTAGCAGAAGTCGTAAGCGTGTAAAAAAGAATGTATCTGATGCAGTCGCACACATTCACGCTTCATTTAACAACACAATTGTTACAATTACTGACCGCCAAGGTAATACGTTAACTTGGGCAACGGCAGGTGGATCTGGTTTTAGAGGGTCACGTAAGAGTACTCCATTCGCTGCGCAGGTAGCTTCAGAAAGAGCTGCGCGTGCAGCACAAGAATATGGCGTGAAGAATGTCGATGTGTTTGTTAAAGGACCTGGGCCAGGCCGTGAATCTGCGGTGAGAGCACTGAATTTAGTTGGCTTTAAAATCAACAATATAACGGATGTAACACCGATACCACATAACGGTTGTCGTCCGCCTAAGAAAAGACGAGTTTAAGCGGGAGATTATTTGTGGCAAGGTATATAGGTTCAAAGTGCCGTCAATGCAGACGAGAAAACGTTAAGCTGTTTTTGAAAGGCGAAAAATGTTACACAAGTAAATGTGCGATGGAATCTCGCCCATTTCCACCAGGCCAACACGGACAAAGACGTGGTCGATTGTCAGATTACGCATCACAGTTGCGTGAAAAACAAAAAGTACGCCGCATTTATGGTGTGCTTGAGAAGCAATTTCGACTTTATTACAAGGAAGCTGATCGTCGTAAAGGTTCTACGGGCGAAAACTTACTTAGGTTGTTGGAAGGTCGTTTGGATAACGTGGCATATCGTATGGGTTTTGCTGCGTCTCGTTCAGAAGCAAGACAACTTGTTAGGCATAATGCGATTCTAGTTAACGGCCAAAAAGTTAACATCCCGTCGTATCAGGTTAAGCCTAATGACATCGTCAGTATTCATGAGAAAAGAAAAGCGCAACTCCGTATCAAAGGAGCCTTAGATGCAGCTAAGCAGCGTGGGTTCTCTGAATGGTTGGCAGTGGATGTTAGTAAAATGGAAGGTACTTTTAAGCAAGTACCGGAAAGAAGTGAACTACCAGCTGATATCAACGAACAGCTTATTGTAGAGTTGTACTCTAAGTAATTTAACTAAAGCGCAACGAAAGAGGATATTACATGCAAGGTGCATTAGGCGATCTATTAAAGCCTCGTTTGGTCGATGTTCAAAAAGATTCAGAAACGAAAGCAAAGATAGTCCTAGAGCCTCTTGAAAGAGGTTTTGGTCACACATTGGGAAGTGCTCTTCGCAGAATTCTACTTTCCTCAATGCCTGGCTGCGCGGTAGTAGAAGTTGAAATCGACGGTGTTCTGCACGAATATAGCACGATTGAAGGCGTTCAAGAGGATGTCATTGAAATATTGCTCAACTTGAAAGAGCTAGCAATAAGAATGCACACCAAAAACGAAGCAACAATTACGTTAAATAAGAAAGGTCCTGGTGTAGTTACAGCAGCAGATTTCACGTTGGATCATGATGTAGAAATTGTGAATCAAGGACATGTTATTGCGAACCTGACGAAAGCAGGTGAGTTGAATATGACCGTGAAAATTGCTCGGGATCGTGGCTACCAGCCTTCCACAGTAAGGGATTTAGATGAAGATCGTCCTATTGGTCGACTGTTGCTGGATGCGTCGTTTAGCCCTGTGTTAAAGGTTGCGTATTCTGTGGACAGTGCTCGGGTAGATCAGCGGACTAACTTAGATAAGTTGGTTATCGAATTGGAAACTGATGGAACGGTTGATCCTGAAGAGACAATTCGAACAGCAGCGACAATCTTACAAGATCAGTTAACTCACTTTATTGATCTAAAAGGCAAGAAAGAAGAAGAGCCAAAAGAAGATGAGCCAGAGGTTGATCCAGTTTTAGTTCGACCTGTGGATGATCTAGAATTAACCGTTCGCTCTGCTAACTGCCTAAAAGCGGAAAACATTTATTACATAGGCGATTTGATTCAACGTACAGAAGTTGAGTTGTTGAAGACGCCGAATTTGGGTAAAAAATCACTTACTGAGATTAAAGATGTTTTGGCGTCGAAAGGCTTATCTCTCGGTATGCGACTGGACAACTGGCCTCCTGCTCAACTTAAAGAGAAGCAGAAGGATATCGCTTAGTATCGCGATACTGTATCATCTAGGAAAATAAAATGCGTCATAGAAATATTGGTAGACAATTAAGTCGAAATAGCAGTCATCGTAAGGCTACGTTACAAGCACTAACTGTATCGTTGTTACGTCACGAAACAATCAAAACAACATTAGCAAAAGCGAAAGAATTACGTCGTGTTGCCGAACCGCTTATCACTAAAGGAAAAATAGATTCCGTTGCAAATCGCAGATTAGCATTTGCTCGTCTTAGAGATAAAGAAGTGGTTGGTAAGTTGTTTTCAGAGCTTGGACCGCATTTTCAAGAAAGACCTGGCGGTTATGTGCGTATCCTAAAATATGGATACCGTGCAGGAGATAAAGCACCAATGGCATTGGTTCAATTGGTGGGTAGAGAGCAAGTAGAGAACGGTGACGAAGCCTGAGTCTCAATATAATCGCGAAACGAAAAAGCCACTTAGCAAAGTGGTTTTTTTGTTTGTAGTACAGTTGTAATTAGGGTGATATATGATTTCAAAAGTTGAGCTGATTAGATCACTATACTATTTCGTGTTAGTTGTTATCGGCGAAGTTATTCTGCACTTATCATCTTCGTATTTTATGATGACTAATGATTACACTTTTCCTGCTGTAGTGGCGGTATTTTTGTTAATTGCCTGGCTGTTAAAGGCTAATATCACAACATTTATAATAGTTGCTCTACTGATGGCTGCATATGGCAGCATTGCATACATTACCCAATTCACGGTTTATACACCTCATTATCCAAATACAATTCAAAAATTTGCTCCAACCATATTGATTAAATCTCTAATATATACTTTTCCAATACTAGTGGTCTCAGTATTTGCCTCCCCCAAAAAAAGACGTAATTAACTGAAACATTTATTCTAGAATAAGGATGCTTGGCGATTTCGTTTCTAAAGTGTCAATTGATTTTGAGGCGAGAACAAAATAGATATGGTTACCAAAAGAACTAGCCGTAATTTGTTCCATACCCGAAATGGGTAGTTCTAAGCTTGTAGAGCCAGACCATCTATTGCTGAGTCTGTCAAAAGATTCTGTTCGTGACACCGCGACTGGGCTGCTAAACGAGCCTTCAAAGCCTCCGGTAACATAAAGGCGGTGGTTTACGCTATATATTGCGGGTTTTATAGTTGCAGTGTTTAGAGTGGGTAATATGTTCCAAATCTTCGTGTTAGGTGAGTAGGTTTGTACTAGGTTCGTCGGTTTCCAGTCGTTTGTCTTTTCGTCATAAATAGCGCCGCCTACGATATAAATGAGATCATCAATTACTGTACATCCTGGTCCTGAGATTGGCGGGTCCATATTACCAAGTATTTCCCAAGAATTACTCTGAAGGTTTAGTTGTTCATATGTTCTCACTGGCTTTTCGGTATTGCCTCCGAATGTATACAAAAGTTTTTTGTATTTTACGATGCATGAATTGGCTCTTGCATCTTTAAGGCTTGGCAAGGGGGTTGTTGTATTTTTGTACCATAGATTGTTATTTACATTGTAGCGATCAACAGAGAACAAATACCCATCGTCATTCCTTCCTCCTACGATATAAATATACTTTCCATCATCTCCTTCGGTGAATCCAATCGCAGAGGCTTCCGATCGAGGAGTAGGCATTGAGTCGGTATATGCGAAATTGTTCCCAACAACGGACCAATTATTTGCGGCTGTATTAAATGATTCAACACTGTCTAGAATGTTTCCGAGGTTATCTTCTCCGCCAATGAGAAAAATAAGATCCCCTACAGAAGCTGTCGCAAAAGATGCTTTTTGCTTTGGTGCGTTTGCTATTGGATACCAACGATTTCTTAGAGTATCAAATTGAATGTTTGAATTTAGGTCAGAAACTGTGTGTTTTTTTATCCCACCAAAAAGGTGAATTGTATGGTCGTGAAGTGTTGCAGAAAAGGAATGGCTTGGATATGGGGGAGTAGTTTCAGATAAGCTCCACAGGTGATCGTCTAGGTTGAAAAACTCGATGCTATCCACAAATTCCTCTGAGTTTATTCCACCAATTGCATATAATGTGTTGTTGTTTGCTAGAAGTGAAAAGTTTTCGCGTCCATAATTTAAGACGTATGAGCTTGAGGAGTTATTTGCCGGATTGTAAATTTCCATATTATTCAGAGTTCGTTCTCCATCGTTTCCACCGGCAATATAGATAGCACCGCCTATAACGGTACTTGCATGAGCAAACCGTTTGTATTGTAGCTCTCCTGCTTCAGATAAAATGATGTTTGAATCAGTTGATGATATTGGAAAGGAGTAAATCTTGTTACTTATTGTTGTATTATTAGTGCCGCCGACAAGATAGATCATTTCGCTGATTAGCGCGCATGTTGTATTTATCAGGGAATATGATTTGTCGAGTTCAAAGGTTTGCTGAGTCCCCCACTGATTTATATCTGCAATGTAGTGTATTTTGCTAGTCTCTTGATTGCTGTTGTTAGATCCGCCAATAATAAATATTGAGTTTTCGTAGCTGCAGGCAGAAGCTGAGTGGTACGCTCCTGCGCCAATTATTGGTGGATAGTTGTTAGTCCACTCATTTGTTTCAAAGTTGTACGCCCATACTTCATCAGTAGCTTCAAGTTCGCCTGAAGACTCATTTATTACCTGCCCGCCAAAAACAAAAAACTTATTGTTGATCATGGTGTGGGCTGAGTTCACTGCTAAGTTGGGTAGCATTCCTCTACTCTTCCATCGACCTAAGCGAGGTAATACTTTTAGTTCCTTGCTTAAGTCTGATTCTATTTCGTCACGAGTTACGGTTAAACGATAAAAATATTTTTTGTTTAGGTCTACGGGTGTGTGAGTAAATGAATTGGTTTTAATTATTACAGATTCGCTTAGTTCTGTATTAACAATCGGCTGAGTGTTCCAATAGAGCGTGTAGTTCGAAGAGTTGTATATTTTGGGCCAAGTGATTTCTATACCAGTGTGGTTGTCGTTAACGACAAACAGCTCCAGAGGTTTATCTATAACTATTCTTGCTTGTACCTCAAGCGGCTCTGATTGAACTGGAGAAGAATAAAAAGCTTTAACGTCGATTATACCTGTACTGTTTATTTCAATTTCACCGTCGCGACGAATTTCAATAGCATCGTTATTGAATATATCTTGTGGTTCATATGACCATACAACATCGGCTGTAACATCAACGTTTGAATCGTCACTCAATGTTGCTGTTACGCTAATGGTGTTTTCTGATTCACTATTTAAATAGAATGTTTGTGCGCCTAGCGATAAATCAACCACCCTCGGATTGATTCGTAGTGGCGATACTAAATCTTTGTTGTTTACGGAAGTTGTAATTTCTACGTTGCCGTATGAATGTGTAGTTAAAATGGCTTCGTCATTATTGTTTTTTGAAATTGATGCAATAGATTCGTTGGAAGAATTCCATATAAAGCTTGATTGGTCTTCAATAATATCGTCATTGCTTAGAATGGCTGTTGCGTGTAATTTAATTTGTTGGCTTTCAATGAGTTCTCTTGGGAAGGCATCAATATTGATTTCGGCAACAATCGGGGGTTTATCAATATAAAACTCAATAGATCCACTATGCTTTTTAAAGTTCGCAGTTAACTTTATCTTTCCTTCCGCTGGGCCTTTCGCTAAAAATTTAACAAGGCCAGTATCTGTAATGGTAGCCAGATCATCTGCACTGGACTTCCACTTCGAGATACGAGTAATTTCTTCCTGCGTGCCATCGTGATAAAACACAAATGCACTTAGTTGTATTTCATCGCCAACGCGTGGAGAGCTTTTAGTCGTTGTTACAGTAACTGAATTAATGCGTTTTGCTTGTGCCTCATCTCCCCCGCCACATGCAACAAGCAATATCGACAAGATAAAAATAGTTATAAAAAACAAAGCATTGTAGGTTTTCATTGTGAGGGAGAATCTCTCTATTGTATATAGCTATATGATAAATCAATTAACGTAACCTCACTATTAAGAGAGAGTAGGTTATTTGTAATTATTTTTATGACGTGAAGGTTAAAGTACCTACGTATATACATAAAGCTCTTTTCTTTTACCTCATTTGATCGTGTTCAAGTCTCTAGAGCTGTATGTGTAAGAAAACTAACAGGAAAAGTGATATTGGTACTTGGTCACACAATTGATTTAATCAGCTTTCTTAATGTGTTTTGAGTGTCGATCTAATTTTTGTTCAACCGACAAAAGAGTTTAATAGATGAAAAAAAGGCAACGAGGTCATTTTTTGGTGCACGCTGCAGAGGCAATGGTAGGAATAGCGCTATTGGGCATAGCGGTTGTTCAGGGGCAGAATTGGTGGGAAGAGACCAAAGTGAAGTCGGTTTATACACAGCTGAAGGAGCTTGAGACCTTGGTTTGGGACTACCGAGAGGAGTATGGGAGATGGCCAGGGGATTGTGATAATAACGGAGTTATAGATAGGAGAATCGCTATTGGAGCAGTCAAATCACTTTCGTTATTACACAAAAGCCAAACTTGTAATGAGAGCGATGGTATGAATTCAGATCCCAATCTTGAAAGCGTGAAGAGCTCAAACCAAGTTGAATTTTATATTGAGAGTATTTTAGTGGAAGGAAAGATAGCAAATGCAATTATTATCAATAATATACATGATGAAGCGTTGAGATTTTTGGATAGTAGAATAGATGGTACGAGTGCAATAGACTCTGGACGTGTAATTAAATGGAGCAGTGAGTCACAATCTGTTTTTTTGTTTGATCAAACAATATATGTAGGAGAATAAACTCTGTCCTTCTTTTTAAGTAGAGTTTATCCTAAATTCCGCAGTTACTCCCACCATAAAGCCAATCTCAGCATAATTTATCCCAAACGTTTTTTCGAATAAGCGGTAACTTGGAGTAAATAATGTTTATATTTGCATCGGAGTCGCCACAATAGAAAATACTTCCCACTCTTTAGCTGAAATTCGCTCCCAACACTCTTGGGGAGTCAATGATTAATTTAGGTTCATGGTTAAGTCATACCTAAATTCTGCAAGTGAAGAATAAATCATCTTTCCTCTAAGTCGTCGTTCGAAATACCTTAGCCTGCAGAATTAGGGTTTGAACTCCGAAATTTGAATTAGCTATTGATATTCAGCAGCGTCCGATTAAGAACTTGCTTGAAAATGTTTCTCATCTTGAAAACCCAAATCTCTGGGATCTGAGGGCGTGACCTGGGATTATCGAGCTTCATTAAGAATTCTAATCAATAGCTCTCTAACTCGTTTTATTGACACCTGCTCACCATGTTCCTCGTGGCAATATATGGTGAGCAGGAGATAAGTGCTCAGGCCTGATAAGATCTACACCATCAAACCCTGTTTACTATGGTCAATGAGATGATATACACGCAAATGGTGTTTTTCACCAGCTAAAAAATGACTCGATTTCCCAGCACAACTTGTATACAAGGGCAACAACTGCTGCGCTGAGATCAAACCGACTAGTGGCCACCCAGTATTTTGTACCCTCAACCACGTAGCCTACGAGTCGTAGTGGCTTGTTAATATTAATGAAAGTTTCTAACCGGACACTGCTGATTCTTATTATTTTTCTTTAGTAGGTTACATTCTTTCGAGGGCAGTTTGCGGACCATCTACATGTGTTGTTTTGTTGTGAGGATTCTTCGGTTGTTCGAAAGACGGCCCGGTTGGTTGGAGGGCAAAAAGGGGAATATAACTAAAAAATTGCCTACTTATGGTGATAAAAATGTGGGAATGAAAAGTCGTGTATATTTGTGTTGGGCAGTTGAGACAGTGTGAATTTTGTTGGTCAATGAGAGTAGCCTTGGCGGCTACTCTCATTGGAGGGCTTAACTATATTGTCGTTGTGAAATTATACTTTGTAGTAATCTCTATACCAGTTAACGAAATTTGCAATGCCTGTTTCTATTGATGTGTTAGGTTTAAAGCCGACGTCGTTCATTAGCGCATCTACGTTTGCATAGGTTGCTGGGACATCGCCTGGTTGGAGAGGTAGATAGTTTTTCTCCGCCGTCTTGCCAACGCACTCTTCTATAATTTCGATATATCGCATTAGCTCAACGGGTTTGTTATTGCCTATGTTATAAATTCGATATGGAGCTTTACTTGTTGCCGTGTCGGGATCATCACCTTTCCAGTTTTCGTTCGGTGCGGCGACATTGTCCAGGGTCCGTATAACGCCTTCCACAATATCATCGATATAGGTGAAATCTCTTCGATGTTTACCGTGGTTAAATACATCGATAGGTTTCCCTTCGATGATATTTTTTGTAAACATAAATAACGCCATGTCGGGACGGCCCCACGGGCCATATACAGTAAAAAAGCGTAACCCTGTCGTTGGTAAATCGTAGAGGTGGCTATATGTGTGAGCCATCAATTCGTTAGCTTTTTTGCTTGCAGCATATAAACTAACCGGATGATCTACATTGTGATGCACAGAGAATGGCATTTTTTCGTTTGCGCCATAAACCGAACTACTCGATGCATATACAAGATGCTCAACGTCGTTGTGTCTACATCCTTCTAGTATATTGGTGAAACCCATGATGTTGGAATCAATATATGAGTATGGATTGATCAGGGAATACCTAACACCTGCTTGAGCGGCTAAGTTAACAACGCGTTGAGGTTTGTGTTTGGCAAAAATTTCTTGCATTGCATCGCGATCTTCGATGCTAATGCGAGCCTCCGTGAAATTTGGGTGGTCTTTGATTTTTGCAAGGCGTGCTTCTTTCAGCGAGACTTCGTAGTAATCATTAACGTTATCCACGCCGATGATTTCGTCGCCACGATTTAGAAGGCGTTGGGCTAAATTATTGCCTATAAAGCCTGCAGTACCGGTAATTAAAATCTTCATTAATTAAACAACCTTTTTTTCTTTAAAGTCTTGCATCAACTTTATCTTTAGGGAGGATGGCTTTTACGTCATATAAGATAGATGTCGGTTTGCCTAGTGCTCGAATTTTGTCTGCACCCATTTCGACAAACTCTTTATGAGAAACCGCAAGAATAATTGCGTCGTAGTCTCCATCTATTGGAGTCTCGATTGGAGTAATTCCATACTCGTGCTTCGCTTCTTCTGCGCTTACCCAAGGATCATAAACATCTATTGTCGCGTGATAGTCACTTAATGCATTAATGATGTCTGTGACTCGAGTGTTGCGCAAGTCAGGACAGTTTTCTTTAAATGTGAGTCCCATAACCAATATTTTCGCATCAACAACATGAATGCGTTTTTTTGTCATCATGCGAACGACTGATTCAGCGATATATTCCCCCATGTTATCGTTGATTCTACGACCAGAGAGTATGACTTCGGGGTTGTAGCCGATCTCAGTTGCTTTGTGTGTTAAGTAGTATGGGTCTACACCAATGCAATGCCCACCAACTAAACCGGGGCGGAACGGTAAGAAGTTCCACTTAGTTCCTGCTGCTTCAAGAACCTCTAAGGTATCTATACCTAGTTTGTTAAATATGAGTGATAATTCGTTAACCAGTGCGATATTGACATCTCGTTGCGTGTTTTCAATAACTTTTGCAGCTTCGGCAACTCGGATGCTGCTGGCTAGATGTGTACCTGCAGTGATAACTGATCGGTATAAATCATCAACAAATTTTGCTGACTCAGGTGTGGAGCCTGATGTTACTTTTAATATGGTTGTTACTCTGTGCTCTTTATCGCCTGGATTGATTCGTTCAGGACTATAGCCGACAAAAAAATCGGTGTTAAATTTTAAACCTGATACTTCTTCAATAAGTGGTACACAGTCTTCTTCAGTTGCACCAGGGTATACAGTAGACTCATAGATGACTACGTCACCTTTTCCAACAACTTCCCCCAGCATTTTTGAAGCACCTATTAGAGGTGATAGGTCTGGGCGTTTATAGTTATCTATAGGGGTAGGGACGGTAACAATGTAGCAGTTGCATGATTTAAGATCGTCTCTATTTGCAGTATAAGCCAGCTTAGTAGCTTGTTTTAATTCTTCAGGCTCTACTTCTAAGGTACTATCTTGCCCCGACTTCAATTCTTCAACTCGTTCTGCTTTTATATCAAAGCCAATTGTGTCGAATTTTTTTCCAAATTCGACAGCGAGGGGTAAGCCAACATAGCCTAGGCCTAAAATTCCAATTTTGACATTATTTAAGTCCAACATTCTTAATCCTTGATATTATTGTTGATATTCTCTGTGTTACGCTTAGCATTCGCATATTTGTGCATTGTCTTTGAAAAATAGCAGCACAGTATGTTTAAATTTTATCGTATTCTACTAAATAAATAACATTCTACTTCGACTCGTTCGCGGAATCGAGAGGGTGTGTGTAGTATATAATGACAAGCTAAATAAACATACTGCACTTTAGTCTTTGATAATATATCGGGGGGCACTGTTTCAGTGTAGCCTACCACTACGATTTAAATGAGCATGCGCTATTCATTCTACACTGCCGTAGCAAAAAAATTACAATCATGCTTTCTGTATGTGAGTTAGTTTAGAGCAATAGATTAATTTCAACTCGGTTAGATTGAATGGTGATCAAGTTGGCTTTGAGAAGCACTATGTTTTTTTAAATTTCAACTCTCATAAATTTGGCTCTCAATTTTTCAAATGATTGCTAGACTTTAAAATCTGCAGTCAGACGTCCTGTAATGATCAAAATAACAAAGATCTAATTGCTTTATGTTAATGCAGCGCTCTTTATGAATTTGTTGTATACTGCTGAGCTTTGTTAAGCTATTAAGCTCGTTTTAATATTGGGCTTATTTGAGGTTTCATTTTTGGAAGTTTCGGTTTTAAAAATACGTTATGGTCCGATTATTTAAACATTACATTCCCAAATCTCTTGTTGTAATGACTATTGCTGAAGTAGTTATTAGTGTTATCAGTGTCTATATGGGGGTTTCAATTCGCTTTGAGGCGAAATCAGATGAACTGCATGAATCCATTTTTTTCTCTGCAGTTGTTTTTGCCGCAGTTATTTATGGAAGCATGGTAACAATGGGCCTCTATCAGCGACACTTGAGGGATGGGCGTCGCGGAATGTTTATTCGTATCTGTGTTGCGTTCATGATCAGCTTTGGCGTCATGAGTATGCTGTTTTATTTATTCCCCGAATTAACGCTCGGTCGAGGAGTATTTGCATACGCGTTTATATTTGCGCTAGCAGGTGTTGTTGCAACTCGATATGTTTACATTAAAGCTGTGAACCGTGAAGACTTAAAGCGAAGGATTTTGATTATCGGTGCTGGCGAGAAAGCTAATCTGATTGAAACTTTGCTAAAACGTAAAACTGATCGACGTGGGTTTAAAATTGTAGGTTATGTTATAGCAAGTAACGAAGATGTTCGTGTGCCAGATAGTTGCATTATTGAGCATAAAACTACTTTAATGAATATTGTTGATGAATATGATGTTGATGAAATTGTGCTCGCGATTACCGATCGACGTAAAGGCTTTCCTGTTGACGAATTATTAGATTGTCGAATGAGCGGTGTGGAAGTCTCAGATATTGCGACGCTGTTTGAGCGTCAGTCTGGGCGAATCATTCTTGATCTGTTGCACCCAAGCTGGTTGATATTTTCTGATGGATTCTCGCATGGACTGGCTAGAGGTTTTGCAAAACGGACGTTTGACATTGTAGCTAGTTTGGTATTACTAATATTTGCGTTCCCCATTATGCTGGTGACGGCTCTGTTGGTCTATATGGAAGATAGGGGGCCAATTTTTTATAGGCAAGTGCGAGTTGGTAAAAACTGGAAATTGGTGCATGTAATGAAGTTTCGTAGCATGCGAACTGATGCTGAAAAAAACGGTGCTCAATGGGCTCAAGCAAATGATGATCGAGTTACCAGAATAGGAAAGTTTATTCGCAAAACCCGTATTGATGAGTTACCTCAAATGTTTAACGTTTTGAAAGGGGATATGAGTTTTGTAGGGCCTCGACCAGAGCGGCCTCAATTTGTTGAGCAATTTTCCGAATCTATTCCCTTTTACGCCGAGCGTCACCGAGTTAAGCCTGGTGTTACTGGTTGGGCGCAGATTTGCTATCCTTACGGTGCATCGGAAAAAGATACGATCGAAAAATTACAGTACGATTTATATTATGTGAAAAATTACAGTGTATTTCTCGACCTTACTATTTTATTTCAAACTGCTGAAGTTATCTTGTGGGGGAAGGGGGCGAGATAAATTGTCTTATTGTGTAATAAATGTCGTTTAATTCTGGCGCGCTAACCTACGCGCTCTCGTCAGCTCTTCTTCTTTTTCTTTGTCTCTTGTTGGTTACTGTTTGGCGGGGCCGCGTCAAGGGTTTTCTTTTTTTTACTGCATGCGCGTTCTCAGCTGCGTGGTCACTAATGTGTGCATATTCTGCGCAATATGGCTATTCTTTAAACTCATCTGTTATTCTTATTGAGTTGATTAAATATGTTATATGGGCAGCGTTTCTTATTCAATTATTGCATAGCATCAACGGTACTTTAGATCATCAAAATTTGCGTCTTACTGTTCGGTCTGCGTTGCTCATCCCTATTTTGCTGCTGGCCTTCACTCTCTATTCACGCTTTTTACCTCACTCATCAGGTTGGTTAAACTATGACGTGCAGATATTTGGGCATGTTCTTATTGCGCTTATAGGTCTATCGTTAATCGAGCAGATATTTAGAAGCATTAAGTCAGAGCAACTATGGGCTGTTAAGTTTTTGTGTTTTGGTTTAGGGGCGATGTATGGGTTTGACTTTGTGCTTTATAGCGATGCTTTGTTGTTTGCTCGAATTAATGTAGACCTGTGGGATGCGCGAGGAATTATTAACAGTATCGGTGTGTGTTTGATTGCGGTCGCAATTTCTCGAAACCCTCAAGTATCTACTGCAGTTAAAATATCGCGTTCCGCGATGTTTTATACAACCGTATTTGTGGCAGCTGGTGGTTACCTATTATTAATGTCGGCGGGTGGTTTCTACTTGCGGACATTTGGTGGTGATTGGGGGGCTGTCGTTGCTTTTTCATTTTTATTTTGTGCTTTTTTGTTTCTGCTTCTTTTGGTCTTCTCCGGTAGTATTCGTGCGCGAATACGAGTGTTCATTGATAAGCATTTCTTGGATTATAAATACGATTATCGTGAGCAGTGGTTAGGATTGATTCGTGATTTATCTACTGATAGCTCCTCCCAATCTTTGGAGGAGAGGTCGCTTCGTGCAATCATTGAAATGATGGACAGTACCGGCGGAAGTTTATGGGTGAAAAGTAGTCGAAATGTTTATTCTTTTGCTGCAACTTTTGGGGGGGGGATGGATGGAGTTAGTGAAAAGGCGAATAGTTCTCTAGTTGCTTTCCTTGAAAAATGGCAATGGGTAATAAATTTGGATGAGTTTAAATCAGAACCGGACCTATACCGAGAGTTGACGTTGCCTAAGTGGTTGTCGAGTTTCGGTAATGCGTGGTTAGTTGTACCCTTAATGCTTCAATCCAAATTATATGGATTTGTGGTGATACTTAGGCCTCGAGCAGAAAAAGAGTTTAATTGGGAGGATATCGATTTACTGAAAACTGCTGGGCGTCAAATTGCCGTCCACTTGGCACAAGAGCACTCCGCATTGGCGTTAGCTCAGGCTCAACAATTTGAAGCATTCAATCGGTTTTCTGCGTACGTAGTGCATGATTTAAAAAATTTAGTTTCTCAGTTGGCGCTAGTTGTCAAGAATGCTGAAAAACATAAGCACAATCCAGCATTTATGGATGATGCGATATTAACCGTGGATAATGCGGTTGAGCGAATGAATCGATTGTTAGCGCAGCTGCGTTCAGGTGCTGTCACAGAGAATTTTGTGGAAACACTAGATATGGCAAAAGTTGTTTCTACTGTTGTTAGTGATAAGAGTAACAATAAGCCTGCTCCAGAACTCGTTACAATGGAAAGTAATGTATTGGTTTTAGGTAATGAAACTAGGTTAGTATCTGTAATTGGGCATATGGTTCAAAATGCTCAAGATGCCACCAGTGATGATGGCAGGGTGAGTATTGAGTTGGCTAGAAAAGAAAATTATGCCGAATTGGTTATTAGTGATAGCGGTTGCGGAATGGATGATTACTTTATTAAAGAGCGACTATTTAAACCGTTTGATACAACAAAAGGTTTAACTGGAATGGGTATTGGTGCCCATGAATCTCGATCGTATATTGAAGAGCTGGGTGGAAAAATAGACGTTGATAGCGAGGTTGGAAAAGGCTCAATATTCACAATTACGTTGCCTTTTGCGGAAATGTGAATATCAAAAAGTGAAAACTGAGCTTGTTTCAGTTTACAATGTCAGTAAATTAAAATAGTAAGCTAAGGTATTTTTGTGGCTAAAAAAGAAACGCTTCTAGTTGTTGAAGATGATCAGGGAATTCAGAGTCAATTGAAATGGAGTTTTGACGAATATGATGTCGTCATTGCGGGTGACAGAAGTGAAGCTCTTTCATTGCTAAGAAGACATGAACCAAAAGTAATAACATTAGATATGGGGCTACCTCCTGATCCAGGTGGAACAAGTGAAGGCTTAAAAACGTTACAAGAGATATTGGAGCTTGCGCCAAAATCAAAAGTTGTCGTAGTTACTGGAAATGATGATAGAGATGCTGCGGTGAAGGCTATTGGAATTGGGGCGTATGATTTCTACCTCAAGCCAATAGATGCTGACATCCTAGGATTGATCGTCAACAGGGCTTTTCGAGTGCGAGAGCTTGAAGATGAAAATATGCGACTAAGTGATAATGATGGGAAGTCGCCATTATCAGGGTTGATTGCATCGAGCGTTCAAATGTTGAAAGTTTGTCGTACCGTAGAAAAAGTAGCTCCGACTAATGCAACAACTCTATTGCTAGGGGAGAGTGGCACGGGTAAAGAAGTGCTGGCTAAAGCGATACATGAGCTTAGTCCCCGCATAGATAAGCGGTTTGTTGCCATTAACTGTGCGGCAATTCCCGACAACTTATTGGAAAGTGAGTTGTTTGGTTACGAAAAGGGAGCGTTTACCGGTGCGGTTAAGCAGACCCTCGGTAAAATTGAGGTTGCAAATGGAGGCACATTATTTCTGGATGAAATAGGTGATCTCCCTATGGGGCTGCAGGCAAAACTGCTGCGATTTCTACAAGAAAGGGTTATTGAGCGTGTTGGTGGGCGTCAAGAAATACCTGTTGATGTGCGCATTGTGTGTGCGACTCACCGTGGTTTGTTGGAAATGATAAGTCGTGGAGACTTTCGAGAGGATCTCTATTATCGATTAAGTGAAATTACGATAAATATACCGGCTGTGCGGGAGCGAGAAGGCGATGCAGTGCTCTTGGCTCGTACTTTCCTCGATAAGTTTGCTAAAGAGCAGGGGAGAAAAACGCCTGTTCTAGGGAAGGATGCCTTATTAGCAATCGAAAATCATAACTGGCCTGGTAATGTGCGTGAAATGGAAAACAAAGTGAAACGCGCAATAATTATGCTGGATGGCAATCAAGTGACTTCAGAGGACCTTGAGCTAGAGGATGTGGAGCACATGGATATGCCGTTCAATTTACGAGAGGTTAGGGAAGGGGCTGAGCGTAAAGCTGTTCTGCGGGCTTTACATCATGTTAATAGCAATATAGCGCAAGCCGCAGAATTGCTGGGAGTGAGCCGTCCAACTCTTTACGACTTAATAAAAAAACTAAATATCAACGTGTAGGCGTTTTCTGCTACAAATAATACAGGTGATCATGGATATGAAAATAAAAACGATAATATATGCCTTTTTTCTTTTACTTTTTTTTGTTTCCCCAATAGTTTCTGCGGCAACTATTGATGACTACATTAAAGATGCACAGTCTTATTTAGAAAAGCATGATTATAAAGCGGCGATAATTCAGTTAAAAAATGCGTTGCAAAAGGATGCTTCAAATAAAACAGCCAGATCTCTATTGGGGCAAACCTATTTAGAAGTTGGCGATATTCTCTCAGCGGAAAAAGAACTCAGGAAAGCGCGCAAAGTTGGAGCAGATCCTCTTGATTGGATGCCGTGGTTGGCTGATGTCTATTTGGCTCAAAACAAAACGAAAGAACTGATTGATGAGTTAAAAATCACGGAGTCAATGTCGCAAGAGTTACGTGCTGATATGCATACGCGTTATGGGCAAGCGCTTTACATGACGCAAGACTTAGAGTCATCGGAGGAAGAGTATCGCAAAGCGATAAAGTTGAATCCTAATCAAGTAAGCGCTTTGCTAGGTGTTGCCCAACTTTCGCTCTTAAAGAAAGACTATTCTGCTGCGCAAGCCAGTGTTGATGAGGCTCTTTCTCTTCATTCTCAAAACATTCGTGTCCTAACATTTAACGCTGAAATTTCTCGAACCCAAGGTAATCACACTCAAGCGAAAAAACGCTATGAAGATGCGCTTGAGGTACGAAAAAACTACGTTCCAGCGTTATCGGGATTAATCGCTGTTCACATCGCGTTGAAAGAGTTTGATCTTGCCAGTGCTGCCATTGAGCAATTATTGGTGGAAAATCCAAAGTACGTTAACGCATATTATTTCAAGGCTTTGATATTTGGCCATAAAAACGATTTTAAAAGTGCTGAAAATGAATTACGACACGTGTTTCGCCTAAATGAAGAACATATGTTGGGTATATTTCTGATGGGAAGGATTCAGCATTTGCTAGAAAATTACGAACAAGCTGAGAACTACTTAAGCAAATTCAATAAAGGTTTTCCGCTTCATTTGCAGACAGTAAAGCTTCTGGCATCTACTCGCCTAAAATTAAAAGATGAAGATGGAGCAAAAAAACTTTTATTAAATGTAAAGTCTCATGATTCGGATTCGGAGATATTGAGTTTGTTAGGAATGGCGTACGCACAGAGTGGGGAAATTTCCAAAGGTACGGAGTATTTTGAGCGCGCCACTAAAATATCTCCAAACCAAGCAAAACTGAAAGCCCAGTTAGGTGTGAGTTATCTTGTCGGCGGTGATATTAATGAAGCAGTGAAGGTGTTGGAATCCGCTGTAAAGCAGGATTCTAGTGATACACGCGCAGATATGATGCTTATTCTTGCACATTTAAGGGATAAAAATTATAAAAAGGCACAAAGTTCAGCGTTATCGTACGTTGAAAAAGACTCAAATAATCCAATTGCATACAATTTCTTAGCGGCGGCTTATAGTGGTGTACAGGAATATGAAAAAGCTAGGAAGGCGCTTGAAAAAGCGTTGGTAATTAATCCTAAGTTTAGCGCAGCAAAAATTAATTTAGCAAGAGTTGAATCTGCCCAGAAGAATTTCAAGCAAGCCCGAAATCATTTAAAGAGTGTCATAAAATATGACAATAAAAACGTTGAGGCTTATTTGGAGCTAGCTAAACTGGAAGTTAAGCAAAATAATTCGGAGGAGGCATTTCGCTGGATTAAAGAAATTAGAAAGAAAGAGCCAAAATCTATTGAGCCAGCATTGGTTCACATAAGGTTTTTGTTAGCTAGTAGAAAACCCCGTGAAGCGCTAGATATTGCAAAAAATGTTATCGCAATTCATCCTCGAAATATTCAGCTTCTTGATGCGTATGCAAATGCACAGATTGCAAACAATCAGTGGGATGAAGTTCTTTCAATATATAAGCGTTTGGAGAAGTTACTTGAGCCTAATGCTGATTTGAGTTCTAAAATGGGTCGAGTTCATACTCAACTTGGTGAAAAAAACTCAGCGAAAGACTATTTTTTGCAAGCTTTAAAGCTACAGTCTGACCATACTGCTTCTTTAGTTATGCTTGCTAATCTAAGCGCAGCAGATAAAGAATATAAAGCGGCCACAAAATACGTTGAGCAAATAAAGAAATCGAAACCAAAGCTAGCGCTTGGATGGATCATCGAAGGTAATATATATAATCGCAAAAAACAGCCAGAAAAAGCCATCAAAGCATACACAACTGCATTGTCAAAACAGAAAAATAGTCGTGAGGCTGTGCAACAACTGGCTCAAACATACTTGATAACAAAAGAGAATAACAAAGCCGTTAATGTGCTGCGGGATTGGTTGGGTGAGCATGAAAAGGATGTAGCTCTTCGACTTATGTTGGCTCAAATATATCAAACAAATAACAGTGCACAAAAAGCGGTTGATCAATACGAGTATATTATCAATCAGGATCCGAAGAACTTGGTTGCGTTAAATAATGCTGCTTGGATGTATGCTGAAAAAGGTGATAAAAAAAGTCTGAAATATGGCGAGAAGGCATACGATTTGGCTCCTACAAATTATGGTGTCGTCGATACTTATGGTTGGGCGCTTGTGAATACAGGCCAGGTCGATAAAGGAATTAGGATTCTTCAAGAGGCATTAACAAATGCGCCACAGATGTCGACAGTTAGATATCATCTCGCATTTGCGCATTATTTGAAAAAAAATCGATCATTAGCTCGTCAAGAGTTAGAGATAATCAAAAAACGTGACAGGCAGTTTAGTGAAAAAAGTGAGTACCTCGATTTGTGGGAAAAATTACAATAATTAATTAGCTAGTAGGAAGGAAAATGAGAATACTGATTTGTATTATTGTGTCATTAATTCTGTATGGGTGTGGCGAACCTCAAGTTACAGATGTTGAATATGTTACTAAGGCAAAGCAACACATGGCTGAAAAGCGTTTTAATGCTGCGGTTATCGAACTTAAAAATGCTGTTAGTAAAAACCCAAACAATACTGAAGCGAGGATACTTTTAGGCGAGCTTTATTTAAAGCGAGGTCAAGGACAAGCAGCTGAAAAAGAGCTTGGTAAAGCGATTGCACAAGGAGCAACAGATCTGTCGACTGCACATCAATATACATATGCACTGTTAGCTAATGAAGACTATGATGCTATTGTGACATTTGTTGATAAAACATATGGTTCTGTCGATAAATTAGATTCTAGGCTAATGGTCGCTAAAGCAAATGCTTACCTAGGTAATGGCGATGTTGGAAAAGCATTGGCATTGCTTGAGGAAGCAAAGAGTGCTGGGGGGGCGGACAAAGACGCGTCCACCGGAATCGCCAAAGTGTTAATTTTTGAAAAAAAATATGATGAAGCAGTGGCCGTTATTGACAATGTCATTGCTCAGGACCCTGGGTTTGAGGAAGCTATATATTTTAAAGCTCTAGTCTTATTTAGGCAGGCAAAATATGAAGAATCTAATAAGCTTTTTTTGAGTTTGCTTAATAGGCTTGACAGCAAATTAGTCACAAAGCGATATATAGAATCAAATATAGGCTATATCAGAAGTTCTCTTGAGCTGGGTAAAGATGCTGAAGCTAATAAGATTGTCGATGCATTATTAGCTCGTAAAATCACACACCCTGATTTACAGTTTTTTTCTGCACTTAAGGCTTACAAATCAAGTGACCTTGATAACGCTCGATTGACGTTACAACATATAGTTAAAGATTATACAAATCATTATCCAAGTCTTTTCCTTCTGGGAGCTATTCATTTTACAGAAGGGAGTTATGAACAGGCTAATAGTTTATTATCTGTTGTTGTAAAGGAGATACCATCCCATATTCAGGCGAGAAAGATATTAGGACTAGCACGAATCAATTTACGTCAGTTAAACGAAGTTGATGAGCTATTTGTTCCGGTACTTGAGGCAGATGTTGATAATTCAGAGCTTTTTACTTCGGTTGCACAAGCGGCTGCAAATATTGGCGATTTCAACTTGAGCATCGCATATTTGGAGAAAGCTGAGAAGGCAAAACCAGCTTCAAATGACATAAAAGTTCAACTTGCACAAGCATACATTGAAGGTGGTCGTATAGATGATGGTTTGTATCAACTGAATAGACTTGCAAATACTGATCACGAAAAATACGCAGAATTGCTTAAAGCAATTGCCTATCTCAGAATGGGGGATATCAATAAAGCATCAAAAGTGGTAAATGCCGCTTTAAAGAAAGAAGAAACGGCGAAATTCTTAAATCTTGCCGCATATATTGACCTATTTAAAGGGCGACGTGCCCAGGCTGAGAAAAAACTTGAGCGAGCGTTTGGGCTAGATAATCAAGATGTTTCGGTCGGGCTGCAATTAGTCGATTTCAAAATTGAGAACAGACAATTTACTCACGCCGAAAAAGTTTTAGATGAGCTTGTGTTGTCACATGCGAAAAACGCTGATGTGTACATGAAATATGCAGAGCTGTTTCTTAAAAGAGGTAAAGGAGATGATGCTTTATCTTGGGTTATTAAAGCGAGCGATACCGATAAAACTGCTATTTATCCTCGTAAGGTTTTGGCTAATTACTACTTGAAGCAAGGAGAGGCTGAAAGAGCGATAAAACTAACTTCAGAGCTACAAATAGTATCACCTCGAAATGAAGAAGCGTTATTGCTTCATGCGGTAGTTCAACAATATGCCGGAAAGCACCAGGAAGCAATGGCTAGCTTCAATGTATTAAAGGAAATGAATTCAAAACGGCCTGAAGTTCATGTGGCAATTGCAAGAGCGCAGGTAATAGCCAAAGATGTTAAAGGTGCGGAGACGTCTTTGAAAAACGCTAAGAAATTGGCAAAAAATAATGCTTATTTACTCAAGGAAATCGCGAAACTATACGCTGCTTTAGGCAATAGAAAGCAGGTGGAGTCTGTTACTAGAAGTATTGCAAAAGCAAGCAAGGCCTCTGGTTTGTCGGATGTTGAATTAGGTGATGTTTATTTGTCGACGGCGGAATTTGCATTGGCAGAGAAGCATTATAAAGCTGCCTTTATGAGTGTGAAGTCAAAGGTTATATTAAACAAATTGTTAATGGCAATGTTGCCTCAAAAGAAATTCAAAGAAATAAAGCTCTTGGCTGAGAGTTGGTATAGGAATGATCCTGAAGCAGTCGAAATTGCGGAACTGTTAGTGTATGTCTACAAATCAGAAGGAAACTTAGTTAAGGCAATAAATATACTAGAAGCGGTTAGCAAAAGACTGCCTAACAATGCTTCTGTCTTGAATAATTTGGCATGGTTGTATTTTGAGAATAATAATCGCGTAGCAACAAAAATAGCTGAAAAGGCTTGGAAGATAAATCCAAACAAGCCAAGCGTACTTGATACATACGGTTGGATTCTTCATAAATTAGAAAATAATCATAGCAAAGCATCTGAAATTCTTAGTAAGGCTGTATCTCTGAGCCCGAATAATTCCGACATAGCATACCACTACGCAGCAGTGCTGAATGCATCGGGTGAAATTGAAAAAGCGATAACAATATTAAGGCCACTGTTGGGCAACAGTAATAGTGGCTTTCAAAACAGAAAAGAAGCGGAAAAACTGTTGGCTTCACTGGAATGAATGTAGCTTATATTTGCTTAGTGAATATGTATTAGTTCATTGCTGATCTGATACGACGATAGAAAGAAATAGGGTTATCGTTTAGATTAGAAATGCAATTTATTAGCTAAATAAAAAGGCCGCTCAAGGTTTATCGGTACTTAGAAAGCGATAGATGATGACGGAAAGAGTGTCCAATCTATAAAAGAGCCTTGTCTGGGGGAGAATTTAGAATGTTTAGTTAGAGTCTCCTCAAAAAGTGTAAGCCTCTGAAATAGTGGAATAATGATTCCGTTTTGAGGTATGTTAGTGCATGAAAAACAGCAAACACTCGTAAAAAAGCGTGCACCGATGATCCGATATACCAG
>Ga0316204_10003262_pt1 | contig 33175 bp, 46 predicted proteins | sample 6monrhotite_MG_2_FD_205661 | JGI IMG/M metagenome (GOLD analysis project Ga0316204, IMG submission 205661) | Microbial mat bacterial communities from mineral coupon in-situ incubated in ocean water Damariscotta River, Maine, United States -... | ecosystem: Environmental > Aquatic > Marine >... | reverse complement strand
CCCGGTGGTCCATTCGCTCTGTAGCTGGTTCATACATCGCTGCATTTGGCGGCCGCCGCTAGTGTCCCCGCGTCATCAAAAACCAGTTGTCTCCCTTGGAATTGGAAGCGGTGCGACACGAGCCCGGAAAGGTCGTCGTTAAACTCTACTGCCAACCTTTCACCGGGACGCACAGTGATAGCCTTCCCGGCTTTGGAGAACGTCCAGCGACAGACTAGAACCTCGTCACCAGCGCCCCAGGACTTGACGTCGACGTCGTAGCAGAGCGCGCCCCAACCGGCATTCGTCAGCACCGGCGATGCGTCTGTAAGGTCCTGGATCACCCCACCGCCTGCGTCTAGGTGCTTGACTGCAATCCCGTTCGTAAGCGCTGCCCCTAGGTTCCCGTACCTAGATGCACGGAACCCCGAAGCATCCTGGTAGGACACAAGTAGACGCTCTACCCGAAGCAACGTCATCGCCGCGGCGTCAAGGCGCGCGGCGCCGGGCGTTACCGAGTAATCAGACACGTGGTCTTTAACTCCGGTCCCATCCCCAACTGTGTCGGCATACCGGTAGAAATTGCTACAGCTAATCAGAGACATAGGACCCCCATGGTTGCCGTCATCCTACCGCCCTACCTGTTGCGCTAGGTACGCAAGTCTATCGTCATCCCCAACGATCAAGCTTCTACCTACAATGTCCGCGAGGTAGGCAACCTTCGATAGGTGCAGGCTAGCCCCCAGCTTATGCCCCATGCTGTAGTCCCGTTCGGACCTATCGAGCATTCCCCTAAGCTCCGCTAGCAGCCGCTCATACGGCGCCCCTTCCTCTCCCATTGCCCCCCCTAGTTGCCCAAAAACAAGTCCCCGCGCGTAAGCCCGAGCAGGCCCCGTCCGTGTCTAGATATACTTCCCCGCAACCCTTGCATACGCGGCGCTCGGGTCCGCTTGCCCGTACCCATCCCGTGGGCTCCCCGTCTTTCCCCGTCTGAACATGCGCCAACGCTGCGACCGCAGCGTCTAGATCCTCGAATCAATAGAACGGGTCCGAGTAAGAGAGCCCCCAAGGCTCAGCGTGGACCAAGCGCACACGGCCGAACGTCAACGGCATAAGCGACCAACCCTCAGGGAACACCGTCTTCCCCCTCGGGACCGTGGCCGAATTCCTCAACCATGGCCCGCCACGCGTTTGCCTTCCATCGCGCTAGGGCCATGGGGGATTGCGGGGGGTCAGGTGGCGGCGCAATGGGGCGCGGGTCCATAGCGAACCCAGCGGCCGTTAGGGCCGCTTCTCGAATGAAGCGGGCGCGGGTCCGCCCAACCATCCGGGCTGCACTGTCGATGTAGTCGCGTTCGGCGTCTGCCAGACCAACCGTATGTTTCTTCCGAAGCTCGCTAGCCAGTAGCCGTTTACGTGGTGCCATTGCTCACCTAAGGGGCCGCGGGGCTGGGGCCCCTGGGTTGTGATGGGGATGGGCGCCGAAGCGCCCCAGGGGCCGCTAAGCTTTCTTCTTCTCGCGGTGCGCACGAATGGCGGACAGAGCGTCGCGTTGATCGTCCATAGACGCTTGGGCATAGTGGCTAAGCATGACCTCGGGCGTATGGCCCAACGTTTTAGCCGCAACCATGATGGGGACCCCGGCGCGCTGGAAGTCGGTAACGGCGGACCGGCGCATGTCATGGGGGAGGAATCGCGCCACGTTCGCGCGCTTCTGCGCTGCGTAAAGGGCTTCCCGGTATTTGGTGTTCCGCAATGACTTGGGTTTGAGCCCCAGCAAATACTCAGGGCTCCGATAGACCGACCGGTGCACGTCTGCGCCGACGGTTCGAAGGTGCCAACGGATTTTCTTAAGCAGCTCATCAGAGACGGGGACCGTTCGGTGCTTCGCCCGCCCATGGCGCCCCTTCCCCTCAAAATGGATTTCTTTACGGTCGAAGTCGACGCTATCGGGGCGGAGCTTCGCAACCTCCCCAATGCGCCCGCCTGTCTCATAAAGGATGCACGTGACAAGCCACTGCCAACCAACCATTTGGGCAATGGTTGCTGTGATCTCCTCAGCCGACGGCGCGCGCTTCGGTCGTATCGTGGTCTTAGGGAGCCCCATCTTCGGGAAGGTGCCCGAGATCAAGCCTTGCCGTAGCGCCCAATTGAACGCAACCGAAGCAACCCCAACGGTCCGGTTAACGGTGTTCGGTGCGAACCCGCCCCGCTGCAACCGCAGCACAAGCGCCGACACGCGGGCATAGTCCACACGCCGAACGGGTACCGCCATGAAAGCTGGATCGGCTTCGCGCAGACGGCGGATCTGGCTTCGGATCCCTCGGAACGTCGAAGCGGCCATACCGCCAGCGTCGACCAATTCCGCGGCGTGCTTGTAATAGCGGGCGATGACGACGCCAATGGTTCGCACTTGCCCATCGTCGTCATCAATGCCGTCTAGCTTCTTAAGGAACAGCTCAGCGCCCCAAATCTGCGCCTCCTCCAGGTTGCCCCAAAGGCACCCGTGGGACTTCCGGTCGCGGCCGCGGTCTTCGGCGCGAAACTTCCAGAGCCCGTCTGCGTTCGGGCCAGCAATCACGCGAACCTTTAGGCCGCTTTCGACCGTCCCGAACGTGAGGGGCTTTGGGCGGCAGTGGAGGGTATGCTTAGGGGTCGGCATTGTTGATTCCTTTGTTGTGAGCGGCGCGGGTCCGCCACCTTAGATTTACCCTAGGCTAGGGTCAGCGTAAACCCCAGGTTACAAGTTTCCGGAATGTCCGGTGGTTTACCCTGGTTTGCCGCCCATAATCGTATGCACGTCCACGCCTGTGTCAGCGCATACCGTCTCCACGCCGCGCCGAATGACGGTGCGAAAGACGTCGTCCACCGTCATCGGCCGCCCAAGCAACGCGCGCAACGTTGGGTTGTCTAGGGCATTCCGAAGGCGCCAAAGGGCTTGCCATTCCTCGCCCGCGGTTAGCGCCTTGGGTGTCTGCTCGGGCTCGGGCTCGGGCTCGGGCTCGGGTGCGGGTGCGGTCGCCTGCTCGGGTGCCTGCTCGGGCTCGGGCTCGGGCGCCTGCTCGGGCGCTTCGTCTTCCAGCAACCCCGAGCCGTCAACCCAGGGGCGACCGTAACGGGCCGCGGGCTTGAAACCCTTTCGGGCCGGCTTCCAGCCCGAAATCCTGGCATGCCATACACTTTTAACCGTTGTCGTGTTCCGGCGGAGCGCCGAAAAACGGGGCTTCTCGCCCGCGACCTTCTCAGCTCTCATCACGGACCGCCGGGCGCCCGGTTTTCGCGTGAGAAGCTCCGCTAAATCGGCATACCAACGGGTGCACTGGTTTATACCGCTTGCGTAAGCGTAGAACACGCCCGGCGCTATCTGCGGTATGTCCGCAGCGAACACCGGTAGCCCCCCCAGCATTGGCCCTTCTACGTTGGCTGCTCGTGTTGGGTAAGTCCGCCCCCGAATGGGCGGCGGGCCCGGTAGCGGCTCCCCGGCCGCGGTCGCTGCCCGGCTCTTGTCCGGCGGAACGGCAGCATCCCCGGGCGTGTCGCGCCCCTGTAGACGGTCCCAATACGGAAGCCGTAGCCACTCGTGGATGACGTAGCACGACGCCCGATTACGGGTTGTCCCCGACATTTTCGCCCGCTCGTAAATCCAGCCCTTTTCATCGCGCGACCCGCGGCGGATCAGAGACGGAAACTCGCCCCCGTTGGGCAAGGCGCGCACGTCCTTAGACCATACCAACCCGTCCAGACGCTTAAACATGGACGGCATATTCCGGCGGTAAAGCTGGATAACCGCGTATTCGTAAAGCTCAGACGGGGCCGGCGGGGATAGCAGCGGCCGCGAGAAAACCCCCACAATCGCCGTTTTGGGGAGGGGCGCCCCCCTTCTCGTTGGCGGTTGCTCGGGTGCCTGCTCGGGCTCGGGCGCCTGCTCGGGCTCGGGTGCCTGCTCGGGCTCGGGCTCGGGCTCGCGGACGACGCGCGACGCTGGCGGTGGTCCATGCTGTTCGGCGCGCATTTCAGCCTGCACGGCTTCGCGCCGCTGGTCCGCGGGCATCGCTGGGTCGGGAAACGTCCAGTTTCCCATGGGGACCCAGTTCTTACGCGGTCCCTTCCCCTTGTTCGTCTTGCCCCACCAGACGCCGTAGACCTGCGTCGCGCCTTCCCGCGGCGCGCCTTCTATGCGACGGCGCATAGTGTAATAAGACCTCAATTCTCCAAACTCGATACGAGCGAGCCCAAGCGCCTCCTCTTGCGAGGACGTCCATAGCGCAGGATTGCGGCCGCATATCCTGGCCCGCCAGGTTTGCGTCCAGCCGGGCTGAGAAGGGCTAGGTAGCTTCGCATGGGCGCTGTATTCCCAGCCGTCGCCCGTTTCGGGCGGCTCGGTAACCCGGGTTTTACCGGGCTTTTGGGGCGGGTTGATCGTCTGAGGATCAGGTTGGGCGGACCCTGGGTTATCCACAGCGTCATTAGTTGGGGTTACGAGTTTTGGCATAGGGGGCATAAATGCCCTGCTTTCTCGCGAATCCTCAGGTTTGCCCCACATATCCGTCATAGCGATAGCGTCCCGAATCTGCGCAGGGTCGGCACGCATTCCCCCTTTCTTGTAGACGATTGTGATGGTTCGCCCTTCGTTTGGCTCGGGCGCGGCCCATCGTTGATGGGTCCCCCGTTGCCTCAGAAGCGTGAACCCGCGACGACGCAGCAAGGCGACGACGTCCCGTTGCGTTGTGACGGCTCTAGCCATGCGTTCCAACCTTGGTTTCCGTGATTCCATGCGCTCCGTTCCTAGGTCATGGGCCGAAGGCAACCCCAGGTTAACAGTCGGCCCGTCAGGTCTTAAAGTTAGCGGGGTTCTTGACGTGTTCTTGACATGTTCTCACGTTCCATATTCACCCAGCGCTTTAGCCGTAATAGGCTTGCGCGGGGCAAATCGAGCGTAAGTAGGTGGATCTCCGCGCGTAGCGCCGCGGCCGTTTTACGGCGGCCGTTGCCGCCGGATTTGGGGGGTTCGTCGTCGCGATTACGCATTTTGGCCTCCTCGGTACCCCCATATTAGCCCTTCGAAGGGGCTATAAAGGCTACCGATCTTCCTACGACCTAGTCCCTGACGGCGTCCACGAGTCCCGCGAAAATGCGGGCGTACATATCCCGGTTTGAATCGGTCATATCGGGCATGACGCGCATAAGATCCGCTACTGTACTACGCTCTCGGTCCGACAGCGCCGAAAACAGGCGAGCAAACTCGTCTTCTTTGCGGTGGAACGAGAGGCTATACCCGCATTCCTCTAGCCAGGAAAACAGAGTTTTAAGGCGAGGATTCGTCTGGCCTGACTCGGTCTTATAGACGGCTACGCGGCTAATCCCAAGACGTTGGGCTAAATCCGAATCGCTAAATCCAGCTTCTAGGCGCATTTCGCGCAGACGGGCGTTGATTTTCATAACTAGAGGTTAAAATCGCCCCCGTTGTTCGTCAAGCCGGGCGCCGCTAACCTTGCCTTACAAGCCAAGGGGCCTAGTAATGACGATTTCAGAGCTAATTCGGTCGTTCCGCGGGGAACGGACCCGCGCGGCGTATGCCCGAGCCATTGACGTCAGCTCAGCGGCCGTGCACAAGCTGGAAGCGGGCGAGATCCGCCCCTCTCTCACATTGACGGCGCGCATTTGCCGGGACGCGGGGCTTACGAAACGGCAGCGCTGCGGGTTTCTGGAGCTTCTTATGGTCGCGGCGGAACGTGCGGACATTGCGAAGCAAGCGCGGGAATCCGCGTAGCGGTGGGGGGCCTCGTATGGAACGCGAATTTCAGCTAGCGCCCCCGTCGGCGCAGACAGCGAACACCGGGCAGAACCGCCCCAGGGACCCGCTAGACCGCTATTACACGCCGAAGCCACTGGCCCGAGCCCTAACGGCCCTTCTGGACGTCAAGAGGGGGGACCGCGTCCTAGAACCGTCCGCAGGCGGTGGGGCCTTCGTCGAAGCCCTGGCGGGCCGCGGTTGCCGCGTGACGTCGCTAGACGTCGACCCCGGCGCGCCCGCGCTCCATATGGGCGAGCACGCTCAGGTATGTGACTTCCTCGAATACCCTGGATCGAGCATGGGATTTGCTTGGGTCGTTGGGAACCCGCCCTACCGGGACGCGGGTGCGCATGTCCGGCGCGCGCTCCGCCTCGCTCCACGCGTGGCCTTCCTGCTACGGCTGGCCTTCCTCGAATCGGCGGAGCGCCTGCCATTGTGGCGGGCGTACCCGGCCCGCCACGTCTACGTGCTTGCCCGTCGTCCGAGCTTCACAAGCGGCGGGACGGATTCCGCGGCCTATGGCTTCTTCGTGTGGGACTTGAACCACACGGGACCTACGACCCTAGAGGTATGGGCCGACGAGACGGGGCAGGCGGAGCTATTCGGGGGGGAACGTGGATAACTTTACAATCCCCCCTGATTTGTGGCGCCGTCTTCTGGCGTCGCTTCCGAAGCCGTGGCCCGCGGAAGCCTACGCCATCGAAGTCCTATGCAGGGCGCAAGAGAACCAGCTTCGCGAGCCCGAAACGCATCCAACCAACCCGCCCAACACAGGCACCAACAGAGAGATCATCGAATGAGCGCCCCGCCTAAATCTGAGGTCTACCAGGAACGCCTAAAGCAAGGACGGGCCGCCGTCTTTTCCGTCTCACAAGCGGCCCGCCTGCTCGGTTTCGAGGACGCGGCCCGTTGGCTTCGGCGTAACGGGCTTGTGTCGCGAATCGGGACGCGGGAAAAGGTCGTATGGGGGGCCGTTATCGACTGCCTAGGCAAGGCGCGCCCTGTTGAGGTGAATAACGCCCCGCGAGCGGTCCCGGCCCGAGCCAACCGCGCCAGCAACCGCGACACGCAAGATCCGTGGGACGTGTCGGCCGCGGAATACCTGGATCAAGTAGCGGCCCAGCGTGACTGATAAGCTAGGTGATATCCCGCTTTTCGTCCCGTTCGTCTTCGGGCGGGACTTGGGCCGTGTTGGCGGTCGTTGGCCTAAAAGCCTCGTTATTGCCGATCTGCGCTGGCATGCAGCAACCGGGACCCCGCTACCCTCGCAACGGGCGCTAGCTGCCCGGTGGGGAGTCACGAAGAAAACGGCCCGCCGCTGGCTAAGCGAGGTACCCCACCATGACCCCACCATGACCCCAGAGGTACCCCAGAGGTACCCCACCATGACCCCAGCCGCCCCAGTTTTAACGCCGAATACCGGCCGCAATGACCCCAGAGGTACCCCAGAGGTACCCCACCATGACCCCAGAGGTACCCCAGAGGTACCCCAGCCGGGGACGCCCTTAGGTAGTCCGCGCGCGGACACGCCCGCGGGCGTGTCCGCGGGCGCGTCGCGCTCGCGGGCGCGCGCCTGCTCTGACCCTTCATTTAGTATTAACTACGTTAATACTAGTTATTCTAATAAAGGCGCGGTTAAGGACGACGAGCCGTCAGTTAAGCCCGAGCCCGTAGCCCCAGATCCGGCCTATGCCAGGGTGCACGCCGTTTATCAGGACGAAATCGGGCCGGCGTTGGGTCGACAGCGCAAACGGAGGATTCCGAAGGGGTCCGCCCTGGGGCGTCTGCTCGTCGCCCGTATCGGCGAGCACGACGCCGAAGCCGTCGAAACGGTGCTTAGGTGGTGGGCTTTCAGCGGCCATAGCCGGGCGGAATTCCTGCGGGACAAGGGCCTAGGGCTTAAAACGGTCCTTAGAAGCTCCAATTTTGCCGAATACCTCGAAATGGCGGACGGCGGGGAACCTCCCCGGCCGCCGTTGCCCGGTGAATACTTCCCGTCCGAGCCCGAGCCCGACGACGCGCCCCGCCCCAACCGCGCCCCAGATCCGGAATTCTTCTAATGCTCACCGATGACATCCTTAGAAACATCGCCCCAAACGCCATTATGGGCGATGACGAGCTACTACCGGACGACCTACGGGCGCCGCTGGTCTGCGATTGCGGCCGCGTCTACGACTGGACGACGTTCCCCCCCCCAGGGCACCGCTACGCGGGCCGGATTGCTCCGCGGCTATGCGCCCCCTCCGTCAGTCCGTGCGCCGTCTGTAGACCCGCTCAGGAGCAAGCCGACGAGCTAAAAGCGCTGCACGACCGCCAGAGGTGGGCCCAAGTCGGCACGAAAGACCGGCCGTTCCGGTGGGACCGCTTCGAAGTCCAAGACCAATACGAAACGCGCGACGGCTGGAAAGACGAGCCCGTTGCGACGTTCGCGGAGCGCGTGAGGGCTTACGGGCTACCGACGATCGGCGTGCTCCGTCGGAACGTCGAAGCGGCTAAAGATATGGCATCCTGGACCCCCCATAGCGGGCATTCCATCTATCTTTACGGGCGACCGGGCACGGGGAAAACGCTATACGCTTCGGCGCTGGCTACCCGGCTGCTAGAACGCCCGCCGTTGCAGCGCCGGGAATGCACGCTTGACGAGCTAGAGAAGCGCTTCGGCGAAGCCAAAATGGACCGCGCGGTGCTGGCGGGCCGCGATGTCTATTACCAGTCGGCCCCGTCGTGGTCCGTGCTGCTGTGCCCCCATGGAGACCTGGTCGATCGGGTGAAGCTCGGATGGGAACGGGACCGGGCGCCGCTAGCGAAGGTCACGGACGCAAACGCCCTGATTCTCGACGATCTAGGGGAAGAAGGCTTTGACCCGCTAGCGAAAAAGAAAGCACCGCCTGAGGCTATCGAATCCGTGCAGCGGTTGATCCGGCGCCGGTACGCGGTGGGGCAGAACCTAGTTATCACCTCTAATATCCCATTCGAAGACTTGCGGTCCAACGGGCGCATTGTCAAATCCGGTATCCGCGCGTGGTTCGGCGAACGGGTTTACTCGCGGCTTTGCGAAATGACCGCCGGGCACCGATACGACCTAGGGGGCTTCGATTGGCGAACCGTCTAGCCGAACCGCCGCCCGGGCCCGTCGTCGTTGTGATTCCCGGCCCGCCCCTCGGGAAACCCGCGGTCGCACGAACCCGCGAGGGGCGCCGCTATACGCCCCATGAGGTGATCGCGTTCTACGGCACCATGTGTTGGCGATTGGCGCACTATGGGTTTGGGACCCGGCGCGGCCCTATGGCGGCGCCTATGGTCTGGATCACTGCCGTTAAGCGCCGGCCCCAGCGCAAGCCGAAGGACTATCCGTTGCCATGGACGGACGGGCGCAACCCCTGCCTAGCGAAGCCGGACGCCGACAACGTCTCAAAGGCCGTTCTAGACGGCGGGACCCGGGCGGGCGTTTGGACGGACGATAGCGCCGTGCATTTCCTTTGCGCTTTCACGGTCTACGCCGCGAAAGAGGAGGAACCACGCACTGAAATCACGATCGCGGACCTAGCCGCGAACCCGCGGCCGACCCTAAACCCCAGCACGAACAGAGAGACCGAACATGCCTATAGCCCCGCTGCAACCCCAGAAACCGCGGGGGCAGGTCATGAGTGACAACCGCGAGCCCTACGAAGGCTTCGACCGCGAGCCCTACGAAGGCTTCGACCGCCCACGGCGCCGGCGCCGTCCCACGGCGCAATGCTCGGCGCCAGCGTGCCTCTGCATGTCCCCGTGCGATGCGTATTGGAATGCCCGCGAGCCAATCGAAGACGACGGCGACCACGAAGACGAAGACTAGCAACGGTACGCACACTCCGTGCGCACGATTCGCCCAAAACGCAGTTTTAACCCCAGCCCCGGTTAGTCCACCGAGGACTAAAGCCAAAAGCGGCGCAGCCCCTCTAAAACCCCGTTCCCCCTTGCGTTTCGCCGATATGGCCTTAACCCTGGGTTACTGCGGACCTTCCGTAAAAGGACGGTTTGAACGTTGAGGGTGCGCACAACCGTGCGCAAGGGTGTGCGCACGTGAAACGGTAGGTATTTACTATGGAATCAGTTATGACCGAGACTTTCAAGACGTCCCCCGAAGTAGCGGAGCTAGCCGGTGCGCTCGCTAAAGCGCAATCGGCCATCGTGAATGCTCGAGAAGACAGTAAGAACCCCCACTTCCGCGCAAGCTATGCGTCGCTAACGGCGTGTTGGGACGCTTGCCGCGAGCCGTTGACGACGAACGGGCTCGCGGTCGTGCAAGGGCTGGCCACGGAGGGGCGACACGTCGTGTGCACGTCGCGGTTGCTCCACGCGTCGGGCCAGTGGATCGAAAGCGTCCTGCGACTTCCCGCAAAGAAAGACGACGCCCAAGGGGTCGGCAGCGCTGCGACCTATGCCCGTCGCTATGCGCTATGCGGACTTGTCGGAATTGCACCGGACGGGGACGACGACGACGGCAATTCCGCGCGCCCTAGTGCCCCTAGAAGCCGTCCGCAGCCGAAACAGGCCCCAGCGCATAGGGAGCCAAAGCAAACGGCTAGAAAGGCCCCTACAGAGCAAACGGCGAAGCCAGCCCCGAAGGCCGCCCCGCCCACGAAGCCCGAGCACGACCCGAGCTTTACAACGTCCGAGCGGCGCGCATTCATGGCGCAGATCGAACAGCTCGGATGGAAGTATGCGGAGCTATGTCGGTTCCTCGAATCGGTCGCGAAGCCGCGGCCGTCGGCCATGGATTCCGACACGCGGCGCAAGCTGCTAGCGTGGCTCCCATCCGAAGCGGCCCGCCCGGTCGTGGCGGAATTCCTACGGGACGACGACAACCGCCCCCTCTGAGCCGGAACGAATGCGGCCCTAGGGCGGGGAATCAATCCGCCCTAGGGCCGCGAGCGCCGCAGGAGCGCTCTCCGAATGGCGGGCCGGGTACGCCCGTCCGTCGATCCCTAACCAGGCCCCAGGGCCGCGGCCCGAACGCCAGCGGGGTAACGGGCCGCTAGGGCGTCCCACGTCGTTGCGGACCAAGTCGGGCCGACGCCGTCCCGCTTCGTGGTCGATTCCAGAACCAGCAACCCCCCGTCGGGCTGCGAGTAGCTCAGCCGGGCATGCCCTCCGGCAAGCGGCGCTAGACTTTTCCATGCCTGTGTCAAATGCCACAGGCCAGCGACGGGCGCCGACACGCGCGAGCCGACCCCGGCGCGCTCCACGGCATCGATCGGCGACCACGGTTCCGAGGCATTGAAAATCTGCAACTCGCCATAGCGTTCGGCGTCCCACCGCCCGAGCGGGAACGCCGTAAGCAAAACGTACGCGGTGAACGACGAGCAATCGATCCCGTGGCCGAACGGGTCGACCAAGTCCGGCAGACCCTTACGAGCCCGTGGGAACGCGTTGTTCCGACTGTACCGCCAACCTAGGCAATCAACGGCTGCGAGGCGGACACGAACACCCAAAGGAAGGGCACGGTAGCTATCGACGTCTAGACCGGCGCAATAGTCGGGCATTATTCGCTATCGCAGTCCACTTTTAGCTCCACACAGATACGAATCTGGTTCCGTTCAACCGCGCGTAGACGGTCGTACAAATCTTCGTGGTTCGGGTCAAATACGCCAGCAAGCCCCCCACCGCCAGCGGCGCCAGCGGCGCCAACCCCGGCAATCCCCAGAAACCACCCAATCGTCTGCCGGTCTAGCGACAGGCTTAGCCGTCCGCTCGACGGTAGCTCTGGTTCGTCCGGTACTTTACTGGCCATTGGGGGCTCCCTAGACGATCCCAGTAAACCCTAGACGGTTCCCCGCCCATTGCGCCACGCTTACAACTTCGCCGTCTGTCATTGCCCGATCATACCAGGCTATCGTGTGAAGGTAGTTTGTAGCCCAGAATTGCGTAAGGGACCCGCGACCCCCAAAGGCAAAGCCTGAGGCATTGATTGCCCCCGTTGACGTATCGGCCACGTCGATCTGCGCGGGTTTCACGATTCCGGCCCCAACGTCATACCAAACATCAACCTTAAAACGCCCGCCGGAACGCCGAAGCACGCCGATAGCGCTGGACCCCGAAGCGTACACGGCGCTTTTCGGGGCGGTAAAGACCGCCTGTATACCGACGTCGTTATTTACATCGAAGAAGCCATTACCCGAAGTCGAATTCTTGATCCGCAACCCGTAAAACGGCGATACCGACATGGTTATGGTGAAATAGACGTCGTTCGTGGTTCCGGTGCCATCTAGCGGGACCACAAAGAACACCGAATAATCATTGATTGCCTCGGTAATCGTCGCTTCTACAAATTCTGTAGGGATTGCGAACGAGAACGGACCGGGCATCGCAGTAGGTACGCCGTTGATCGTCGCGGTCGTTTGCCCAGCCCCTACACCGTCAGGGACTAGATCGCGGGCGTCGGGCCCCTTATCCGTGATCCCGGTAAGTAGGTTTGACCCGTCGTAAGTCGCGGAATCGAAGCCGTCCCACCAGGACCGCAGATCCGGAATCGTCGCGGGCGTGACTTCCGTAGGCTCTGGGATGGTCCTTTTCGCTTGGGCCGTCCGCTTGGAAAGGAAAGCCGGATTATCCAATAGCGTAAGGGCGACCTGGACTTCTGCGGACCCGCCGATCGAAACATCCGAGACCATAGCTAGCACATTTGTTAGGTAAACCTCCGAATCCGTTAGCGTGATAATGTCGCCGATTTGGTAGCCTGCAAGCTCGGATCCGCCCACATAGGTCACGGAGCGATGGGGGAACGCCGAAGCCGCGGCAATGTCCTTTAGGATTAGGACCGCGGTAGCGTCGTCCCAAATCGCGGACGTGCTGAAAGTCTGCGAGCGAACCCCGAAGTAGAGTTGCGACTGCCGACAGCGATACGACCCCAATACGCGCGTGTCTTGTGTCGCGTCAATGTCACCCGAAAACCCACCATAGTTAGCGGTAAGTGTGCGCCGCTTGCGGTAGCGCTCGCTCGTCGCGACGGGCGCGTATTCCATAGTTATTTCGTTAACAATCCGCGTATCACCAGTGCGGATGCTTGACACACGAGCCACGGCGTTTGTGTCGGCATTAAAGTGTGCGATCGCATCCTCGGCCGTCGCGTTCCAGTCGAGAAAACGCCAGTATACGCCGCGTTCCGATTCCAGCGTAACAACCGGTAGCAGCGGGATAATCTCCCGCGTCACCCAGTCCCACGCGTTTATCGGGCGATTAATGTAGGTGTCGATTTTGTAATTATCGAGACGGGCCGCTTCGGCAGCGATCCGGCCGGTATCTAGCGGGACATTGCTGTAGCGTTCTAGCACCGTGCGGACGACGTCCATAGCGCCGCGGACCGCCCCGCCGCCGTCGCGACGTTCCAACCCGCCGCCGTCAAGATACCAACCGGTGTACCATTTCCGGTCTTTCGCAGCGGTTATTGTGGTGGAGCTAAACTGTATCTGACTCGCGGCGCGGCCTAGCGCATCGCTGGCTTCTACGACCGTCGCGTCCGAATCGGCCGGCGTATCCGTCAGGTCATGGAGACGGACGGTAGCGGCCGCGACGCTTCCCGCGCTTACTAGCAGCCGGCTATTGCCGTCCGCCGCTGTCACCTCGACACCCAGCGCCGGAACGACGGGGAACGGCGCCGCGCCCGTAGGGCGGTGCCCTGGGGCGCCGATCACGAGCGGATAGTTGGCGCCTATGATCTTCTCGTCTGTTGTGAACCCGCCACGAACGGGCCACGTATTGACGTCGACCCGAAACGAAGCCGGCGGAACCGTCGTCGAAATCTCATTCGGCAGCGCCCCGACAGAGAGCCGCAAGCCTTCGGCAGGCGTGCCGTATTCGATGTCTTGCACGAAGCCTGCTAGGAAGACCTCAGCGCGTTCGAGGGCTAATCCTGGGTACCAGCGCCGGACGACGGCGCGCGCTCGCTCGATCTGGACCCCCCGCGCCACAAGCTCGGCCCAGTCAACCCCGCCATTAATCGCGAGCCCGAAGGTTCCGGAAAAGCCGCTATCGATCTTAGATAGCGCAAAGTCCGCTAGTCCCGGCTGATAGCTCCGCGTGTCCCCTTTCGCCGTCGGCACGTCTACGCGCTGGGTCGCAAGGTAGAACGGGCGCCCGAGCACCAAAAGGTCTAGCAGCCACACGCCGTTGCCGAAATCAATTTCCGCACGTGTCGCCATTACTTAAGCTCGTCAATCGTAATTGATTCGATCCGGAAGACTTCCCCGGCGCCTTCGTCCCCTAGGACGTTTGATGCCTGCACCGTTCCGTCTAGGGTCCCGTACAAATAGAGCGTGCGATCGTTGGTTGTCGCGTCTGCGTTCGGCACGCGCCCGAGCGCAACAACCGGCAATTCTCCGGACTTCGACAATTCGAAAAGCCCATACAATTGGGTCCAGACGTCTTGATCGACCGCCAACGGTTCCCCGCCTGAGGGGCCGACGAAATCGGCGTCCGAGGGGGACGTGTCCCGTAGGGACTTCGATAGATCTACCGCGTCGGGCCAGGACATGATCCAGCGCCGACGGGGGGGGCCTTCCTCGCGGACCCGCGTCGTTCCCCATGTAGACGTGCGACGGGACGTGTTCGGAATCATGGCCCGCGACCAACCCCGAGACCAGCGTTTGCCGAACCCAACCAACCCGCCCACGAAAGCGCTACCGATTTGAAAGTAGCTTTCGGCTACGTCGTTGTTTGCTGCCGTGATCCGCAGCCGTAGCCGATCGACTAGCGCCGCGGTCGCGTCGGGTAGGTGGATAACAAACAACCCCCGCGGCGCGCGTAGCTCGCATGTCCCGCTAGCGGCCTCGGACGTGTCGACCCCTTCCAGCCGGAACGTTGGGCGTAGCGTCGCGTTTTGGGTCCATATGCCGGACGAATTGTATAGAATTCGCCGGACCTTCGGCGTTCCCGTGGGGTCTAGAACGGCGTAGCCCCCCACGAATTCGCCGTGCTGCACGAACCGGCCCGCGTCTGCCGTTGTCGCCGTATCCGGGCGTAGAACGTCGCCCGTAAGGGTGTAGCTAAGCCCCTCGAAGCCGGTGGACATTTCGACGTCCCCTAGGGACGTAAAGGTAGCACCGTCCCATGCGCCAACCTGGATCTCTTTTAGATTCGTATTCTCGATAGCGACCACGACGGTATACCCGGTTCCATCTAGCTTTGTGTCATACACGAGATCGATAACGATATCCTCGTTTACCGCCGTTTGGGTCGATCGCCATGGTTGATATGGCGATGGAGAAATACCCGGGAAAAGGTTCTTAATGGAAAAGTCGGCGTCGGGTTCGACCGTAAAGAATTCGTCGACAGTCCCCGGGCCCGAACCTGCGACCATAAACGCCGTTCCGGGGCTTGCCCCTGCCGTTTCGTCGCCGATACCGGGCAACGGGAAACCGCCCGGCGTGATTTCTGACCCCAGTTTCGCTTGTAGCGATTCGTGTGCTATCGCTTGGTCCGCCAAACCCGCATCATCCGCCGAGCAATAGTGCGCCTGGTACCATTGTGACTGACTCGTGGAGTTTGCGATATGGCCGATTTGAATCCGACAAGTCGCCGGCCCAGCCCCGCCGCCCGTAAGCGACCCGCTATGTAATTCGGTCCATTCCGTATCGGTTCCCTGCCGATAGAAACACATTAGGTCTTCCCCGTCCCCCTCGATCACCGCGGCCGAACCCCCGCGCAATGCCACTAGAAGCTGGGTTGGAACCGTCAAATCAACGGCGACGGTCGCTAGCGTGGTCGCTGCTACTGCGTCCAATACTCGAATCTGCGTCGACGACATTCGCAGCGTAGCGCCCTGCGTAGATGCACCGTTGGCCCAACGGGTTTGCAATACGATATCGTCGGACGTCACCGATCCGCCGCTAAGAACCTCGACTTCCGAGAAGAAAAGGATTTGGTCATTTACCCCGTTAGGCGCGGTAAATTCGTTCTCGTAATACCCATTGTTTGCGGTCGTTGTAATGTCCATTGCGCCCGGGGATACAAGCGTGCCCGCGACCGTTCCGACCGCGACCCAACCGGGATGGGACGACGGCAAATCGAACCCCAACCAATTTTGGTTTTCGGGCGCTTGGGCGGCGCGGGCGAAGCCTACTTGCGTTGCCTGCTTACCCGTGCCACCCACCGCCCGATCCCGGAACGTGACAGTAGACCAACCGCCCAAGAACCAGACGGCTACCGAGTCGTCCAGGGTGCTCGCGGCCGCGTGTCGAAAGCCCCAAAGGAACCCGCCGCGGCAGGACGCTAGGTGCCATTCCTGGCCAGGACCAAACGCGACCGTGTTGGCTTGATAGAAGCCCGTTTCTAGCTCGGTCCACGTATCGCCATAGTCTTGCGACAACCAGACGCGGCAAGCGCTACCAGGGAAGTCCCTAACCACCGCGTAAATCGAACCGTTCGGGTCGATTGTTACCGCCAAATGCCCAGCCGCGGCACTAGAGATAACGGTCGTCGTTGACGTGCTAATGTCTTCGTATGCGTTCCCGATTCGCGTAAAGACCGGGAAACTGTCGGAGTCTCGGATATACGCGACGCCGAAGCCGCCCCCCTTGATCGGGAATGCGCTTGGCTGGTCGCCGAACGTCGTGGCGTCGAAAATACGAATGGCAGAAGTGAGCAGCGTATTACTAGCCCATTGCTGCATACGCCCCGCGTTGTCGGCCCCAAAGACAAGGATCTCGTCCCCGTTTGCGGCAGCGCGGGTATAAACGTTCGTCGCCAAATCGATTTCGAAACGGGCGTATTTGCGCCACGTTGCCCCTTGATCGTCGCTAGAATTTACCGTAACGTCCGTGCCCCCCCATTCCGCGACCAATAGCCGTTCGGTTTCCGGCATTACAAGTAGGAAACTAGCGGTGCCGATAATGTCGTAGCCGTCCGATACGCTGGTATCGAATTCGTCCCACTGTGTCGTTAGGTCGTTGTATCGGTGTAGCCGGACTGTTTCGCCCGCGGCGCTGCAATGCAGCGCTAGCGGCGTTTGGGTCGACGGAATCACGTCTACATAGACCCCGTTGGACGCTGCCGCCGTTTCGTGCTCTAGGATCCGGTACGGGCCGGGCATAGTAGGGGACCAGCCCCGATAGTCGCCGTCCGCGGTAGACGTGCTCGGGCGATAGAGCGCGAGTTGCCCCCCAAGTCCGACCGGCCCGCCCCGCTGGACCCGCAACTCTACCCCCTGGGTTTGTCCCCCAGCAATGCCCACGGCTTGACGCGTAAGCGGGTCGCTAGGGACCATAGACCCAGGACGCGGGGACGCCTGCGTATAGCTGGAATTGCCCGTAGCCCCGTCGTTCGCCCGTAGGCATTCCGGGGCCCAACGTTCGTCCAGGACCGCAAGCCCGGTGGGGTGTTGGTTCTTCCGATTGCCCATTGCCTAAACCCCACCAAAAGGATCAGAGGTACCCGACGGCGGACGGCCGGCCGCTAGTAGCCGTTCAGTCCGTCCGCCGGCCTCGATTGTCGACGCAAGCATTTGGTCTAGCACCCGATTTCTAAATACGATTTGCGTAGCCATTCCACCGCCCGAGCCCGTGCCGCGGTTTGCCGCGTTGATCCGGTCGCGGCCGATCTCTTCGGCCCCACGCTGGCTTAGCACCGCTTCATTACTCCGTACGGTCGCAATGATTTCGTCCACATTCGCTGAGCCGTCGTGCAACTGGGGCGGCTTCTGGGCCGCGATTACGGCGGACTGGGCAATAGCTACCGGCGCAACGACGGCGGCCGCGGCCGCGGGCGCGCCCGGCCCGAGCAAAGCAAACGAGGGGATTAGGGCCAGGATGCTAGCGGCCGCGTCAATGGCAACCTGCGTAATTGCGGCCGACTGTCGCCCCTTAAATGCTCGGTTGATTGTGGCTTGTTCGGCCGACAATTCGGCGTTGAGGTTCTTTAGCTCCGCTTCGATCCGTCGCCGTTCGCCGTCGGTAAGATCCTCGGTCGTAGCTAGCTTTTCCTCTAGCGTCTCAATGTTGTCCTTTAGCGCTTTCCCTTCGTCCTTTGCGCCCGCAATGGCTAGGTCCGCGAACGTCTGCGTAGCGGATAGGACCGAATCGATAGCCCCTAGCGCCGCGGTCTGGCGTTGCGCCGCTTGCTCGATGACGAACGCCGTATAGGCTTCGTCGGCCGCGCGGCGCTCGGTGTCCGCTTGGGCTTCGGCGTTCCGGCGTTCTTCCGCGATTTCCTGGATCCGCTCTAGGCGGGTCTCCTCTTCTTCTAGGATGATTTCCGTAAGGTCCCGCTGTGCACGGTTGCGAACCTCGAAAAGCGCTAGCTCCGATTCTTGTAGGGCCTCGCTGACGTCCAGCCCCGACTCTTGTAGGACTAGCAAAGCCTCTTGCTCTGCTACGATTGCCGCAACTTGGGCGTCCCGGGCTTCGAGAATCCGCGCGGAATCCGTCAATTGGTCGTCTGTTGCGGTCTTCGTGATCTCGCGTAGCGACAGCGTAGCGGCTTCTAGGTCCCCCAAACGGTCTACAACGGTCCCGGTCGCGGTCCCAATGCTTGCCAACGCAGGCACATAGGCGTCTTGCACCGCGGCCGCGGCGGGCGCGGGGGCGTGTATCGCTAGCTCCCAAAACCCCCGCGCCTCCTCAAACGCGGCGTCGTAGGCATCCCCCAGGGCGCTTTGTGCAAACTTGAGATTCTCAGTAGCGGCTTTCGCTTCGGCAAAATTCCCAGACATTACGTCCGAAATTACCCCGCCAAGGATGCCGAAATTGTCGATCATGTCCGACACAACCTCGCCCACAAACTTCCCGATAAAGGTGAATCCGAGCGAAAAGTTATTAACCAAGTCGGCTAGAAGGGACGGCCCCCCCAACGTATCAAGGAACGTCTGCCCCGCGTTCTCGAATGCTAGGGACAGGTTTGCCGTTGCTACCTGCCATTCAGACGCGGCCGTGGCTGCGTTCGGCCCTACCTCAATGCCGAATTCGCGCCCTAGGTTTACGAAATGCTCTAGGTCATCCGAATCGGAGAACGCGGATAGCAGCTCTTTACCGCTTTCCCCTAGCGCTTTCGTCGCCAACGCGGCGCGCTCCGTTGGGCTTTCGACGTCTGCGAGCCTATCGATAATGTCCCGAAAGACGTCGTCCGTATCGCGAAGCGACCCGTCTAGGTTCGTCGCCTCAATGCCTAGCTTTTCGAATGCCTGTAGCGCTTCGCCGGATCCGTTCGATACCTCGAAAATCTGCTTTGCTAGGTCCTTAGGAACCACGGCGCTAAGCTCTTTCCCCGTCGCCTGAGCCGCGAGCCTAAGCCCGTTGATCGTGTCCGCGCTTACGCCCGCCGCGGCGCTCAGCGTATTGACCTCGTCAACGACATCGACCACGGAGTTTACAAACTTCCCGTATGCAGCCCCCAACGCAACAACGGCGGCCGCTAGGGCTACCGCGGCTTGTAGGCCAATTTTCATAGCGCCCGCGGCCTTGCCTAGGCCGGCTTCGAAGTCCGCGGTATTCGCTTCTAGGTCGTATCGAATCGTAGGCATATGGTCCTAATCCGGTTGTAGGGCCCAAGCGATTGCGGCCGGATCGGCGCCCGTTCGCTTTGCCATGTCCGCGGGCATTTGGTCCCGGCTCCACGCCGCGGCGTGCTCGCGGAGCCCTGGCGTAAGCTTCCCCCCGAAGGCACGGACGGCTGGGCCGCTACCGGGCGCCACAAAGCCCCTAGGGGCCCGTGCGGGGGTTCGGCTGGTCCCTGGGGCCCCCGACGGCTTCGCGGAGCTAGAAACGTCGCTAGGGTTGATCCCCTTAGAAATCAGAAGCGTGTGAAGCAAGTCACCATAGCGAACCGGCTGAGACGAAACAGCGCGGCGCGGGTCCGTTCCATGGTTGACGTGCCAATAGGCCATGATCTCGATTTGCTGCGCCCGCCCGAGCTTTTCGAAGCCCCACGGGTCGTTTAGGTAACAGATTCCGATGTCGATGCGTTGGAAGTCTTCCGCACCAACATCGGAAAGAAAAAAGACGCTTTTTCGCTGACCTCAGCGCTAATTTCCGATTGGTCATACACGGCCCGAATCACCGTTAGACCCAGCATAACGAGCGACTCTAGAGGGTAGCCCTCACCATGCAATTCCTCAAAAACGGCCTCACCATAGGCTAGGGGGTCTGCCGCGTTGGCCGGGGTCGATAGGTATTTGTCACGGTGCGACCAGGATAGACCGATGAGAGCCCCGAGCACCGCGCACAATTCCGGACCGGCTTCCTTGATAAGCCCCAGCATTCCCGCTTGGTCTACCTTGCCTTGTAGGCTCATTAGCGCGGCAATGTGGATTCGCTCTAGACTCTTAACCACCTTAGAAACCGTCATAATCGACGGAATCTTAAGGTGATGGTCTTCCATGTCAGGAATCCCAACAACGACGAACGGGCGCCGGTCGGGTAGTTCAAGTGGGGTCGGCCTGATATCCATGCTTCTTCCTAGGTTACCGTGGGGTACACGGCGTAACTCGTAAACGTGACAGTGATTACCGACGGGTCACCTTCTGCAATGGACCCCGTCAGATAGCAATGATTGAACCCTAGCCCGTGGTCCGCGGCTTCCCCGTGGTCGGTGCCTTCGATCGCAAAGTCCACCGCAACTAGGAAAACTTCAGAGTTTGCCCCTAGGGTACTAGTCCAGTTTGCATCTACGAAGCCGCTTTGCGTCAGGAAGTCCATAAGCGCGGCCGCCGTCGCGTCTGTTGCGTCCCGTAGGTACGCCGTAAACGTTCCGGTCATAGGCTGGTCGTCCCCGTACCGAATGCAGGGCGTAGCCCCGAATTCGCCACGGTCGAAGAACACGTTTACCACGCGCCCGGGGATTGCAACGTTCAAGTCCCCAGCTTCGAAGGCGACTTCGTAGGAATTGGTGCCACCAAAGTCGGAAAAGGTAATAGTCCCGTCCCGCTTCGTCTTACAGATAGTCGATTCGGCCATTAGTTAGCCCCTTCCTTAGGTTTGGTCGTCTTGCGCTTTCGCTTAGGCTTAGGCTTAGGTTCGGGTTCCGGCAGTAGCGTTGCCAAATGCAACAGGATGCGCAGGACCGGAACGCCAGCCCGAAGGGCCGCGAGCAACGGCGCGGGGTCAATCCCTAGAGTCGTAAGTTTTGCCGTAGCTTGTTCGCGATTCATCGGTTTAAGCCTCAAACATAGGGGCTAGGCGTTCGTTGATACGTTCTTCCGTGTCGTGGTCTAGCGTCGCGGTCGCCGCCGTTACTAGGGCGTCTGCTAGACCCGAATGAACATGCGACGCGTAATCCGCGGAATTGACGATAGCGGCGCCGCGCCCTTCGTTTTCAACCTCCCAAGAGTCGAGACTAAACCTGGTGTCTACGGGCCAATCCTCGACGACTAGCGCTAGCGATAGGTCCGCCGTCTTGCGGACTTCGTCCACCGTTACCGGGTTCGCGGCAACGCGGGTATCGTCTAGCGCCCTTTGGGCGGTTTCGAAGGTTAGAGCGGCCATTCTACGGCGTGCCCCAGATAATTAGGTCAACGTCAAACGTTGCGGCCCCTGGGTCTAGGGTCAGGACATCCCCGGTCCCTGCCGTGACTGCGTAGCCGTCCGTGGGGTCCCATACGAAGAGAACACCGCCGGGACCTACCTTAACGGTATGAGCCTGGGCGCCGACCCAGTTAACGAACGCGTTGGCATTTCCTCCGACCGTTACAACTTCCGCGGCCGTGGTCGACTTGTTCACCAGCGCGAAGCCCAAGACGGTCCCGAACGTAACCGCGGACCCGTCTAGTTTGCTCGTAAGTCCGCCGGCTAGGTCTAGATCTGCGGGCGCGGCCGCTAGCGCAAGGGTCGCAGACCATACGCGGTTCTGCTCGCCCGCGCCGGTGCCATTCGGCACGGTGATACGGTCCAGCCCTTCGGCGCCTAGCAGGTTGAAACGGTGGACCAGGCTAGACGTTCCTAGGTCGTTAGGCTGTTGCTCTGTAGCCTTTACCTGCAACGCGATTTCGTTAATAACGGCCATTATTCATTCCCCAGGGTTTCGAATCGCTTAGTTTCGAAGCGGACAAACACCGTAAGATGCTCTCCGGTTCGCAACTGTTCGCGGGTATCTAGGTGTTTCGTGTTCCACTGACGGCGGAAAGTCAGGTTCGTAAGTCGATTGCGGACGCGATCGATCACGTCGAAAACTTCCCCGCGGGTCACCTTTTGCGCCTTCGGCGAAAGCCGAATTTGAAACTCGCAAACGATAATATCTTCGACGTGGGAATGCTCTTGATTCCGGACTAGGTCTAGGTTCCGTGTCGACTCCCGACGGACGGACAAAGACAAGGCACCCCGTTGGTTCGGATTCGTACGCGGCCCCGTCAACGGGTCCAGGATTTCGACGGGGATATTTGGCGGCTTTCGGATAGCCGCTTCGAATTCCTCGACTACTTGCCGAATCGTCGTGCAGGACGGGTCTAGGGTTGACGCCATTTAGTAGCCCCCCCATCGGCCCGCCCAACCAGACGAAAGGTAAGTTACCGGCGTTGCGCTCCGCTTCTCAGCGTCGCTATCGTTCGTGCCGTCTTCGTCGAAGTCATAGGCTAGCTGTAGGCGGTCGAATTCGTCCCGCGCAATTTGCCGGTAATGGTCCGACAACTTGGAATAGCGGCCGTCCCCAACGCTGGTAGCAAAGTCCCGAAAGATGATTTCTAGACTTAGGTAAATGTGGACGTCCCGAAGGCCCCAGCTATCGAAGATGAGAGCCGGGCGGTTTCCCTGTTGGATTAGCCATTTATTTAGCCGAATCCAGGCGGAATGACGCTGGCCCGCGTAGCTCTGTTGCGAGGGGTCGCGAAGCTCCGCTAGGTCGCTATGCAACTCGCTTAGGTCTCGGTCGTCGATGACGGGCGTAAGCAACCGGCGGACCAGGTACGCGGGCCGCTGGAAGACCTCGACAGATCCGCCGATGGTTAGGGACCAAACCTCTAGCCAGCGATCACTAAGCCCCTCGGTAGCCGTGACAGCGGCCGCAAGGGCATAGGCGGCCGGCGGACCCAGGGTCGCTACCGCAACCTCGTCTAGGACGGTCCTAGACCCAGCAAACACGCTCAGCGTTCCCACCGTGGCGGTTTGCTGCACGCCGGCGGAATCGTAGACATCCAGGGTCAACGATTCGTCTACGCCGCGCCGCAGAAACCGCGGCAGCGCGTAACGCTGGGTAAGGCCGGGCATTACGGCGTGGCACCCGCTAGCGCGACCCAGGCGCCACCAATGCGCATATAAAGCGAATTATCCCCGGTCGTGCCGTTCGTACGCAGGTATAGCGAACCGTCGTTAGCGGCTTCCGTTGGGGCGCCCGTCCCGGCGCTAATGTTCGGCAGGGCGGTAACGTCTGCGGGGAACGCGTCCCCGTCCGTGAATAGGACAACCGAAACGGCCGAAACCGACTTGCGGACCTTCCACGCGATATCAGCGGCCCGGGTTAGGATAGATGCAGCCATCGGTATGCTCCGATAGGGCGCTTTCGCCCTAGCTTAATCGTTGTTTCGCTGGTCGTGGCGGCGGGCAATCTTCCGCGCCTCGTGTTGTGCATGTTCGTAGGACATGCGACCGTCCCCGGTTTGCCGGTTTTGATCGTGGATTCGCTTAGCCATCCGATCGATAGCGGCGCGCTTCTGGGCTTCGTTAGGCGTCGACATTGGTACGTTTCCCCTTTGCGGCACGGACGACGCGCGATTTGGCCTGAGGCTTACGCCCGCGGACCTTTGCGCCATAGGCGGCTGCGGCTTCGCGCATAGCGTTAAACTTCGCAGTTTCATGCTCCACAATCGCTTGCACGTGCGGGGCCCCGTCGTGCGCTTCGGCGATACGGCGGCGACTCCGGCGCTCCTGACGGCGCATGTTCGCGGCTAGCACCGAGGGGCTAGGCGGCGGGACGGCCCCGGATTCACGGAGGAAGACGCGCCAAGCGTTCCAGCCCTCGCGGTCATACTGGCTAGACCAATCTACGCGGGCCGAAGGGCCAGCACCGACCACGAAGGGACGCGACCATACGTCCGCATAGGTAGCGCCGCGTACGCCGTCGTAGCGCAGTAGATAGCCGTGATCGTCCACGATTTCGCCGGTAGGACTAGACACCTTTACGGGCCCGTCTTCGTTAAGAATCACCCAGCCCTCCATACGAAGACGGCTTAGCACCGGCAAATGCCCTTGTGGCCCCTTCCTGCACCCGTTGATCCCTGGGCGTAGCGGCACCTTCGAAATGCGGGGGACAAAGCCGGTTTCCTCGGAAACGAATTCCCAGTTACCGGGATGGTGGGCGTAGATAAACTTCGGTTGGGGCTTTCCGGGTAGGCGGTCATCCGAAAGGGTGACAGCGGTAACCTTCTGGGGGGCGGCTTTTGCAGGCGGTTGCGCTGCGAAATCGTGGGGCATGGGGGTCGGCTCCTGATTGAAATTGCGGCCCTAGTGTGGGCCCGCGGCCGACCCCAGTCAGAGGGGCCGACACTAGGGCAACAACGGCTAGGCGTCCGTGACGATACCGACGATTCGAGCTTGCTCTTTCAGAGCCATACCCATCCAGGCATTGCCCATGATTTCGACCACGGCGCGGGACGTGTCGCGGTTCACTTCTACTAGGACTTCGTCCATACGGACCGCCAGCGAAGCGCCCGACCCAAGCATCGAACGTTGATCGACAATGGCGACTTTGTAGCCAAAGGTACCGGCGCCATACATGAACCCTTCCCGGTCCCCGCCGGTCTGGATCACGTCCGACATCTTATAGATCTCAACGCCTAGGTAGGTCCCGGCGAAGCCCTGGCCACGAATCCCGAGCATATCGAAGGTTGCGGGCGCGAACATTGCGGCCCCACCTTCGGCGCGTAGCGACGCCTGGAAGTCGGCAAACTGGCGAGGGTGCAGGACGCAGAAATAGGGCCCGGGGACGGACGCTAGCTCTAGGGTGTAAATGGCGTCGTGGTAATCATCGACCGACATATCTACGCCGGTCGAACCAACGTCAGACGCAGCGGTCGCGCCGGTCGTGGCGAACGTCTCATTAAAAAAGCCGTCGTAGCTGGCGACCATATCCGCGGCTAGGCGCTGCGGGTCGATGTCTGCGCCGTAGCCGGTAGCGATAGCTAGGTCGCCGATGTCACGGCGCAAAGCGGAGCGCGTAACGGCAATATCCACGCTCGTATCAGTAAGCGCGGTTTCGGCTACGTCGGTATCTTCCGCCGCGGTAGCGACGAAATGGTCTGCTCCACCTAGCGACACATAGCGAAGCCGGTGGGTATCAGAGCCCGAGTTGTTGACCGTGCCGTGAAAATCAATGGCGCCGGGGACGTTCCGAATGCTTGCCATGTCCGTAAGGGACACGAATAGCGCTTGATCTAGCTGAGCGGCTAGGCGGAAGTCAGTTTCTAGGTTCGCGTGTAGGATCGGCATTGTTACCCTCGTAAGGTCGTCTATTGCCGGGCTACACGCGATTACGTCGCGGGGTCGCGCCCAAGTATGTGGGTCTTTCTGTCTATTTACTATCTCGGGACAAACTAGTAAAGCCCTACCGTCTACGCATCTTCCCCGCGTAGGGCTGCCATTACGCGCTGGCGGTTCTCAGGCTTCCCGCGGTCTTCGTAGGACATGCCGAGGACATATTCCATAGACCATTCTTTCGGCGGGGCGCTGGACGGCTTGACGCCCGCGTTAGCGCGCGGCAGGGCGCTAGCCGGCCGACGGCCTGGGAGGTTGGCCCGCGGCGCTCCTGCGGCCGTTAGGCGTCCCGTATCGCTAACGGACGTGTCGGGCTCCGGCGCTGGTTCCGCTGTCGGCTCGGGAGACGCGCCCAGCAACGATGCTAGGTGGCGGTCCTCTTTCGCTTCCGACCCGAGCCACGCCGATAGGTCCGGCCGCTTGTCTTCCGGGATCCGTTCGTGGCGCCAACGAACGAGCGCGATGTCTTCGGGGTCCGTAATGCCGGCCGCGAGAATCGCGGAACGCGTCTCGCTTTCCGATTTGAACGAGTCGAATTCCTGCCGGATACGGTCGCGCTCCGCTTCCGCCTTTTCCAGCCGCTTCGCGGACTTCCCCGGATCCGGGACGCTCGCTAGTTGCTCGCGGATATCCCTAAGCTCCGCCTCCAACGATTCGACCTTGCTTTGCTTCGCTGCCATGCGGCGCAAATGCTCGGTCTTAAGGACGGTATCGGGCGTGTCGTGCTCATCAGACATTGGTATTTTCCGGGGTCGGCTGTTGGTCGTCTTCGTCGTCGTCTTCGGGGGCATTTCGGGCCGCGTTCGGCGCGGGCGCGGGCGCGGCGCGTTCTTCAAAACGGTCGTTGTCTAGCTGGAATTGCACTAGCTGGCGCCGCGCTTGGTCTAGGGTGATCCCCTCAACCGCAGCGAGTAGGGCCGGCTTCGACGTAATGCCCATTTCGGCCCGCATCTTATGGTCTTCCATCACCAAGCGTCGTTCTTCCGCGGACAACGGAAGCCCTAGGTATCGAATGCCCCAGCCGTCTTCTGGCAGGGTGCTACCCGTTGCGCGATTCCATAGGGTCGCAATCACGCTTAGGCTGGCTTCGTCCCCGCGGGAAAACTGGGGCTCTGAGCGCCGTTGCGCGGAGCGTTGGCCGGACCGTTCGATTTCGATCGCGAATCCGGACCGCGGGTCGGTATGGGTCCGCTTGATATCGCCCGGGGATAGATCGAAGTCGGCCGCTAGGTCGGCTGCGTAATCGCGGATAGCGTCCCCTAGCGCTTGCGGGTCCCCGCCCGGTGCAAACTGTCCGACGGCCGCGGACGAACCGGGGATCTTCGGCCGGAAGTTTAGCAAAGACGCTGGGTCCGTTACCACCGTGGCGGACCCGTCTTTGTTTACGTCTAGCCCGTCGACCACGGCGTTAATCGCCCAACGTTGGGGCCACGAGGCATCGCGGACTAGGTGTCGCCATTGCGTCCAAAGACCCGCGACGACTAGCGTTCCGTCCACTAGTTCAATGCCGCGGAAGGGGTCCCATAGGTTCCCGGTCCGTGTCGCATGGTAAAGCGACCCCGGTAGGATCGGCGTCCCGTCCGTCTTCCGGTAGGGGTACGCATCTCCGCTTAGATTGCCGATAAAAGCATCGGATAGGTCCACCTTTCCGTCTGCCGATTCCACGCGATAGAACGGCGCGCCGGGGTCTGACACGTCGATCACGTCGCGGGTCCAGCGCTTGCGCCCCTCGCTATCCTCTCGCAACCTGTATTCGTGCATTACGTTGGGTTGATCGGGACAATCCGGCGGGGCGTCTAGCCAAAGCAAATCCGCCGGAATGATGCGGACCAATAGCTTAGGGTCCTCCCCAGGGGGGACGTCGAAGCGGTAAAACCCTTCTCGTATGCCTAGCGTCATTTGCTGCATGGTAACGGCAATTTGCCACAATCCGCCGTTCGTGCAGATCGCTTCCATGGCTTCGACCGCGGTAGCGTCGACGTGTTCGATTACGGGCGGACGGTCATACAGGACCGCGAGTTGTGTAATCAGACTTCGGAACAGGTTTTTAGATAGGTCGGGGGGCCCCTGTGCCCGGCGCCGTCGCGGGTCGAATTCACGGGCGAGCGCTTCTTTTAGGTCTACCTTCCATAGACCTTCTAGCAAGCGACGACGCCGCGCGGCTTCTTTCCATCGAATGCCGGTTTCCGTTGTCGGTGCTGGTGGGCCGGAAAGCAACCCGGCGGATCCATCATGTAGGGCTAGGGCACTAGGCATATTCTATTCCCACCGTCACAAGCGAGTATATAAGTAGTCCGACCCTAGAGGTAGCAAATGCCACGAAGTAAAGCGCGCGAGCCGGCCCCTCATCCTGCGGACGTATCTAAGGAAGACTACCTAAGAACCGAGCTTCTTCTACTGCACGAATCCATAGCGCGCATGTCAGATAGTGGCAGTTGGCAAGCCGTCGTAGCCGCGCGCCGATTGGCTATGAAAATCCGCGACGAGATCGACGCCCTACGCGAAGCCGCGGACGCTGACTTCGACCCGAACGACCTAGACGACGTCGTTGCTACGGTGCTTAAAATGCCTGATACGGTCTTCCGGCACCCGAAGCTTAGGGCACGGGTAAAGAAGTGCGCCTAGATGCTAGGGCCGCGGCCGCGCTGGACACAATCCGGGACCTAGCGGCGCGGCACCACCTACTTACCTTCCAGCCGTCGCCCATATTCGAGAGTCTACCGGACGAAACCGCGAGCCGGATTCTGATCCGAGCCGCGAACCGAGTAGGCAAAACCCGGCACGTTGCTTGGCTCGTTTCGCAAAGAATGGTCCGCGAGCCCGGCCTACGGGCGCGCGTCATTGGCCCGACCAATGACCATATTCACAACGTCTTAGGCAAATACCTAAGCGAGTTTCTAGGGCCCTACCTCGCAACCAATAGCTATTACTCGGAAGGGCGGGGCTGGAACGGCGGGCGCTCGCGAACCATCGTTCTAGCCAACGGGTCTATCTGCGAGTTGCGAAGCCTACGGGATGACCCCGACGCCCATTCTGGCCGGTCCTGTCATATCGTCGCGTTTGACGAACCCCCGACGCTGGCACACTTTACGGAAAACGCCGCGCGGTTGGTCGATACGGCGGGGCAAATGATTGTGGCCGCGACCATGGTTAACCGCCCGGTCCAGTGGCTTCGGGACATGGTCCAGGGGGAAGAACCAGACCCCGAAGCCGGGCGTACGCGGCACGGCTCGGGCTGGCTACAGATCGTTGCCCGCTTTAGCCGCGACGCTTGCCCCTGGTACACCGAAGACCAAGTAGACGGCTGGCTAGACGTAATGCGGACATCCCCATGGGAATGGGGCCAACGGATCGAAGCGAAATGGGACGGCGTCACGCTAGAACGGATCTTCGTTGGGATCAACGAAGAGACCTTTACGGCGGCCCCTCCGCCGGGGTCTGTAAAGGTGGGGATCGGCATCGACCACGGCGAGGTAGCCGGGCATCAAGCGGCCGTTCTGGTTGCGTATAGCGGCGGGCGAATCCACGTTATGGACGAATACGTTAACCCCTATTCGACGTCTCCGGAGGAAGACGCACTAGCGATCCTGCGCATGTTGTCACGACACCGCATTGAGCCGGCGTCTGTAGACCTCGCTATCGGCGATATGAACACGTCGAAGGGGTATGGTGGGTGGCGGATTAACGAGGCTTTAGAGGCGGCTTTCGCTAGCCAGTGCAACCGGCGTACCCCGCCCTTCGTCATCCAAGCGCCGGACAAATCCCCGGGGTCTGTAGATTGGGGGCTGCGGTGCGTCAATTACGGCGGCCGACGGGGAGACATTAAGGTGCACCCTAGGTGCGTGCACCTAGCCGCGACGCTCCGCCATTGGAAAGGGGGGAAGCACGGAACCGACGGGAAGCTATCGCACATTGCCGACGCTTTCCGGTATATCCTTACGGCGGCCGTCGGGGCGCAAGCCAGCTACGCCCGCTTACGCTTCGAATAGGCCAGGGGGAATTGTGCCAGCAAAGAATGTAGACCTTACGATCGAGCAAGGGACCACGTTTGTTCAGGCGATTATCGCGCAAGATAGCACCGAAACGCCGATCGACGTATCCGGCTATTCGGCCCGTATGCAAGTGCGCGCCACCCATGGCAGCGCAAACACCCTTATCGATTTGCTAAGCCCCGCCGATATCGACGTGGGCGGTGCTGACGGCATGTTTACGGTCAACATTGCCGACACAGTGACTGCCGCGCTTACGCCCGGTAGCGCCGTCTATGACTTCGAAATGATTGACGGGCTCGGAAACGTTACGCGCGTCATCGAGGGTGCGGCCCTGATTACTCCCGAGGTTACCCGGTAATGGCAGATATCGTAGCCATCGTTTCCCGCGCTGCAATCGTTGCCACCATAGGCAGCGCCCCTATCGAAGCATCCCCAGCAAACCGCACGATCCGGGCAACGGTGCGGGTCCCTGCGACGGCTCCGCCCGTGAACGTGCGCGGCCTAACGCAGACCGTCCTTCCGGCGAATGGGGGGACGTGCGTAGAAATGGCGCCAGGCATCTACGTGATTCCTGACGTTATCTGCGTCCTTTGGTACGGTAATATCACCGGCATTTTCGCGCCGGTCCTGGGGCGCGGCTGGCTAGCGGACGGGATCGGTTCGTCGGCCGCCCGTCGTGGGTGCACCTTCCGGGTAACAAACGCCGGGACCGTCCTAGAATTTGCCGTCCGGCGTTCTACGGGAAGCGGCGCGTCACTGTTCCACACGGTGGGGGACGTGAGAGCGCATGGGCCCCGCCTGTATTGGGGGCTTAGCGCTGCGGACGGATCACTGCCAAGCACGCAAGATAAGCGGGTTGGACAGGGGGATATGATTGCTGGCACCGATTGGTCCTTCGACAGTATCCAACACGGACCGGGCTTGTGTGACACCCCTATGGCTATGGGGCGGCGGTCTAGCGCGTCCTCGAATTCGGGCGATGACGGCATTACATACGAAGGCGCGCGCCTTGTCTACATCGGTCGGCTCCCTACGCCGGCCGAATGGGCGGCCGCGGCCGCGGGCGATCTATCGTGGTCGGAAGGTGATCCGGACGTCATCTTCGACAGCGCCGCTAACGTGCCCGATGGGACCACCGTAGACGATAGCGGCGATTACCTAGATACGTCCAACGTGGTGGTCCCCGCATTCGTTGCCCTCCCTCCCGCATACCCAACGGCGTCAGGCGGTGTCACTTGAGGAGGCGCCGATTCTACCAATCCTTAGAAGCGCGCTTCCGTGGCTTGCTCGATTCATCGATGCCTACCGGCACGCCCGCGCCTGGCACGGGGTCGGACGCTGGACCGCATTCCGCACGGGTTGCCGCTATGCTCGCGGACATACGGACGGGCTCTAGCGCTTACGACCTATGGCGCCGCTACAGCCGCGGGGAAAGCTTCGCGACGTTCCATATGGACGACGCGGTACGCGAAGCCCTAGCAACCCGCTACGCCGCGCGCGGGGTATGATCAGGATTCCCCGCGGTCGCCGTTCGTGCGGACCCACCTAAGCGCGCTTCGCCCATCCCCTCAGCGGGGCTCGCTTACGGGCTATGCTTGGGCCCTAGCCTCGTGGCGGAATGGAAGACGCGCCGGTTTTAGGAACCGGTGCCTACGGGCGTCCCGGTTCGACCCCGGGCGGGGCTATCACCAGAAGGGGGGTCTATGTTTCGCGCTGCTATCTGGACCAGCGATGACGGGCGGTCGCAAGTTGCCTTGACGCACGAGAACGAAGCCCACCTACCGGACGCCGCGCTAAACGCGCGCGCCCGTCGACCGTCCAACCGTGGGCCGGATTTTCGGTCCAATGGGCGCCCCCCATCCGCAGGACGCGACGTCGATCTATTGCCCGACACCGCGAACGACGCCGCGCGGATTCGCGGCACAGTCACGATCGGCGATTTCCTGCTCTAGTTATTTCTAGGTTTTTTCAGTAGGGGGCTTTACGCCGTCGTTTGATTGATTATATAAAGAATCAGACGGACGCACCGTCGCCCAGCAAGGAGCCGACATGACCAGCACCGCCCTATCCATTGTCCAGATCGACGACGTTTGGCACCTTTGTGTTGATGGCGAATCCATGTTCGATTCGCCGGACCTTGCAGATCTGACGGACGGCCGCGCCCTTAAGGCTTTGCAACTTGCTGCGTTCAATGCCCGCGCAATGGCTCGCGAAGCGAAATCCGACCTACACCATGAATGGGAGTTTACCGATTTCCGGCTGGGCAACCGGCGCCGCTACCGTGTGGCCCGTGCGCTGGACCGTCAGGAAATTGCGGACCGGCTTACGGCCGAATTCCAGACCGCTAAGCGCGACTACCGCGCCGCGACGACCGAGCCCGAGCCTACGGAATACGCCGCGTTCCTGGGGCTTTGCTAATGGCCCGCGGCGGAACCAGGAAGGGCGCCGGGCGCCCCAAGTCGAGCGGCCCCACACGCACCAAGCAAGTCGGCGTAGCGCTTACGGTTGACGAGCTGGCCCAGGTTGACGGGCTGCGGGAAGACGGCGAAACGCGCGCGGCTGTCTTCCGGCGTCTGCTCCGCTTGGGCTCCGCCGTCGCGGGGAAGGGCACCGGGGAGCCCTGTTGCAAGCTCCCAACCATTGCCGAAGACGACAGCGGCCGCGAGCACTGCATTCGTTGCGGACGGACCGTCGCATAACCACGACCTAAAGGAATCAAACATGGAAGATAAGCTAGTTAAAGGCGCCGTTTTCGTTCTAGTCCTCGTGTGCATGGCCTTGTGCATGGGCGTGCTAACCACGACGTACGGGCCGAAGGTCCCGCCCCAGGGCGCCGAAGCCAGCCCGTAAACGGCCCCAGACACCCCTAGAAGCCCCGCCGGCTAGTCCGGTGGGGCTTCGCTCGTGTAGGGGTCCGCCGCTGCACGGACACGCACTAGACGCCCGCGCACGGAATGGGGCGACACCCACCAGAGCGCGGGCCGCTGCTCGGGACCTTCTAGTGCTTCGATAGCTTCGCGGGTCCGGTAGGGGCTGCCTACCCAGGGGACCGGACCCGCAGCGGTTGCGGCAACCCGGTAGACAAACCGCGTCCGAACGCACGGCAAGATCTCGGACGTCAAGCCCAGCGCTTCGGCCCCTGCATCGGGGTCGGTTGTCATCCACACGAGCCCCGGAAAGATGCCCCACGGGTGCGGCCGTCCCGGAAGGATCCCACCGCTCCGCCCGATACCCTTCCGGCCATGCCCGCACGTCAGGTGGAACAGCACCGGGCTATCCATCGCCCGACTCTAGCGCGGCTTCTACGCGGTCCAGGATGCGACGGACGACGGTAGCAGGGTCGATGCCCGCGGCCCGCAACGCTGCGTTGATCTCGTCGTCGCTCATGTCATCGGTCCAGACGTCCAGCCCTAGCCGGTCCGTCTCATCGACCAATTCGGCTACCGCCCGTCGCGCTTCCCGGTCGGTAATTTCGTCCCGCGTCATTGCCACGCCCTAGCCGCTAGCCAGGCTTCTACGGTTTCGGCGTAGGGCTCGTATACCTGCAATTGCCGGGCAGCGACCGCGAGCGTGCAGCCTTCGGGCCCGTCGTCCAAAACGGCGGCAACGTCAGCAAAGAAGACACAGGCGGTTCGGGCCGCGTTGGTTCGCATCGTGAACGTGGCCCATAGGGGCGGGGCCTGGGGCTCGTGTTTCATGGTTGATTCCAATCCTCAACGACGTCCGTTGTTGGTAGCCATATTGCCGGGCCAATGACCGCAAACGTTCCGTTTTCCGCTCGGTAGTATACAACCCCCTTAGGCACGTGCACACCGCATTTCACCCCCCACGAGGTGACCTCTGTAACGACGGCAAATTGCCCGGCCCAGAAGCCCCCATGGTGCGTATGTATGGCTGGGTCTAGCTGGATGACATCGCCCGGTTTCGGTGTTGCTGTGTCCTCAGGTCTCAAAAAAATACCTCTGATTGTGTGCGCGGCCGCC
>Ga0316204_10003261_pt1 | contig 33176 bp, 28 predicted proteins | sample 6monrhotite_MG_2_FD_205661 | JGI IMG/M metagenome (GOLD analysis project Ga0316204, IMG submission 205661) | Microbial mat bacterial communities from mineral coupon in-situ incubated in ocean water Damariscotta River, Maine, United States -... | ecosystem: Environmental > Aquatic > Marine >... | reverse complement strand
CCATTTGTGCGCACGAACTCTCGCATGATCTTGTTGGACACCCTCGGGTAAACGTAATCGGAACCGATGAAGTAAAAGCGGTTGCCGAAATTTTCCATCAGATGTCGACACAGTTCGACACTGTTTTGATTGGGACCAGCCCCGGTGTAAACAATATTGGGTGAGTACTCAAAACCTTCATATAAGGTTGGATACCACAAAAGCCCATTCAAGCGCTCCACAACGGGCAACACCGATTTTCGACTGGAAGAGGTGTAGCAGCCAAATATGGTCGAGATGCCATCTTCAACCATCATCCGTTTCGCATAGCGGCCAAAGGCGGCTGACTGGGAGCCGGGATCATAGATTACGGGCTCAATCGGCCGTCCATTGATGCCGCCAGCGTCATTGATTTCATCAATCGCCGTCAGAGTGCCGCGCAGTTGGGTTTGCTCAATCACGGCCATAAAGCCACTGCTTGAGAACAGGACACCAACGCGCCAAGGCTCTTCGGTCTTGGTATTTTTGCCCATCATCCGCCCCTCACCGCCCCATGTGCTTCACGTCACACTGCAAAACACAGCGATCCGTCTCCACTCATACAAGTCGGAAAACCCACCTCGGCATCAATCTTAAAGTTGGTTTAGGGCCAGAGTCAAATGCCTGCATAAAATAACATTATTTCACAAAATAATACTGTTATGGATATTTTGGATCATCCTATGGGGATTATCAGAGGATAAGTTGCTTGAACTGACCTGCTTCCCGCAAACTGGCATGCCCCTAGTACCCTAGACACTTTTCAGCGTACCAAATACGCAACAGAGAGATGTTTGAAATGACTGGCAAACGTTACACAGAAGAATTTAAGATTGAAGCGGTTCACCAAGTTACGGATCGTGGTTACAAGATCGGCGAAGTGTCAGATCGACTTGGTGTGACCAATAAAAGTCTACGTGACTGAATCACAAAATACGCTGACACAGGCTCCCAACATCAAATGATTTCGGGTCAGCAAGACGAGCTTCGTCGATTAAAATCTGAGCTTCGCCGCGTCACCGAGGAGCGCGATATATTAAAGGTGGCCGCAGCGTTCTTTGCCAGCGAGTCCCGCAAAAGTACGCGTTCATATAATCTCGGCTCAATAAATACAGAGTGATGGTTATGTGCCATGTCCTCGGCGTTCACCGCAGTGGTTTTATGCATGGCTTAAATGCCCGCAAAGCCCAAGAACCCTTGAAGACAAAAGGCTTCTCGGCTTGATCAAACAGTTCTGGATGGAAAGCGGTTTTGCCTACGGCTAACGCTGTCGCCGAAAGCTTCTTCTCTTTGTTGAAGACGGAACGGATCAAACGAAAGATATACAAAACAAGGGCCGAAGCCCGGTCAGAAATCTTCAATTACATCGAGTTGCATTGCAGCTATGTCGTAAGAAAATATTCAGTATCACAGCTAAAGATAGTTACATTGATGAGGTAGCCCCAAGGTAGCCCTGCAAACAAAAACGGTCTAGCAAGTTAATGCTAAGCCGTTGATATTATTGGTTGCGGGGGTTGGATTTGTTCAAGCTCCTACATTATACGTAAATGCGTAATCTATTGTTATACAAAAAAATTTTATAGAATGTCCGCTTTTGCGCGTATAGCAGACTACTTTTGGGGTTGGTCTTTATGTCCGCTTATGACCCAGAGCAGACATTCAACAGATCAATCACCGCTTTAGACATGCCTCTACGAGAAGGGCCATGCGAGCACGTGGAATAAAATGTAAGCAGCTTTGCTCTGGGCAATGCCATTGCTACTAGCTCAGGCGGGCTTGCACCCAAGCGGCGGCCTGCAAGACCCGTTGATCATCTCCTGGACGACCAACGATTTGTACGCCAACAGGCATTCCAGCTGCGCCGGCCAGGCCAGGCACGTTGACACACGGCCCCCCAAGAAAGGTCCAGACACGGTTAAAAGCCGGGTCACCCGTCGCCAGCAACCCTTCTGGGGCTTCTCCGGGAGCACTTGGGCACATCAACACATCACACTCGCCCATAACATCATCGAGGCTCGCTTGCGCGGCGTTCAACTGGTTCAGCGCTGTATCGCGTAATGTAGAGGTCACTCTAGAACCGATGTCGAAGTGCTCAAGGTATTGAGAACTAATCTTGACGCGATGATTTGAAACCTCAAAAAGCCCGGAAAAACTCACCTCGTAATCCATGACCTGCGCTTGCGCCTCAGCAAGGCCGACAAAGGACCTCGGCAAATCAACTTGCAGGAGCTTTGCCCCGGCTGAAACGAGCGCCCCTGCCGCATCGTTCAAGAGCGCCTGCGTTCCAGGCTCGGCACGGTCCCATTCATGGGTTCTGCAAAACCCAATGCGGGGTGTCCAATCGCCATCATCCTCCGAAAGCATCAATGACGGACGGCGACCTATAATTGATGCCAAGAATCCTGCGTCGTGAACCGAGCGCGCAAAGACGCCCAAGTGATCCATAGACGGTGCCAAAGGCCGCACGCCAGTCAGCGGCAACAGGCCGTAAGTCGGCTTGTAGCCTACAACGCCGCAAAATGAGGCTGGCCGAATGACCGAGCCCGCCGTTTGCGTGCCGAGGGCGGCAGGAACCTGAAAATCCGCCACAGCTGCAGCCGAACCGCTAGATGAGCCACCGGGAGTTCTGCCAGGGTCATGCGGATTGGCTGTTTTACCAGGCCCAAAGTACGCAAACTCAGTTGTTACCGTTTTGCCGAGAATGATCCCACCGGCGTTGCGGATCGCCATTACGCAAGCCGCGTCCCATCCGGGACGATAGCCGTCGTAAATGGACGAGCCATAGCCGGTGGGCATGTCCACGGTGTCGATCAGATCCTTGATGCCGATAGGTGCACCATGCAGTGGGCCACACGATCCTTTTGCCGCAACTTCACGTGCCGCATCCCCAGCCAAATGTGTCCAAGCCCCGACCGCATCGTCGCGTTCAGTGATACGGTCCAAACAAGACTGGATCAGGCCCTCCGCCGTGAGCGAGCCGTCATCAATAGCCTTCACGGCAGATAACAGAGATAGAGTGTTCGGACTGGTGCTCATCGAAGACTCCATCTTTTGGCCAGCTCGCGATAGACGCCAACGGCCTGTTCAATTCGGGATACGAAACAGTACTCATCAGTTTGATGCGCCATGGAGGCTTCACCCGGTCCCAAGATGACTGTCGGCACGCCCCCATAGGCAGGCGTCAGCGCAGATGCATCTGTGAAATAGCTGGCCGTCTGATTGGTGATCGGCTCATCAAGGACGGCCTCCATGAGGTCGAAGACCTCCTGCATCCAGAAATCATCCGGATTGGTCCAAACACCCTCGACATTGACGATGGGCTGGATATTCACTTCATCACCCAAATAGGTCGCCAGGTGATCTGCGACATCTGCATTTTTCTGCCCGGGGATGGTGCGCACGTCAATGCCAATTTCTGCATAGTCCGGAACAGAATTGACATTAAGACCGCCCTGCAACGTTCCCACATTCAGCGTCGGCCCGCCCATCACGTCATGGCGGGCGACGTTGAAATCAAAATCTTCCAACTTTGAAACCGCGCGCGCTGCTTTGTAAATGGCGTTGACGCCAAATTCAGGCATAGAGCCGTGCGCTGTCACGCCATCGGTGTGGGCCTTCAGCCACAAGGCTCCCTTATGGCCAACAAACGGATAGTTTGAGGTTGGCTCCGCCACAACGATGGCCCCCGCCGAGCCCAGAACGCCATCGAGTTCAGCGAGATGAAAAGCCCCTTCACATCCCGTCTCTTCTCCTGCCGTGATGACAAGAACAACCCCCGGCCCTTCTTCCAAGGTCGAGGCGATGCTGGTCACCGCAGCGACGAACGCGGCCACTCCGCTTTTCATGTCACTGGTACCGCGACCAAACATCTTGCCGTCGACAATGTCGGCGGCGAAAGGATCGACAGACCAGTCCTTGTGTCCCAAGGGCACTGTATCAATATGGCCGGTGAAGCACAGCGGTGGCCGCTCAGCATCTCCACCGATCCGGGCGACAAGGCTGGTTCGCCCCGGACCGAACGCGTGATAGGAAATCTGAAAGCCGCTTTGTTCTAAGATGGCACCAAGATGCTCTGCACATGCCTGCTCGTTGCCAGGTGGATTGATGGTATTGAATCGGATCAATTGCCGGGTCAATTCGACAGCATCAATGAGCACATCAATAGGATTTCCAACCATTTTTGATTTCCCCAATGTCTTTAAATCGACGCCTTCAGCCGAAATAAGCCTCATGCACTTCCGCATTATGAGACAACTCCTCGGCAGTTCCCTCGGCAACCACACGCCCCTGGGACAAAACATAGCCATAATGGGCAATAGCTAAGGTCTGGTGCACGTTTTGCTCTACGAGAAAAACCGTTGTGCCTTGCTCATTGATGCGCCGAATGATGTTGAAGTTTTCTTTCACAAACAGCGGCGAAAGGCCAAGCGATGGCTCGTCGATCAACAAGATTTTTGGATCACTCATTAACCCCCGACCGATCGTGACCATTGCCTGCTCACCGCCTGACATGGTTCCGGCCAATTGTGTCTTGCGCTCATGCAGACGGGGAAAAATATCAAAAACCCGCTCCATCCGCTCCCGGATGACAGCCTCCGACTTCACCTGGAAGCCGCCGAGACGCAGGTTTTCAACCACCGTCAACTTGGGAAACACCTTACGGCCTTCGGGGATGCAGGCGATCCCGGATCCGATGACCTTGTGCGTCGGCAGTCCGACCAAGTTCTTGCCGCCGATTTCTATCGTTCCCGCGCGTGGCGGGGTCAGCCCTAAGATCGCGCGAATGAGGGTTGTTTTCCCAGCACCGTTGGAGCCGAGAAGGCATGTGATTTTTCCTGCCAAAACCGACAGCGACACACCTTCTAAAACGTCAGCAGAATCATAGGCAGCATAGACGCCGTTTATTTCAAGATTGCTTGCGCCGTTCATCTTTATTCCACCCCTAGATATGCTTCCTGGACCAATTTGTCGGAGGCAACCTCACGGTATTCACCTTCGCAAATTTTCTGGCCGAAATTAAGAACCACACACCGATCCGTAACACGTTCGATCATGCCCATTTCGTGTTCAACCAAAACGATGGACAGCCCATCGATGCGCTCACGCGCCACAAGAATGTCATCCATCAACTGGCGTGTTTCATCTTCCGTCATGCCGGCAGAGGGCTCATCCAAAAGCAACAAACGAGGATGGCTGATCAGCGCACGGCAAATTTCGATGCGGCGGCGATCAATCATGTTGAACGTTCCGACCGCCTCAAACATGCGGTCTGCCAATGGCGGATCAAAGATAGTCATCAGCTCTTTGGCTTCTTCATAGCTTTCCTCCATCTGACGACGGAAGGCCTTACGCTGGAAGAGATTAAACATCAGGCCGTGATTGAGATGCTGATGGTTGCCAATCATGATGTTGTCAAAAATCGACAAATCCACACACAGGCGGGACCGTTGAAAAGTCCGCGAGACACCTGCTTCATACACTTTCTGCGCTGGCCAGTTTGTGATGTCTTGGCCGAGGAATTCCACCTCGCCGCCATTGGCGGCATAGATTCCAGTCAGCACATTGAAGGATGTCGTCTTTCCCGAACCGTTCGGTCCGATCAAGCCAACGATCTGGCCCTCATCAACTTCCATGTCAAAGTGGTCCAGCGCTACGACACCACCAAAACGTTTGGTCAGGCCGCGAAAAGCTAGAACCTTGTCATGCCCTTTTGTCATGTCAGCCCCTCCAGCCTGGTACGTATTCGCGTAGCCCACGGGGCAACAACCCCTGAGGCCGGAACAACAAAATCAGAATCACAACGACGGCATACAGTAGGAACCGATACTCCTGAATGGCCTGAAGCTTCTCAGGAAGCAATATCACCAGCCCAGCGGCAACGACTGTACCCCACGGACTGCCCATGCCACCCAACAGAACGATGGACACCAGGATCAGGGAATCTCCGAAGGCGAAGTTGGTCGGTGCGATAAAACCCAGCATCATTGCGAAAACAGCGCCGGCCATACCGACCAGGAAATTACCCAGCGTGAAGGCTGTAATCTTCCAGTGCTTGATGTTGATGCCAAAGCATGCCGCGGCTGTCTCATCCAAACGAACAGCATCCAGACTGAGGCCAATCCAGGAGCGCTCGACGCGCCGCGTTAAGGCAAAGGCCAGCACCGACAGGATAAGGCCGATGGCGACGTAATTGAGATAGAAAGACAGTTCGATCTCGTCACCAATTTCAATGTTGCTATTGAAGTTCCAGCCCATGATTTCCATGCCTGGAACCTTCAATCCCTGCGGTCCGCCAAGCGTGTCGTTCACTTCTAAAAACGTCTTGAACAAGATACCAAAGGCGATGGTCACCACCGCCGCATAGTGGCCACGGGTGCGCAACACAGGCAAAATCAGGATTGATCCGATCAATGCGGCAGCAACCCCGCCGAGAACCACCACCATCAAATGCGGTATGGCCGTGTGCTGGTTGAGAACGGCCGCCGTATAACAGCCAACTCCGAAGAACGCCGCACCAGCAAAGTTGACCACGCCCGTATAGCCAAACTGTATGTTTAGCCCAAGACAAGCGGTCAGATACAGCATCACAGTTGCAATCATCAACAGTGGGAAATGGTCCTCACGGAACCAAAGCGTCACCATCAACAAGGCAACCACCACTGCGCCATTCATGAGTGGTTCGTTGCTCGAAAAGGCTTCTGAAATACGCTTTGAAATGCCCATCCGCGCCGACACCACCACCGCAATGGCGGTTAAAGCAATGAGAACAAGAATCTCAACTTGGTCCTCAATCGCGATAAACGTAATCAGGAAAACAGATCCCAACACAATCGCGGCGAGGCCGATCAACATATCTTTAGATTTATCAGTCATGTCGATCACACCCTTTCGCTCGACTTTTCGGCAATCAGCCCCGTTGGGCGCCACACCATCAGAGCAATGACAACCGAGAATGCGAACACATCCTTATAGGCACTAGAAAACGGCAACGCGACAGCACCCACGGTCTGCAACGCAGCAAACAAGAAGCCACCCAAGATGGCACCATAGATGTTGCCCAGACCACCAATGATCGCGGCGCTAAAGCCAATGACGCCGAGCAACAGCCCCATGCTGAAATTGATCTCGTTGTAATACAGACCGTTCATAACACCGGCAAAGGCAGCCACCCCAGAACCGAGGGCAAACGTCAGCAGCACAATCATGGTGAAATTGATGCCCATGCATTTGGCTGTTTCTTCGTCCTGCGCAACCGCGCGCATGGCTAGCCCCATCTTGGTTTTGTTGATCAGCACGTGAACACCAACGATGACGAGAAGCCCGCCGAGCAGCAAAATAACGCTGTCGGCCCGCAGGGTGAACGAACCAAAGGGCCAGGTATCGGTCGGCAGCAGATAAGGGAAAGGCTTGGGGTTAGAACCATCCGGGTAGAAAAGACGAACAGCTTCACGCAACACCGTTCCCAACATCAAAGTGATCAGCAGAATGTTGAGCGGCGGTGCGGACTTCAATGGCAAGACAAGGTAACGGGCAATAACCGCACCTAAAAATGCCATAGAACACACAGCAACAACCAAGACCCCAATAAGCTGCACAAAGGCATTATCAATGCCCATAGCAGAGAGACCAAGATAGGTGGAAAACCCAGCAAACGTACCGACCATCAGTACATCACCGTGCGAGAATTTGATGACGTCAAGAACGCCGAAAAAAAGTGTGAAGCCGACGGCGACCAAGGCATACATCATGCCCAACATCATGCCGTTGGCGACAAACTGCCCCAGAAGGCCCACATCCATGACCAACCCCTAATCACTAAAATGAATTAAAACAAACAAATGAATGAAGCGGTTTCCGGTCTGTTTTCTTCACCAGACCGGAAACCCACCCCAATTACATCATGCCCGGCAATTTGCGCTTACCGGAAACATATTCGCTGTCTTCCCAGACAACCCACTTGCCATCTTGGACAACATATTTCGTGATCGCGGCAACAGTATTCTGACCATGATCGTCAAACGAAATCGTGCCAACGATGGAATCGCGGTTCTTGGTTTTATTCAGCACTTTGCGTACTTTTTTGCGATCGGGACCGACGTCTTCAATCGAATCAATGAGAAGGTTCATCGCCGCAAAAGCGAACGGGCCATACGCTTCGGGAGATTCCCCATAGCCCTGCTCGTTATACTTCTCGACGAAGAATTTACCGCCAGGCAGCTTGTCGATGGGCGCACCTTCACGGAAAGCGACCGTACCTTCGGCAAGCGGGCCCAATCCTGCAATGAACGCGTCAGACATGATGCCGGATGTGCCTTGGAATTCAGCCGCAAAGCCCAACTTTTCCATTTGCGAACGGATACGCACGCCAATCGGCGTCAAACCGCCAAAGTAGATAACGTCGGGGTTAAGGGCTTTGGCCTTCGTCAACTCGGCCGTAAAGTCCTGCTGTTCGGAAGTCACGCCAAAGGTCGCCAGGATTTTCCCGCCCTTCTTTTTCAGAGCTTCGCTGAAATACTTGTTGTGGCCTTTTCCGTAATCGGTCGTGTCATGAATGATCACCCAGTTTTTGTAACCGAGGCCTTCCATGAAATCAGCGGCAACATCGTTCTGGTTGATCATCGTGCCGTTAACGCGATGCACTTCTTTATGCTTGTTGCCATAGGTAATATCAGGCAACACGGCAGCCCAAACGATCACGGGCAGGTTAAATTTATGGTAGATATCGACCGCGCCGATGGCCACGGCCGAGCAGTAATGCGTGACGCCGCCGATGATGTTCTTATCCGCCGCCGCCTTGGTTGCGACTTGCACACCAACGTTTGGTTTGCACTCATCATCCAACGTGACCATTTCGTATTCATATTTTGCTTTGGGGTCCGCATTGCGCAGTTGCACTGCTAAATCTGCGGAATTACGTCCGCCGATGCCGTTCGCCGACACGCCACCGGTCAACGGCCCGATAAATGCGACTTTAACCGTTTCCTTGGCTTCGGCAATGCCAGCGCCAAGAGACAAGGCCATCGCCAACGCGATCGCCGACCCAGCCGATTTCCGTAATACACTCATCATGAATTTCCTCCCAGTCGATTCACAAAAACAGTTGAAATCTGTTTTCAAAAGCGGTTTTCCCCATCCCCATGCCCTCCCAGACCAGATAACGCTAGCGTGGAAAAGTTGGGGAGGTCCACTTAGTCGGTGAGAACCCTATGGCTCGATTGAATGCGAGTCAAACAAAATTGTATACAATTTAGTATTTAATAAATACCATAATGGCTACAGTGTATTGTAACCAATTGGCTACAATCGGCGCTGGACCATCGGCTTTGCATAAGAATTTGCCCTAAAACATAGATCTCCGGGAGATGAGGTAACATGTCGAGCAAACGCGCCAGCACCATGAAAGAGGCCCTGGAACAAGAGATCGTCACCGGCCAACTGGTGCCGGGAACGCGCCTAGAAGAAATGGGGTTAGCGGAACGCTTTGGCGTATCCCGCACACCGGTGCGCGAAGCACTCAATCAGCTGGCCTCCATCGGCCTTGTTGAAATCCGTCCCCGGCGCGGCGCCGTTGTGGCCGCTATCGGCCTCAAGCAAATGATGGAAATGTTTGAAGTCATGGCCGAACTGGAAGGCATGTGCGGCCAGCTCGCAGCGCGACGGATGAGCGGCAAAGACCGAGAAAAGCTCATCGAGTGCCATGAACAAGCGCGCCCCTTCGCCGATGCCGAAGACCATGACGGCTATTACGACGCCAACGTCTGCTTTCACGAATGTATTTATCAAGGCAGCCGCAACACTTACTTGGCAGATCAGACACGGGCCTTGCGCAATCGCCTCGCGCCATATCGCCGCCTGCAGCTGCGCCAACGCCAACGCCTGTCCGAATCATTTCAGGAGCACGGCCAAATTCTTGAAGCCATCACCCAAGGTGATGAAGCGCGCGCCAAGCAGCTGCTCAGCAGCCACGTCACGGTGCAGAGCGGGTCGTTTACCGACTTCATTGCCACGTTGCCATCCGACTTAATGCGATCCAGCGCTTAACAGTTGCGGATCATTTGAGACCTCCCAAACGAGACCACATAAATGACAAACGCAAACCTCTACGCTCTTTTTCAACAGCGCTTCCCCAAAGACTTAGATGCCCCTGCCTTGGCTGTACCAAACGGTGAGACCATAAGCTATGGCGGCCTGGATGCGATGTCGGCGCGAATTGCTGGGGTGTTCAGTAAATTGGCAATCCGCAAGGGCGACCGCGTGGCCGTGCAAGTCGATAAGTCGCCGCAAGCGGTTGCACTCTACCTGGCATGTTTGCGCATTGGCGCGGTGTACCTGCCGCTCAATACCGCTTACACCCCGACCGAGGTTGCCTACTTCTTAGGCGATGCAGAACCGTCTTTGTTGGTATGCCGCCCCCAAGCCGGACAATCCCTACGGGACGTGATTGGTGACAACAAAGCTTTGCACGTCATGACCATGGACGACAAAGGCCAAGGGACACTCACCACAGCAGCAGATACGTCCGAACCAAAAGCTGAAATCGCTGACGTGAGGCCCGAAGACCTTGCCGCCATTCTGTACACTTCTGGTACCACCGGTCGTTCCAAGGGCGCGATGCTGAGCCATGAGAATTTGGCATCAAATGCCTTGGCTTTGCATGATATGTGGGGCTGGCGTGAAGGCGATGTGCTGATCCACGCACTGCCGATTTTTCATGTGCATGGCCTGTTCGTAGCGCTTCACTGCGCACTGCTGAACGGTTCAAAAATGTGGTTCATGCCTAAGTTCGATGTCGACCAGGTGATCAATCTCCTGCCCCAGTCGACTGTCCTGATGGGCGTGCCAACGTTCTACACGCGCCTGGTTGATCATCCAGGCTTGACCCGAGAGACCAGCGCGAATATGCGCTTGTTCGTCGCCGGGTCCGCACCGTTACTTGAGGAAACCTTTAGCGCGTTTGAGAACCAAACCGGCCACCGAATTTTGGAGCGCTACGGCATGACCGAAACCGGCATGATCACCTCCAATCCGCTGGATGGTGACCGCTTGCCCGCGACTGTGGGCTATCCCCTGCCCGGCGTCCAAGTGCGCATAGCCGATGAAGACGGCAACATTTTAGGTACAGATGAAATCGGAGTTTTGGAAGTCCGCGGCGCAAATGTCTTTAGCGGCTATTGGCGCATGCCTGAAAAAACGGCCTCAGAATTTCGCAAAGATGGCTGGTTCATCACTGGAGACGTCGCGCAAATGTCCGATGACGGACGGGTCTCGATTGTTGGACGCGCTAAAGACATGATCATATCCGGGGGCTACAACGTCTATCCAAAAGAAATTGAATCGGTCATTGATGACTTAGCCGGCGTTACTGAAAGCGCGGTCATCGGCGTCCCTCACCCAGACTTTGGCGAAGCCGTCGTAGCTCTTATCATTACGGATCAAAACGCCCAGATCGATGGCGCGATTATTCAGTCCGGCATCAAAGATAAGCTCGCACGTTTCAAACACCCTAAGTGCATATTTGTCATTGATAAACTGCCTCGCAACACCATGGGTAAAGTTCAGAAAAACATCCTGCGCGAGGCATATGCGAAAATATTTAATTAAGTGGCCTGCATGACGCAACCCCATGGACATCTAACGTTTCATCAGTGCGGATAACAGCTCAGATAGAGGAACTCAATCGACGTGACCTTTTTCAGAACTTTTCTCAGTTCCATCGCCGACGCAGGACGTGATCTTCTCGATGGGCGGCAGGGGCGAGACGTCAAGCCTGCGGATATGCACGTGTTGTGTTCGGACCTCATCACGCAAAAAGGAGAGGCGCTTGGCACCGCGTTGGCGTGCACGGTCGTTGATGCCTATCGAGAGTTTGATGAGGCCGGAAAGCGGGTATTTTTTGAGATGTTGCTGATGGACTTCGATGTTGATCAGGCGACCCTGAACACCGCTATTGCCGAGTATCAAAAGGCACCGGGCCCGATCACCACCCAGGCTGTGGCGTTGTCGTCAGAATCCCTGCGCCAACGGGTAATCAGGGGCGTAAACATGGCGCCCGGTGGCACGCGTGCGGTGATCAATATGCGCGAGGACCTGCTCGCGTTGTTGCGCGGCAATCCTGATCTTCAGCCTGTCGATAGCGACTTTTCCCATCTGTTGTCGAGCTGGTTCAACCGCGGTTTTCTGGAACTGCGGCGCATCGATTGGAGTACGCCTGCCAACGTTTTGGAAAAACTCATCACCTACGAAGCTGTTCACGAAATCCGCGATTGGGACGACTTACGCCGTCGTCTCGACCAAGACCGGCGTTGCTATGCATTCTTTCATCCCGCCCTCCCCGATGAACCCTTGATCTTTGTTGAGGTGGCCCTGGTCAACGGACTGTCTGGTTCCGTGCAAAATCTATTGGATGATGAACTGCCCCGGATCACGGCGGAAAGCGCCGACACGGCGATCTTTTACTCCATCAGCAACTGCCAAAAGGGGCTGCGTGGAATTTCGTTCGGTAACTTCCTCATTAAGCAGGTGGTGTCTGAGCTGCGCGCGGAGTTATCGAATCTCAACACCTTCTCAACTTTGTCACCGATACCCGGCTTTCACCGTTGGCTGCAAGAAAGACAAGAAAGCGACCCGGAGACTTCTCATCTTCTTTTAACCCTGGAGGCGCCTGGAAGCATCGAAAATCCGGACACCCTATCAGAGATCCAGAAGCCCTTGATGCATCTGTGTGCAAATTATCTCGTGAATGAAAAACGTAAAAACGGCCCGCTCAACACCGTGGCGCGGTTTCACCTTGGCAATGGTGCGCGGTTGGAACGCATCAACTGGCTGGGTGACGTGTCGAAAAAGGGATGGGCAGAATCTGCCAGTCTTTTGGTCAACTACAAATATGACCTGGCAAAAATCGAAACCAACCATGAAATGTATGCAAATGACGGGACTATTGTTTATTCCCGGGAGATTGCGAGCCTTTTGGAGGACGTGCCAGCGTCGCATCTCTCAAAGACCACACCATGAACCTGCCCCCGATCTTTAAGTGATATCGGTATATCGCATATCCATCTAATTGCCCGCCCGTCTCCTTCGGGCGATAAGCAGAGCTTTCCAAGCATGCACAAGCTCTTTTGGGAACACAATATGAACACTCCAGAAGATAAACGTTTGCGCAATGCCTGGGTATTATTGTCTGTCGCCATCGTCTTCTGGGGTGTCAATTGGCCGCTCATGAAGAATGGCCTTACTGAAATAGGCCCCTTATGGTTCGCCGCCATTCGCGTCTCATTGGCGGCGCTCACTTTGTTTGCCCTGCTGGGTCTGCAGGGCAAATTGCGGCGCCCCCAGCGTGCCGATGTACCGATATTGGTCAGCGTCGGTGTCTTCCAAATCGGTATCTTCATGGCCCTCATTCATACCGCCGTACAATATGTCGATGCCAGCCGATCTGCCGTATTGGTCTACACAACGCCCATTTGGGTCGCACCCTTAGCCTATTGGGTTCTAGCTGAACGGTTAAACCGAACCCAACTCGCAGGCATCATGTGTGCCGTGGTCGGGGGCCTCGTTCTGTTTAATCCACGCACGTTTTTATGGCAGGATGCAGACATCCTCCTCGGTAACGCAATGCTCATTTGCGCGGCAATTGTCTGGGCAGGGGTGATCGTTCATATCCGCAGCTTTGGCTGGACGCGCCCTCATTTGAGCGCGTTACCATGGCAATTCGCCCTTGGGGCAGCGGTCCTTATACCGATGGCCTGGCTCATCGAAGGCGCTCCGGAAGTACCTTTGACGGGACAATTTATCCTCATCATGGCCTTCAATGCGATCTTCGCGACGGCCTTCGCATTTTGGGCTTACTTAAGCGCCGCCAAAACATTGCCTGCAAATACCACAGCGATGGCATCCCTAGGAGTTCCTGTGGTGGGCATTGGCGCATCTGTGGTTTTGATTTCTGAAACACTCAACACTGAATTGATGGCAGGGCTTACCTGTATCATCCTCGGCCAAGTTATCTTTCACACCAAGACCATTGGGGATTCGAAAGGACCAGAACAACCATGATTGCAGACATCGCAGACCTCATCCTTAAATCCGGCCGCTCGGGTGTGGAGCTGGCTTTATTTGTTTTACTTCCCGTGATGATCGTCATGCTGACGACAATGCGCCTATTGGAAGGTTGGGGCGTTTTGGATCGCATCGTCGCCATGGTCGCCCCCCTGCTCCGTCCTTTTGGCCTGCCGGGACTGGGCGTTTTTGCCATGCTGCAAGTGACGTTCGTCAGCTTCGCTGCACCGGTCGCGACGTTGGCGCTGATGGATAAAGACGGCGCCTCACGACGCCATATTGCAGCAACCTTAGCTATGGTTCTCGCCATGGCTCAAGCCAATGTGACGTTCCCCATGGCAGCCTTGAACCTGGATTTGGGATTAACGCTGATCGCCTCCATCACTGGCGGGTTAATCGCGGCGTTAAGCACATATCACATTTTTGCCCGCGCATTGCCGAAACGCGAAGACTGCACGCCCCAAACCACCCCTCACACGCATGGAGACAGTGCCGATGGTCTTGTTAAAATCATCAACAATGCTGGCACAGAGGCATTTAAAATCTCCATAGGCGCTCTTCCCATGTTGGTGATTGCTTTGGTTTTTGTGAATGCTCTGCGCCAATCGGGCGGTGTTGAAGTGATTCAAACAATACTCTCCCCCTTGTTGCAAGCCCTTGACCTACCCGCTGAAACTACGCTGCTTGCGGTCACGAAATTTGTCGCGGGAGGCACCGCCATGATGGGAGTGGCCGTGGACCTGATGGCTGAGGGTCGTCTCTCCATGGATGTGTTCAACAGATTATCCGGACTTCTGATAAATCCCTATGACATCGCCGGTGTAGCGATCTTGATCACGGCAGGCTCCCGTGTGGCGGGAGTCGTAAAACCAGCTTTATTGGGTGCTGCAATCGGCATCATGGTTCGAAGCCTCATTCACGGTTGGGGATATTCATTCCACATGTGATCAATGTCCGCTTCTGGCTATAAACGGCGGTCCATATACGCATCAGATGACGACCGCTCTTGGGCGGAAAGCGGATCTCATTTTGAGCTGATGGTTACGACCGCTCATGACCCGAAGCGGATATTCGCTTCGCCCAATACGACAACACCATCGGCGCAATGAAAACGACGATCAAAAGTCGCAGGCCGTGGTGGGTGGTGACGAATGCCGGATCAATGTTCATGGACAACGCTGCCAGGGCTATTTCTGCAAAACCGCCGGGTGACAGGGCGAGGACCAAGGCTTCAAATGACGCATTTGTCAGGGTTGAGAGGACAAACGCGCTGAGCAGCGTCACACTCATCATGGCGACCCCCAACCCCATGGCGAGCACGAGAATGCGTCCAACGTCGCGAAAGGCCACGCCAAAGAACCGTGCACCAAGGGCGCAGCCCATGGCGACTTGTACAACGACCGACACGACGTGCGGGGGATCACCCGCTATACCGCCTGTCAAATGGACAATGGCGCTCAGCATCATTGGGCCGGTGAGGTGGTAAACCGGAAAATGCCCCAGCTTGCCGATAACCACGCCGGAAACGGCAACGATCAGCAAAATGACAGCGTCTTTAGCCGACCATATTTCGCCAAGCACGCGTTCTTCAACACCTTCAACGCCGACCCAATAGGTCAGAAAGAAGGGAATGGCCAATAAAACAGAGGCCACCCGTACGGCATGGGTCAGAGTTAAGGTCCGGACGTCTGCGCCGTTTTCTTCGCCCAGAATAATCATTTCTGACAACCCGCCGGGCGTGCCGGAAAATATGGCCGTTACAGGGTCCATGCCAATCACTTTGCGGCAATACAATTGGGCCACAAATGTGATAACAACCAAATACCCAACGGCGGCTACCAAAGTTGGAATCCATTCATCCACACGCTCAATCACTTCGGGGGTAAAGGTGCCACCCAGCATGACGCCCAACACCACGATCAAGTAGCGGCGAAAACCGGGCTTGATTTCCACTGGCGCGCCGACCAACGAGGCCGCCATGGTGGCGCACAGCGCACCCAACAACCATGGCAAGGGTAGGCTGAGATAGAGAAACACGAAGCTGCCGAAAACACCCGTCATGGCGGTCAACGATAGGCGAAATGCGGTGTGCTGCGTGATGGGGCTGAAAGACGACACCTGAGATCAATCTCCTTGAGCGACGCCCTTTTGTAGCGCTTGTGCCCGCATGCGGCGATAGGTTGGTACAAAGATCAACAGCACGCCGATCACCAGCAACCCTAGCGTCATGGTCCGTTCGTACATAAAGCTCACACCGTCCGTCAGGTTAACCGCGCGGGCAAAGTTATCTTCCAACATGCCACCGAGGATAAAGCCTATCAACAACGGGGCCAGGGGGTAATCGGCAAAACGCAATACAGTCGCACCGACTCCAAGCCCCACAAGGATCAAAAGTTCCGTCGCATTGTTCTGACCGATATATGCTCCCACCATGGTGAAAAACAAAATAAACGGAATCAGGTAATTGCGCGGAATGGTCAGCAGTTTGGCGATGTAAGGGATCAACGGCAGGTTCAAAACCAACAACACCACATTGCCGATATACATGGAAATGATCACCGCCCAAAATACTGACGGGTTGTCGATCATCAACCGTGGACCGGGGTTCACGTTCAACGCGATCAACGCGCCCAACAAGATCGCCGTGGTACCGGAACCGGGAATTCCCAGCGTCAACAGCGGCACAAACGACCCGGTGCACGCTGCATTATTAGCGGCTTCCGGTGCGGCCAATCCCTTGATGGACCCTTTGCCGAATTCGTCTTGTTCCTCGCCTTTGGCAATGTTGCGTTCAACCGCATAGCCCAAAAACGACGCAATGGTCGCCCCGGCGCCCGGCATCACGCCAATCAAAAAACCTTGCAAAGATTGACGACCAATAACAGGTGCTATTTTTTTCAATTCTTGTCGCGTCACCCGTAAATCCTTAATCGCCCGACCGGCATCACCCACAGACCCACGTTTGGGATCAAGCACCAGATACAAGGCTTCGGGCAGCGCAAACAACGCCATCGCCAGGGTCACGAAACTAAATCCAGACTGCAAGTCCATCAGCCCCATGGTAAAGCGCGGGGCATTGAACAGAGAAGATTCACCAACCGTAGCCATAATCAGGCCCACGACGGTCATCATCAGCGCCTTGGCGACTTTCCCGGTCCCGGCAAACGCGGCAATCGCCGATAGACCAACAACCATCAAGGCAAAATATTCTGCCGAATGAAACAGCAATGCCACGCTCGATAAAGCCGGAGCGAAAGCCATCAGCAAAATGACGCCCACGGTGCCGCCCGCAAATGATGAAATCGCGGCGATGGTCAGCGCCTTGCCAGCTTTACCCTGGCGCGCCATGGGATAGCCGTCGAACGATGTAGCAACCGTGCCCGCGACCCCAGGCGCATTGATCAAAATGGACGACGTCGAACCACCAAAAATCGCACCGTAATACACGCCAGACAACAAAATCAACGCAGAGGCTGGATCTCCAATAGTGATGGCGACGGGGATCATAATGGCGATGATCGACATCGGGCCTAGTCCCGGCAGCATACCGATCAAGGTGCCGATTAAACAGCCCGCCACCACAAGCGCAATGTTTTGAAGAGAAAGAGCCATGTCCAGGCCGAGTAAAATTCCTTCAAGCATAATCTCGCCCTTTTCTACGACATGAACCAGGGCAGCGGGCGCAGAAAAATACCCAGCGCCTCTTGCACCAAAAACCAGATGATGAATGCCCCGCTCACGGCGGCAATCATCATAATGTGAAGTTTTCGTTCACCCAAAATCCAACTGGTGCCCATAACAAACAATGTGGTCGAAGCCAAAAAGCCAATGGGCCGTAAGGCCACGGCGTATAGCAACATCGCGCCAATCAAAGCCAAAGCTTGGCCGAATTTATAGTCACCTAAACGCGCGACATTGATGTCGCCCAAAACGTTGCCGTCGGCATCCGCCACAGGTTTTTTCGATATAATAATAAGGAGAGCAAGGCCCGCGCCCAAAACACTCAAGACCATCGGCATGGTGTTGGGGTTGAAAGACATATTGCGTTCAAACGGCAACAATTGGTAGGTAAACGCGGCATATCCATAAGCTACAGATATGACCAAAAAAACCAACGCGATCCACTTATCCAAATTCATTGCAATCCCTCCCAGGTATGACTTTGGCGAAAACCAAAAAGACGGAACGTGCCATCACGCCCCGTCTTCTGGTGCACGGCTTAGAGAAAGCCCAGTTTCGTCATCAAATTCTTAATGACCTTTTCTTGGCCAGCCAGGAAGGTCGTGAAATTTTCACCCGAGTTGTGGATGTTGACCCAGCCGTTACGCGCCCGCACCGCTTCCCATTCGGGGGTGGAGTACATTTTTTTGATGGCGGCTTGGTATGCTTTGACTTTTCCAGCCGGAACGCCCGGTGCGGCAAAGAACCCACGCCAGTTGACGAACTCAGTATTGATGCCTTGTTCCTTCAACGTTTTGGCGTCTTTGTAAGCGTCAACGCGCTTGCCTGCGGTCACGCCGATGATTTTGACTTCACCAGCATTCGCCATGCCAACCGCTTCGGAGAAGCCGGTAGACAGGGCTTGAATTTCGCCCGACAACAGGGCCGCCATAGCTTTGCCACCGGCGTCATACGGTATGTATTTGACTTTGGTGGGGTCTTCGCCAGCAGCTTCCATCGCCATGGCTGCAACCAGGTGATCCATGCCGCCCGGAACCGATCCGCCGCCAATAGCGACTTTTTTCGGGTCGGATTTATAAGCAGCAACCAAGTCGGTGAACGAGTTCAACTTGCTATCTTTGCTCACCACAAAGGCCGCGTAATCACCGATGGTGCCTGCAACCATGGTCAGATCGCGGAAGTTATGCGGAAAGATACCTGTCAATGAACGAATCACGATGGGTGTCGAGTTGACCATCAAAGTGCCCTCACTGGAGGCCGCATTTTCGATCAAGTAGCCAATGGCTTTACCGCCACCGCCACCAGACATGTTTTCGTAAGACGCGGTTCCGACGATGCCCGATTTGGTCAACGCTTCACCGGTGCCACGCGCGGTGCCATCCCAGCCGCCGCCAGCGCCGCCCGGAATCAAGAAGTGAATCCTGTCCACATCGGCTGCTTTGGCCGCAGACAGGCTCAACGCCACACCGGCTACCGTCGCCGAGTACACGAGACCGCGTGCAATTTTCTGAATGTTCATAGAGTTCCTCCCAACTGGAATTTGAATTCGAGATCAACAGGAGATCGTTGACTGTTCATGCACAAAGCTAGGCGCGTTAGCTTTCACCAATCTTTCATTTGTGAAATTTGTTTATTTCCACCCGCGAACGTTTGCCGCTAACCTATCTACGAATAAAATTGGGGATTTAGACGTGCGGGTATTGCTGATCGAAGACGACACCATGTTGGCAGATGGCTTAGTGCGTTCTCTTCGACAATCTGGCTATGCGGTTGATTGGACCGCCGATGGCGAAGAGGCCGAGGCCATTTTGCGCACCCAGGCGTTTGATCTTGTCATTCTGGACTTAACCCTGCCCAATATGGACGGCCTAGAAATTTTAAGATCCCTGCGCGCCCGCCACGTTCCGGTTCCGGTGCTGATCACCACCGCCCGGTCCGAAGTGGACGATCGCATCAAGGGCTTAGACCTGGGCGCGGACGATTATCTGACCAAGCCATTTGAAATGGGTGAGTTTGACGCCCGCGTCCGAGCACTGGTCCGGCGAAGCCAGGCCAGTGGCCTGGAAACCCTCACCTGCGGCAGCCTAAAGCTCGACATCACAGCCAAGCGTGCATTTTTGGACAAGAACGCATTGGACTTGCCCCGCCGTGAATATCACATTCTGGAATCCATGATGTCGCGGCAAAACCGGATTATCAGCAAAGACCAAATCATCGATTTCATTTTGAATTTTGATGAAGACCTGAACCCCTCTGCGGTCGAAATTTACATTTCCCGGTTACGCAAAAAACTTCAAAACTCTGACGTTCAGATCAGGACCGTCCGCGGCGTGGGGTACACGATCGAATGTCTATGAAGCCTACATGGTCAATCCGTCGCAGAATATTGGCTTGGCTGTTTCTCGCCATGACCATGGTGTTTTCCGCAAACCTGCTCAGCAGTTACTACACCAACAGCGCCGCCGCAAACCGGGCTTATGATCGATTGCTGTTGGCCTCGGCCACCGCCATAGCGGAGCGCACCGCGATCAAAAAAGGTCTATTGCATGTGGATATTCCCTACGCCGCCTTGGATATGTTGGCCTCAACCGCCCAAGACAGGGTGTTTTACGCCGTGTCCGGACCAAATGGGGAAATGATCACCGGCTACGAAGGGATACCCGAGCCAACAGGCCATCCCCAGCGAACCCAAGACCAAAAGCCACAGCTTCAGAGCTTTTATAACGCCACATATAAAAATGTACCGGTACGGGTAGTCGTCCTGCGGTCCTTTATTTCCAGTCAACACCTGTCAGGTTACGCCACGGTCACGGTTGCCCAGACTCGTGGGGACCGGGATGGGCTGACGTTTAGCTTGTTGCGAGACAGTGCTGTATGGATGCTGATTATCGCCATCGTCGGTGCCATTGCTGCGTGGATTGGCGTCAGCTTTGGCCTACGGCCCTTGGGGCGTCTGCGTGAAGCACTGGGACGGCGTTCTCCCGATGACGTCCGTCCTGTATTGCATAATGTTCCCAGCGAATTTCAGCCATTGGTCAGCGCAATTAATTCTATGCTGCATCGTTTGGATGGTGGCTTGCTGTCCATGCGTAATTTCATCAGCGACGCCTCTCACCAGTTAAAAACACCACTGGCCAGTTTACAGGTACAGGGTGAAATGGCTTTACGCGAAACAGATCCCCAAGCCGTTCGCGCAGCCCTGACCAAAGTTAATATAAGCGTTCAACGCACCAGTCGTCTGGCCCAACAATTGCTGAGCCATGCGCGGGCCACAGATGATAGGGCTGCATTTGCCGTGTTTGATTTTGCCAATGTCGCACGCGAAACCATTGAAATCGCCCTGCCGCAAGCGATTCAGAAATCTATAGATTTAGGGTATGAAGGCCCAGAGCACGTTAAAATAAACGGCGACAGAGCGCTACTGGGTGAACTGGTTCTCAACCTAACGGATAATGCTTTGAAATACGCGCCGTCCCAATCCATCGTCACCATTGCCTTGGAAGACCGCGGTAAGCAGGTGCGTTTGGTGGTTGAGGATAATGGGCCTGGCATTCCTGCCGCTGAATACGATCATGTGTTTGAACGATTTGTGCGCCTTGATAAAGCTTCTGCCGAGGGGTGCGGCCTGGGCCTTGCCATCGTACGCGAAGTCGCCAACCATCATGACGCCACGGTTGTCATGAAAGATGGTGCCCACGGCGGGTTGCGTGTCGAAGTCGATTTCCCCGAGCAAAAGAAGGGAGAAGGCTGAGATGCTTTATCGTTTTGCTATTTGCCTAAGTCTTTTCATATCATATGTGCTTGTTGCGCCCACATCCGTGCACGCGGGCAGCTACACATTTCCAGCTGTTGGTTCGCAAGCGGAAAACTTAAGTATCTACAGTTCGACCGACGCAGAGCGTATTGAACCGCTTATCAAAGCTTTTCAAAAGCGCAATACCGCCACTGCCGTCACCTATCATGAACTGAGCACCATCGATGTTTTTGAACAGACAAAGGCAGAAATTGATGCCCATCTGCCTACGGCTGATTTAACGCTCAGCTCCGCTATGGACCTGCAGATTAAGCTTGTGAATGACGGCTATAGCCAGCCTCATGTTTCGGACGAAATTGAAACTTTGCCCAAATGGGCCAACTGGCGCAATGAAGCTGTCGGCTTCACTTATGAGCCAGCGGTCATGGTCTACAATCGGCGTCTGGCGCCAGATTTATCACGCATCACGACCCGCTTTGAACTGGCCAACGCGATCAACAAAAAGGGTTTTCGATTGCGTGGTCGGGTTGTTACGTACGACCCTGCCAAAAGCGGTTTGGGTTATTTGTTTGGGACCCAGGACGCCATTCAGTCCGAAGATTTTTGGTACTTGGCGCGCAGCCTTGGCGATAGCGGTGTGCAACAGATGAGCGGTTCGGGCGATATGATCGACAAAGTCGCATCAGGCGAAGCCCTGATTGCCTATAACGTTCTCGGCTCTTACGCCCTGGCGCGAGCACGGAAAAACCCCGCTTTGGCTATCACACTGTTACAAGATTACAGCCTCGTAATGTCACGCATCGCCGTCATCACTAAAAATGCTCCTAACGCTGAAGCCGCTGGGCGATTTATTGATTTCTTATTATCGCGTGAAGGCCAAAGTCTCATCGCGGGACCGGCGTCGCTATATGCCTTGCGAACCGATATTAAGGGTGCGGCGACCGCCAAAACGCTGCAAGAAAAAAACAATGGCCCCCTGATCCCCATTCGTCTTGGCCCCGGTCTACTCGTTTATCTGGATCACATGAAACGCAAAGATTTTCTAGAACGATGGCAGAAAACGACGCATAAGAAATGACGCGCGGCAAGTTTTAGCCCACTTCATGCACAGACATGAACGGAGATTGGCAGATGTCCGCTTATGGCTAAGAAGCGAAGTTCCAGCTACCTCACAATAATGACCGGTTCCGTTTGTCGCTAAGATCCCAAACACAAAAAATCCCCTAACTCATTGAGTTAGGGGCTTTTAATTTGGTTGCGGGGGCGAGAAACCACCGAGAGTTGGCATTGCGAGTTTCCATTTAAAATGTCCGCTTTAAGCGCAAGATTGGACTAACTATGGAGCCACCCTGAATGTCCGATTATGACCCATAGCGGGCAATGATCAATCGTCCGGAGCTGCAAATTATTCTGGACTACTTCTGAAGTTTCGGCTCAAATTAAGTGAACCTCAACACTTGAAAATCATCTGTTTTGTATAGGATCTAAAAGACATGTCATTCATTCGAATTTTTGCGCCTGCGTTCTTTTTAAGTGTAATTGCTTCTCAAGCAATTGCGGCAGGGGATCAAATCGAGATCGCGCAATTTGTTGGCCCTAATCAGGGAACAGGCTATGAGGTGGAGGATGGTGAAGCGGCGAACAAAGCCTGTCAGGGTAAATCTGTTGGCGCAGCGTGCTCTTACCATTCGATAGTACATCAAACGCAGATGAACGGCACGTGCAAACAACCTCCTCCCCGGGAGGTTGGGTACGGCACCATGATTCCACAAGCTATTACCTGTAAATGACGGGGATATCCACCTGTCGACGCCATCCAAATAGATTGCCAATGGGCTGCTATTGGCTAAAAGAAGACATAACAAGACTCCTCGACTCTTACGAGTCGGGGAGTCAATCGTTGGAGGTTGCGGGGGGCTGTCCTGCCCCCCTATATGCAAAAGGAAAAGCATGGCGAAAGAAGTTGTCTGCTTACCCCACGCTTACCCGAAGATTTCAGTGTGCTGAGGCTCTGATACAAGAAAGCCGCTAACCTTTTGGGTTAGCGGCTTAATGTTTGGTTGCGGGGGTTGGATTTGAACCAACGACCTTCAGGTTATGAGCCAAACGCTCCTACGATTAACCAAGCTTACCAACCTACAATAACCTATTATTTTATATAGATATTTTCAACATATTCATTTAACCATGATACCTAGAAATTACCCATATTTACGTAAATAGGTAGCCCCATGGTAGCCCCGAACGAAACTCTGAACTTTACGAAGAAGGCTTTAGACGCCCTCCCCCTCCCCCCAACTGGGAAAAGGTTTTCATTTAAGGATGAAAAAGTACGGGGGTTGATCATCCGGATAACAGCGAATGGACAAAAGACGTTCCAGCTCTACCAAAAGCACCAAGGACGGCCTGTCAGGGTTACGCTGGGAACCTTTCCTGACACGACCATTGAGAATGCCCGAAGGGAAGCGACCAAGGCCAAGGGGGCGCTAGCAGGCGGCGCAAACCCCAACGTGGAGAAGAACAGGTTACGCAAAGAGATCACCATGAAAGAGCTCTTTGAACTGTACATGGAGCGTTACAGCAAGATTGAGAAGCGGTCCTGGAAGTACGACGAACGAGAGATCAATAAATTTCTCTCCCAGTGGTTCAATCGTAAAATTTCCGACATCAGTAAATACGAAATCAAAAGCCTACATTTGAAGATCCGGGAGAACAACGGCTTGTACCAAGCCAACCGAATGCTGGAACGGATCAGGTCCATGTTTAACAAGGCGATTGAATGGGGTTGGGACGGCACCAATCCGACGCAAGGTATTAAAAAATTCAAGGAGGTCTCACGAGACCGCTACATCCTCCCCAATGAAATGCCGTTCCTGTTGCAAGCCCTTGACGCCGAGCACAACGAAGTCGCACGAGACTACATTTACATATCCCTGTTTACGGGCGCACGAAAAACCAACGTCATGGAAATGCGGTGGGAGCAAATCGACTGGCACAACAAAACGTGGCGTATCCCAGATACGAAGAATGGTGAGCCCGTTGTCATCCCCCTATCGGGCAAAGCTGAAAAAATACTGGAACGACGCCTGAAGGGCTCTAACGCAAGCCCGTGGGTGTTTCCGAGCGAAACAAGTAAGAACGGACACCTGAGCGACCCTAAGAAGGCATGGGTGCGTGTAAAGCAAAGAGCGACACTCAGTTTTTGGTCCCTCGATGAAAAGCTAGCCGACCTGACTAAAATGAAGAGGCAAACCCTGCCATCCGGGCACGATATTGGAAGTCTGTACTTAAGCGTTGAAGCCGAGGCTAAAGGGCAAGAGCTTTCGCTTCCTATGGGCCTGATGGATATTCGCTTGCATGACATCAGGCGCACCTTTGGTAGCTACCAAGCCATATCAGGGGCAAGCCTTCAGATCATTGGAAAGTCACTGGGCCACAAATCACAACAATCGACGCAAATCTATTCCAGACTGCATAATGACCCGGTACGGGCGTCAATTGATAAGGCTACGGATGCCATGTTCAATTTAGCTGACGGAAAAATTAAATGACTGAAAAGCAAATATACAAACAGATGCAACCTGATGGGACGTGGATTGACTTCAGAGCAGCAAAAGCTGCCTTTGCGCCGAATAAAGCAGAGTTTGAGAAATTGCTGGGGAAAATTACAAAAACAATCGGCAAGCAAACAACACCTGAGTTTGACGATAAAATTGATTATTTAATTACGCTCCTTCGAGAACAAGCATATATGGCGAGCTATCGCCCTCCCGTAACCAAATCACAGAAGGAACTAACTGCATTTTCAACACATTTGAAAAAATTGATTTCTTTTTTAGACACAGACTTTTCTCAACATGCTGATCTCCAGATCATGTATCAAACGGTAATCAAAATGTCAGATGAGAAAATTGAAGACCCTTTTTACGCTCTTCGCACTAACTCCATCATTGCTTTAGATATTTGTGAAAAAGCACGAGACAAACTCAAAGGGAAACGACCTGAATTCACGCCCAACACCATGAGACAAATTCTTGCCGAAGAGGTTGCGCGCGAACTCATGAAACTGGGCGTAGAGCCAAAGAAATATAATGATGGTGACTATGCAACAGTGTTGCGAGCCATCCTAAAAATGATCCCATGTACGGTTCATGGGCAGAAAATCTCTATCGCAATTCCAGATAATTTATTCAAAGTTATCTGCAAAGCTATTGATGAATATCCAACAAAACTGCCCTACTCCCTCCTTTCATTTCAGTAGGTTCATTTTGCTGTCAAAAAATGACCAGCAGTTTGAACGTATTTTGATCTAGCTGAATCGCTTTTCATTACCTCAGAGCCAACGAGCACAACGCTCGTGGCATTTAATCAAACTGAGGTCATAAAAAATGAACACGGTACTTTTAACCAAAGATCAGGTCTCCGAGATTTTAGGCATCTCCGTTGGGACCTTAGCCGTATGGCGCACGACAAAGCGCTACAATCTTCCCTACGTAAAGTCTGGCCGTCTTATTCGTTACCGCGAAGAAGACGTGCAAGCGTTCATCAACTCCCGTCTCCAGGGAGTGCAGTGACATGACGTATACAGCAGAGATGCTTAAATCTGACCTCCCCCCTGAACGGTACTACACCGCACGGCTGAACGGTTCTTACGGTAAGCCAACCGGGCAAGGCTGGCATATGTGGAACGGTCTATGTCCGTTTCATAACGACAAACGGGCGGGCTCGTTTGTCATCAATAAATCAACAGGCGCTTTTAAATGCTTTTCGTGTGGGGCAAGTGGTGGAGACATCATCGCCTTCCACATGAAAGCAAAGGGGGTGAGCTTCAAGGAAGCCTTCAAGCAGCTTCGGGAGGTGTCCCAATGCGCCCAGTCATGAAGTGGGATTACAAAACAAAAGACGGGCGCGTTGTCGGACACGTCATCCGCATTGAAGGCGAGCCTGACGTTAACGGCTTGAAACCGCGCAAGCAGGTCATTCCGTACTTTAAAGAAAATGGGCAATCGGGCATTCCTGAAAGCTTGCCAAATGAGCACCGAATTTTCGGATTGGATAGCATCTCTGACTTCGCAAACCCGGTGTTCATTGTCGAAGGTGAGAAGTGTGCCTTTGCCCTGCACGGGCTTGGCCTTCAGGCCGTAACAAGCCTTGGCGGAAGTGGGCAAGCAAACTTAGCGGACTGGGCAACGATTGAGAACGCTGAGCGCGTTTATATTCTAGCTGACCATGACGAAACGGGGGTGAAGTATGCCTATAACGTTTTCCGCAAGATCAAAGCCTTTAAAAATCTCACTGAGGTAAGCCTGTTACGGTTTCCTATCGGTGAAGGTGCGGACGTTTGCGATTATCTCAAAACCATTCCTGAATTATCGGATTGGAACGAACTGGACAGTTTGCAAACACACCCCGCCAAGGAAAGTGCTCAGGCGATTTTACTGCAGTATCTAAACAGGTGTGCGGAGCTCATCCCCTCCGCTTGGCATTTCATGGTGACCAAGCACAAACACAAGCTGATCAGCGTAAATGATTTTAGCCACATGCTCTTACCCAAACGGGAAACGATCCTCACTCCCTGGTTAACGGAAGGCTCCATTAACATGGTCTTTGCTGACCGTGGCATTGGCAAAACCTTCTTCTGCTTGTCGTGTGCTGTGGCGTTGGCGAACGGTGAGGCGTTTCTTAGCTATCAGGCGGACAAGCCCGTCCCGGTGCTCTACCTAGACGGTGAAATGCAGGCCACGGCTATGCAGGAACGTTTAAAGCAGCTCACCAACGGTAAGCCGACGAAAGAAACCCTCTCCATCTTTACACCTGACTGTCAGGACCTAACAGATCATATCCCAGATATCGGGGACCCAGACGGTCGGTTAGAGATCGACGAACTGGTTAACACCGTTAATCCCAAGGTGGTGTTTATAGACAACATCTCGACCTTCATCCGCACCGGGCATGAGAACGAAGGCGACAGTTGGTCACCCGTGCAGGAATGGGCTGTACAGCTTCGCAAGCGGGGTGTTGCGGTGGTGTTTGTCCATCATGCCAATAAGGAAGGTAAACAGCGTGGCAGTCACAAAAAAGAAGACGTGATGGATATCGTTATCCAGCTCAAAAGGCCGGACGACTTCCTACAGGGTACGGACGATACCCGCATGATGATCAAGTACACCAAGTCACGGCATATGGGCGCGTTTGATACGCAAGATATCGAAGCGACCCTTAAGGACACTGACGGTTCGTTGGAATGGACGTGGGAGGCTGGCGACCTAGATTTTCAGAGGGCAATGGATTTGCTTAATGACGGCCTGTCTATGTCAGAAGTTGGCGATGAACTGAACGTCTCCAAATCCACCGTTCATAGGTGGAAGAAAAAAGCACTCGAGCAGCACACCCATTAAATCAAACCGCGTTCCATCGTTCCGCCCCCTAGGGCGGGGAACGGCGGAACGACCTTATGAAGGATTAAACATTATGAGCAAGAAAGCATTACTAGCCGTAGCCCTACCGTTCATCACAAACCCTGTCGTTCTAACTGCCGTCTGCATCGGTGCCATAGGCCTGATACTCTTCGATAAGGAAGAAGAAGAGGCAAACGGTGCAGAAACCGTTCCAGACGGTTCCGAACCGTACGATGAACCGTTAAATGATGAGGTTTCAACGGTTCCTAATACCGTTTACACAGACTGGGGAACCGTTGGGGCAACGGTAGAACAAACGGTTCATCCAGCCGTTGAAGAACCGTCCTTTACAGCTCCAGAAGCCACTTCTACTACAAACGAAACCATTACTGACGAAGAGCTCAAAAAAGAAATGATCCGCCAAACTATGTCAGAGCTTGGGAAGCGGAGTGCGGCTGCAAGGGCAAGGAAGAAAATCTCCCGATAACTAAACATAGATACCAGTCACATGTGGATATTATGAACATGTGACTAGTTCGGCTTGAATGTTGTTAAGGGAGCAAAGACAAATTTAAGATTACTATTACTGAAAAACATACGCTACCTATGGCAACCACTTCGCAACAAGATCAATTTCCCGTATCGTAAATCTGATCAAGTCCTCTCCTCCAAATTCATTTAAGTAAATTGCAATTCTATTTATAATACCAGCATATGTTGAACGTGGGGTTTTAGCTCCATCCTCAATAATTCTATCCAATAGACGGAGCCGTTCTTTCGTATCTAAAATATGCGATGCAACTTTAATATAAATTTCTATTATTCGTTGCGGTTCAAGGTCTTTTTCTGCCGTAATAAGTACTTCATCAATCAAAGCATTTCTGCCGCTAGATGGTGAATTATCTATTAAACCCAATAAACATTGAGCCTTTTCATCGCAGTCCAATTTTTGTGCAATATTATGTAAATTTACAAATTGTCGATGTTTTTCAACATCTGAAAGATGAGGTAGTAATTCCAATAAAATTATGGCTCTTTCATTATCTTTTTTGATGTGGAGAGCCTCTTTTAGATTTCTCTCAATTAGTTTCGCTCGAAAATCACCTGCCATTAACTGAGAAATCGAAATAGATTGTCTGATCCTACTAATTTCACCTTCTATTTTATTTGTTGCATCAATAGCTTCATCAATTGTGTTTTCACAACCCAATCTTAAAGAAATAGGGGACAGCTGACAAAGTAAGCCCGCCCGCCCATGGTTATATATTGGGTTGCGAGCCACAGTTAATGCTTGATTTAAATGCTCTTCACCCCATAGATGGGCCGTATTTCTCGCGTAATTTTCTAAGCTATGCAGCATCGAATACTGATACATTTCAACTGATTTCAAGTCCATATTTAGAGATTCCCTAAACCCCTCTTCAAAAACTTCTTTTTGTAAACCAGCAGGTAAATCCTTCAAATAGTTAGCATACCTGTATGCTGCAAAACGACCACCTCGCAGTTGACGGAAACAATTTATAGCAGACCTGAAAGCCCCATCTCGTTTGTCAGAAGGAAGAAGGGGTGCAAGTTTGACAAGTGCCTCCCCATGAAATCCTATGTCCTGAATTTGCTGGATACATCTCATCGCAATATCTGTTTCATCACTCCGATTTTCCTCTGGCAAATAAGCTAACAATTCAATCAATGCCAAAAGTCGTGAATAACTGTCCTCTATTAGCCGCCCGTTCTGTAACCCTTCCCTTAAAATATTAGAGATATGACTTGATACATTGCACTTAGCAAGATTCATCATCGCGTGAGTACGATTGTTGCCCGTTTGCAAAAGTGTATTGGCCTTGTCGAAGCAAATTCCAACAAATCCATCGCGATATTTATCCGGCACGTGAGGCACTAATTTTACCAGCAATCCAACTTGATAATATGGAGCAGGTATCATTTCTGCCAAACTGATCACTTTTTGAATTACTTGGACCTCAATATCATTACCTACATCGCCATCACTTCTTCTTAACATGGCAGATAGATACAAATTTCCAAATGTTTCCATACGAGATAATGTTAAATGAGGATCAGATGTATTCTGTATATCGCTTAGCTCAGTTAAATATCGAGCTTCTGCAAAGTTAATGATCTCAGAAATGTGAAGATTTTTTTCGTCTGTTGGAAGGACTGGCAGGAGATCTAGTAGCGCGTGACATTTTCCTACACTCCACTCCATCTCTTTCATGATTTCAAGCGCCTGCTCAATTTCTTGTTGAGCGTCTTCCTGTCTACCTTGCTCACCCAATAACTTCGCGAACCGAGCTAATATACCTACCCGATTTTGAGAGCTTTCAACTAAGGGAGTGGCTTCTCTAACTAGATGAATAATCGCATCTATATTTTCTTCCAGTTGAGGAGCAAGTTCAATAAGCAGGGTCGCTCGCCGTAACGGGGATACCAATTTACAAATTTTCTCCCACGCAACACTTAAGAGCTCCGACCTACGTTCTCCAGATTCCACCAGCGCCATTCGCACTAAGCATTGAGCGGAATTTTCAGTGTCCTTTAGTGCCAACGTTGATTCGAGAACATTCCTAAACTTGTCATCTGGAAGATGGCTGGTAATAGTAGCAAAAGAGCTCGACTGGTTAGCAGGTTCTTGCTGTTCAATAAGATGAGTTGCTTGCTGCAGGGTAATTATTTCTTTATCAAGCGACATTGCAATGAGATCAATTGGTGTATTTCTACCAATGGACTGAATGCTTGATAGGAAAAGACTGCACTTTATCCGTTTCTGTAAGCAATTCGATTGTTGCTCTCTATCAAACGATGTTGGCCCTATTGAATTAAGAGCTGCTTTCACATCCCTTGAAAATCCTTTATACCCGCCTTCAAACAGATCCCAAGATTCTGCCCAGCCCGGACTAACCGCGCTAATAAATAAATCGCTAGAGGAATCTAAAATTTTAAGGTGCTCACAAAAAAATTGCAGTAGATAGATAGGTACTTGCTCAGGCGTAATTACGCTCTTACCCAAAAGCTTGATAGTTTCCAATCCCCAATTTGCAAATTCATTTTGTATTTTATCTACTTGATTCGCATCAAAATATTCATCTCGAAGATATTGACCGAATTTTGGGTGCCCTAGGACATACCCACTTTCCATTGTTCCATTTCCAAGAATAAACCGCTTTAAAGGTTTAAATAGCTCAGATAGTGGGATATATGATTTTGCATTATCACCCTCCATTAAAAAGTGTGAAATAGCTGCTGATTCAAGGGGGCCTAATGCACCCGCCAACACGGCTAGCATACGATTAATCAAGCCGTCATCGATATTATCTCCTGCCGACTTCCAGGCTCTACGCTGCAAGTCCAACCATCGATAGAAATATGGCCCAAAACCCGGTTCGAGATCGTTAAGTTCTTGTATCCCAATGTGGGTTACGCCGTCTCTAATTTGCCACAGCTCTTCCGCATAAAGGCGCACCATAAGCGGGTCCCCTTCCGTCAATCGAAAAAGTTGACCTACAACCTCATCGCTGACTTCATCCAGTGGAGCGCCCATCTTAACTAAAACATCTTTGATCCCATCTTTTCCGAGAGGTTTTATTTCAAGGCCTTGAACAAAAACACCCGATCCCCAATCTAAACGGCGAAGCCAACCACTAGAATCAACATCGCCAATCTGTAGCCTTGCACTGATCAGTATTTTAACAGACGGACCTATGGCATTTGGGAAAATTGAAGTATCAAAATAGCCGCCTAAAGCCTCATCGATACCATCTACAATTATCAATATCTTTTGTTCGGCCAAATTATTGTGTTCAAATAAAGCTCTCGACTGATCAGCATAGAAAGTTTCTGGATCTATTATCGGAGTATTTATCTGTTCGCCAAGTATGCCTGCCAGTTTCTCGTATATAACCTTATAAAAGAAACTGGGCTGGTTGGTTCCAAATCGTATGCTAATTGGCACAAAAATAACGTGCCATTTTTTACTTCGGTCAATACGATCTTCATGCATTGACAAAGATTTATACCATTGAGAAAGAATGGCACTCTTACCTCTACCGGCAGGTGCGGTAACAAGCATCCTCGTAGATGCATTTGAATTATTTAGCCACATGTTTAATAATTTTAATTCATCATCACGCCCACCGAATGGAATAGGGCCTGATTCGGAAACATGATAACTGTCAAAAAAACTTTTAATCTTACCTGAGGGAGAAAGAACTATTTGATGAGCCCGCACAGTGGAAACTTGGTCATCTAGGAATTGTCTGATTTTTTCTATTTCGCTTTTAGATTTGTTATCAATCTTCTTGATGAGATCGAAAACATCCCAAATATCCTTTTTCGTATCCAGAGTATACTTGCCGTCTTGATCAATTGTCTTTTCTCTGTGTGTGGTTTTCTTAACGATATTTAATATGATCAACCTGTCATATTTTTTATACAACTCATTCTCGACAAACTTTTTAACTGTCTTTGTTGTTTTTACCAAACTACCTGTCGAAGTAACTTGAATTGCAATTCTAGCATTCTTATCAGCTAGGTCGATTGCAGCAGCATTAGGGTCTATAGCGTTTAAATTCTCGAGATTATAGCCATAAATAAGATTCAATAAATCCCGATAGAAATTCTCAGAATTAATATTGATATCGGTATGATTTATTGAATTTGATAATTCAACAAGTCCCCTGAGATATGCAAATATCTCCTTAATATAGTCCATGTCTTTTTGTCGTTTTAACGCCATTCCAACTTCCTAAGAAAGATACCAGCAGCACATTACGTACAAACGCATCAAACGCACTACACCTTACAATAAAGGGGCGCTAAATATTTACACCATAAAAGAAAGCTCGACGTACTGATTCGGATACTAGTAATTAACATATGAAACTTAACTCTTGCAGTAGCCCCGGGGTAGCCCCAGCCTATTTACGCAGCAAAATCACAAACAGCAAAAAGCCGCTAACCCATTGGGATAGCGGCTTTTAATTTGGTTGCGGGGGTTGGATTTGAACCAACGACCTTCAGGTTATGAGCCTGACGAGCTACCGGGCTGCTCCACCCCGCGTCAATTTTGTAGTCCGGACTGAGCCCGGGAGCTTTTTTTGTTCTGTGCGGCGTTGCCGTGACCTAATTATTTGGTGCGGCGTTGCCGTCACGGGCGGGCTGCTCCCCCCCCCCGCGATCATTGAGTGCGTTCTTTTTAAAAGCAAAACCCGCCCCGCACGATATTGGGACGGGGGCTTTTTGGGATTGTGTTTCGG
>Ga0316204_10003260_pt1 | contig 33177 bp, 27 predicted proteins | sample 6monrhotite_MG_2_FD_205661 | JGI IMG/M metagenome (GOLD analysis project Ga0316204, IMG submission 205661) | Microbial mat bacterial communities from mineral coupon in-situ incubated in ocean water Damariscotta River, Maine, United States -... | ecosystem: Environmental > Aquatic > Marine >... | reverse complement strand
CTTAGCGGTTGCGCCACCTGGAATGACATGCATCATCGGTGTTTCAACTTCCATAAAGTCATGACGGATTAAGAAATTACGCACGTGCTGCACAATCTTTGAACGCAGCATGAAAGTTTCGCGACTGTCTTCGTTTACAATCAAATCAACATAACGCTGACGGTAACGCACTTCTTGATCTTGTAGACCGTGGAACTTATCTGGAAGTGGACGAATTGATTTAGTAATCAGTTCGATATGCTCAACATGAATAGATAGCTCACCCGTATTGGTTTTAAACAGATAGCCTTCTGCACCGACGATATCGCCTAAATCCCATTTTTTAAACTGAGTATTGTAGAAACCTTCTGGCAATTCATCACGCGTTACATACACTTGAATGCGACCTGTTGGATCTTGCAAAGTTGCGAAGCTCGCTTTACCCATAATACGGCGAAGCATCATACGACCTGCAATCTTAACCCGAACAGGTTCCGCTTCTGCCAACTCTTCTTTTGTTTTTGCATCAAATTGCAGATGTAGCTCTTCTGCTTTATCTTCACGACGGAATGTATTTGGGTATGAGTGGCCAATCTCTCTTAGGGCATCTAGCTTTGAGCGGCGCTCAGCAATGATTTTATTCTCATCAACTTCAGGCACATTATTTTGTGATTCCGACATGGGATAACTCTCTTAAACGGTAAATTTGAAAACAAGCAGGCCTGGTTATTCTAAATAACCAGGCCTGCTGAATTGTTAGATTAATTATGTAAGGTATTTTAAGGCTTTAAGACTGTAAAGACCAGTGTAACAAAAGCTAAGTTTTATTTTAAATAAGGTTACAAGACAACTTAAATACCCGCTTTTAAGCTGGCTTCAATAAACTGATCTAAATCACCATCTAAAACGCCCGTCGTATTGCCCGTTTCAACATTGGTTCTTAAATCTTTAATACGCCCTGAATCCAGTACATAAGAACGAATTTGACTGCCCCAACCGATATCCGATTTAGAGTCTTCTAACTCTTGTTTATCGGCATTACGGCTCAACATTTCTAACTCATAAAGCTTAGCGCGTAACTGTTTCATCGCTTCGGCTTTGTTCTGGTGTTGCGAACGCCCGTTCTGACATTGGGTCACCGTATTGGTGGGTAAGTGGGTAATACGAACCGCCGATTCGGTTTTGTTAACGTGCTGACCACCTGCCCCGCTGGCACGATAAACATCAATTCGTAAATCGGCCGGATTAATGTCCACTTCAAAACTATCGTCAATTTCTGGCGAAATAAACACGGAAGCAAACGAGGTATGTCGGCGATTACTGGAATCAAAAGGTGACTTTCTCACCAAACGATGTACTCCCGTTTCGGTTCTAAGCCAGCCAAAGGCGTAATCCCCTTTAATATGGACAGTGGCCCCTTTAATACCAGCCACGTCCCCCGCACTGATTTCAACAATTTCTGATTTAAAACCACGACTGTCTGCCCAACGTAGATACATGCGCAAAATCATATTTGCCCAATCTTGCGCTTCCGTACCACCTGAACCCGACTGTATTTCTAAGTAAGCGTTATTGGGGTCCATCTCACCCGAAAACATTCGCTGAAATTCAAGCTTTTCGAGTTTTTCACCTAGAGCGCCCAGCTCAGAAATGACTTCATCGACCATTTCTTGATCATCATCCATCTCAGCCATTTCTAAAATTTCTTTAGACGATTCCGTACCTGAATCTAAATCATCAATGGTTGATACAATCAACTCTAACTGAGACTGCTCTTTACCTAACGCCTGCGCTAACTCAGGGTTATTCCAAATATTGGGGTCTTCTAATTCTCTCGAAACCTCAACTAAACGCTCAGCCTTAGTATCATAGTCAAAGATACCCCCTAAGCACGTCTGCACGAGCTTTATAGTCTTCAATACGGGTATAAACGGGATTAAGTTCCATCTGTTTTTATTCCAAATCACTGCCAAAATTATCGGGAATGATACCAGTATTCCCTAATTTTTTCTGAAAATATGAACTATTTTAATAGGTTACTGACTTCTAGAAACCAACGTTATTACCGCGTTTTTTTCGGAACATTCTCAAACATCATTAGAAAAAATAATTTTACGCTTAAGTTTTTAGCTAACTAGCCGATATAACGTTATAGACTTACTGTAACACCCGTACAAATGAATACGATGAATAAACAGGTCAAATAAATCAAGACGTTAAGTACCAACTTTAAGTAGGTCGGTATTTGGTAAAATTTTATTTTCTGTTCGCGTTATTATAAATAGATCAATACTCACCCACTCCAGGCAAGGGGCTTTATCATGGCAATTGACATTAATAAATCAAACTCGATTCAAGCCTATCAGAATTCAGCTAGACTCGAAAATGCCAACCCAAACAATCAAGGAAAGCCAGCTTTAGGTTTTCTAAACCAAGTCAAACAGGCCAACCAAACCGAGCTTCCTGAACAACCTTCTGTGCAAGCATCACAGTCTTCAATGCGAACGGAAAGACAGGCCAGTTTAGTAGCGCATCTATTTGGCGATGGTAAATCAGCAAATGAAAGTTCTTTAAAACTCACCTTTCAAGCCGCGATTGAAAAGCTTAATGAAGTCCTCAGTGCTGAATTTAATATAGAAGACAGTGCCGCTGCTCCAATTAGCGAAGAGACCTTAAAACAGCAAGGTGGCATGGAATACTGGACGCCAGAAAATACGGCAAAACGTATTGTCGATGGCAGCACAGCCTTTCTAGCAGGCTTTCAAGCGGCACATCCCGAGCTCGAAGGTGAAGCCTTAATGGATCGGTTTATGGAAGTGGTGGGTGGCGGTGTTACCCAAGGCTTTGATGAAGCAAAAGGTCTGTTAGGCGATTTAGATGTCTTGAAAGGTGGTATTGAAGAAAATATTGCTAAGACCTACACTCTGGTTCAAGAAGGCTTTCAAAACTTTCGTAATCAATATTTAGGTATTACTGAAACGGCTGTGGCCGACAATCAAACACCCGTAGAAACAGAAACGGCTGACAAAGAAACCTCAACAGACTCTTAAAGGGACTGTGCTACTCGTCAGAAGTAGCACAATAGTTGAGACAATAAAAAAGGGCCATTTAGGCCCTTTTTTAATTCTAAGTATTATTCAGCTAAGCTAATAATTACTCTATCTCTTCCAGTCTAACTTTTGTTAAACCCGTTTCATTGGCATAATTTGTCAATTCTGCCGTTGAAGTTGCGCCCATTTTAGTCATTAAGTTTTCACGGTGCTTTGAAACCGTACGATCACTAATTTCTAACATTTCAGCAATTTCTTTGGTTTTGTAACCTTCCGCGACTAATTTCACAACTTGCTTTTCACGAACTGACAAACGTTTGTTACTTAAACCTGCCGCTTCATCCAAGATTGGTTGAATTTCTGAATGAATAAACAACTCACCTTGAACCACTTTGTATACACCTTGAATCAACTCTTTTGGAGAAATTGACTTCATTGCAATACCGTTTACACCAAGTTCAAGTACTTCATTCCAAACATTAGTGGTCTCAGCGGCCGTTAAAACAATCACTTTCGTCTCAGCATAACGTTTTTTAATATGACTAATGGCATTTAAGCCACTTAATTTTGGCATTGAAAGATCAAGTAAAACCACTTGAGGCGACCTTGATCTTACTAGTTCAAGACACTCTAAGCCATCTTCAGCTTCACCAACTACTTCAAAACCTTCTTCGGCTTCAATGATGGATTTGAATCCTGCTCTAACTAATGCATGATCTTCGGCCAATAAGATACTAATTTTTTCAGACATGGAAAGGTCCCAATTTAAAATATTTAAACCATTCACTACATCAAAGAACGATGTAATTTTTTATTTATAAGGCATTATGACGAATCGTTATAGACTTCTCAAGGTATTTCAAACCAAAATTTAGTTTTTCTAGGATAAATGTCAATTCTAGCTGTTTATTTTCCTCAATCTGCGTATGTTTTTGCACGACATCTTCAATCTCTCTTAATAACGCGACCATATGGTGTAACTGAAATAACATACAGTTGCCTTTTAAATAATGTGCTTTTGCGGCCAATGCTAACCCATCACAGGCCTTATTAAGTGCTTCTAACTCCAAAAACCCAGCTTTAAGTTCCTGTAAAAAACTATCTATTAACGAATGAAACTGCTCTGGAACCTCTTCAATACCTTCCCAAGCAGTGTCCTTCTCATAATTATCTGCCGAAGCATCGTTTATTTCAGCCGGTTTGATAGCATGATTGTCTTCAGATTGCTCTTCTAATAACGGTGTATCCATATCATCCTGCAAAATAGTAATAATTTGCGACTTCGATACGGGCTTCACAAACCAATGATCAAACCCATTAGCAGAAACAGGTTCACCATCATAGCTAAAACTGGACTCGTCCCCCCCTGCCGTGACAGCAAACACCTTTTTAAGATTTTTAGCCGAGCCGCAACCACTTGCCACGCATTCCTGTATTTTACGACACACCTGCATACCATCCATCAAAGGCATTTGAATATCTAAAAACACATAATCAAACGTATTCTCTAAGAACCGTTCCCATGCCTCTCGGCCATTTTTGGCTTCAACAACAGTACAATCCAACTCTTCTAAGTAGCCTCCTAAAACCATTAAATTAATTTGAGAATCATCCGCAATTAAAATTTTGATAGAAGAACGAGTCGAGTCCCCCCCTCTATTAAATAGAGCAGCACTGTCAGTCGTACTAACTTGTTCTACACTATTTCTTGCCGCGGACTCTTCTAAGGTCGTGCTTTCAAGGGGCTCCATAGCTATATCAGCATGATTAATTTCTAATTTATTCTTTACTTCATTATCAAAATTCAACTCGAAATAAAATGAAGTGCCCACACCTAAAGTTGATTTAACAGCAATCTCCCCACCCATCAGTGAGACTAACTTCCTAACCACTAACAACCCCAATCCAGAACCAATATTTTGTGTACTGCCTAAACTTTCTAACTGTGCAAAAGGTTCAAATATACGTTCCAAGTGATCTTCAGCAATTCCCTCTCCGGAGTCCGTGACTTTAAACTTAAAGAGCCTATTCTCTTTCTGCACTACCTCAATGGTGACACCGCCGTATTGGGTAAATTTAATACTGTTTACAATTAAGTTAATTAACACCTGCGATAGCCTAACGCTGTCTCCAACAACGATATCCCGCTCTCCTAAATAGATTAGGGAAACAATTAAGCCTTTATCTGCCGCAATGGATCGGGTTAATTGTTTAACATTATGCAAAGTCTCTTTCAATGAAAATGCCATAGGGTGAAGAGTAATCTCATCGTATTCTGTTTGAGAATAGGTCAATATATCGTTTACTAAGAATGTCGACTGTTCCGCCGTAATATGAATCGCTTTTAAGGCCATTAAAACATCTTCGTCAGTCTGAGTAGATCGCAAACGTTCAACCAAGCTACTGATTCCTAATAAGGGTGAACGGAGTTCATGGCTTAACATGGCTAGAAACCGAGATTGCTTTTGGTAAGACTCTTCAGTAAAACGGTTTTGTTCTTCGAGTATGGCCTCTCGTTCAACTACCTGTGTTAACGAGAGTCGCCCTTGTGCATCGACAATCTCACGCTCTAAAGCCACCATTTCAGTCACATCCATACAATTGGCTAAAACATGCTTCTGCCCGTCTTCCACGTAAACATGCAGTTGATGCTGAAAAGATCTTTTTCCATTGCGAGTGTTATAAGATGCAATAAAACGCACATCATGACTGGGCTCATTCAAAATCTCTTGAATCTTAATGAGCATAATGGGGGTTGTGTAACAGCCCGTCATATCACTTAATTGAGTGATTGAATCGGTGAATAACGCTTCTAACTCAGACGACAAAAACAAGGTGTTCTCATTATTAAACGTAGAATAACGCCACCATAATGTCTTATCCATCAATTCATAGGCTAACGTATCTTTCTCTGAACTCATTCAAACCTTGCTCTTTGGTTACTGTCTTTTTCAATTAAACAGGCGTAAAATAACGCCCAATTAAACTTTAGTCGCTTATCTGTTATTTAACCACGAATAATAATAAGCATCACGCAATTCACAATACAGAACATCAAAAAACTATGTCAAAACCTACAAATACTTATAAAACTCGAATCGAAAAAGACAGCATGGGCAGCCTAGAGGTTCCTTTTGATGCGCTTTACGGTGCGCAAACGCAGAGAGCGATTAATAATTTCCCTATTAGCAACACGCCTATGCCAAAGACGTTTATTAAAGCGCTTTGTTATGTGAAGTTTGCTTGTTCTGAAAGCAATCAATCACTGGGATTATTATCCTCTGAAAAAGCAGGAGCGATTCAAACCGCTGCCAATGAAGTGATTCAAGGTGACTACACGGAACAGTTTCCTATTGATGTATTCCAAACGGGTTCAGGTACAAGCACCAATATGAATGCCAATGAAGTACTGGCAACACTGGCTCAACAACTGACTCAAATAGAGGTTCATCCCAACGATGACCTCAATATGAGCCAAAGCTCCAATGATGTGATCCCAACCGCCATTCACGTGGCCGCAGCGATTGCACTAGAGGAACACCTGCTTCCAGCCTTAACCCATTTAGTTGACACACTTGCCGCTCGAGAAGAAGAGCTCGCCCACGTTATTAAGACTGGTCGCACTCATTTAATGGACGCCATGCCTGTTAAACTAAGCCAAGAACTCGCTTGTTGGCGTGCTCAAATAACGGATAACATCCGTCGATTAAAAGACACTCAAAAACGTATTCAAAAGTTACCACAAGGCGGAACAGCCGTTGGAACAGGTATTAATGCCGATCCAAATTTTGGTAACTTAGTTTCAACCCATCTTTCTAACATTACAGACATTGCTTTTGAACCAATGGACAATCTATTTGTCGGTTTAAGTTCTCAAGATACCGCTTTAGAACTGAGTGGACAATTGAATGTACTGGCCGCCAGTTTAATGAAGATATCCAACGATTTACGCTGGATGAACTCGGGTCCTTTGGCTGGATTGGGAGAGATTCAACTCCCTGCATTACAACCAGGAAGTTCCATTATGCCAGGTAAAGTAAACCCTGTTATTCCAGAAGCGGTTTGCATGGTTGCCGCGCAAATCATGGGTAACCACACAGCCATTACCGTTGGAGCCCAATCAGGTAGCTTTCAATTAAACGTGATGTTACCTATGATTGCTCTTAACTTATTACAAAGCATTGAAATTGCCTCCACAGCCTCTACTCAATTAGCCGACTTGGCCATTAAAGGCTTTACAGTCAATGAAGCTAATTTACAAAAAGCGCTTGATGTTAATCCTATTTTAGTCACCGCATTAAATACCGTAGTGGGCTATGAAAAAGGTGCCGCTATCGCTAAAGAAGCCTACCGTACAGGCAAACCCGTTCTAGAGGTGGCTCTGGAAATGACAGACTTAGATGAAGCAACGCTTAAACAATACTTAAACCCAGCACTACTCACAGAAGGCGGTAACCCGTCTATTTAGCCGACGGCCTGAATGGGCGTTAAATAACACTTTAAAGGAAATTACATGGCAATTATTAACTTAAAAATGGATCAATTTGAAGAAACCATTGCGCAAAATGACATTGTCATTTTTGATTTTTGGGCGGAGTGGTGTGAGCCATGTAAGCAGTTTGGTCCAGTCTTTGAAGAGATTTCTGAAAAACACCCTAATATTGCTTTCTGTAAAGTCAATGTGGAAGAAGAGCAAGAGCTGGCTAATATGTTCCAAGTGCGCTCTATTCCAACCATCACATTTATGCGCGATAGTATTGTCGTTTTTTCAAACCCTGGTGCTATCCCAGGTAACACCTTAGAAGAAGGCATTGAACAATTACTTCAATTGGATATGGAGCAGGTTCATAAAGATTTGGCAGAAGCACAAGCCAAGCAAGAAGCAGGCGCCTAAGCTCCTCTTTTTTACCTCAAACTTAATCTCGTTTTTCGTTAAGTTTGAGGTAAACCATCCAAGAAAAAGCACCCATATTCAGGCTTACAGGCCCGAGTCCGATTAACAGCCCTTTCCTTTCTCCTCGATCTTTTAATATCTCTTGCGACACTGAATCCTAAATATTCTATAATCACTGTCCATTTATTTCACTGCTCTACTCATTTAGGTTCACTTTGTTATGACCATCAAACTTCTTCCTCCCAGCGTCATTTTAATCACTGGCTGTTCTACTGGCATAGGCTACCAATGCGCCCATCAATTACACGAAATGGGTTATCAAGTGATCGCTACTTGTCGCAAGCCCGACGATGTTGAACGCCTCATCCAAGAAGGAATTTGCTGTTTTCAATTGGACTTAGTCAGCAGCGACTCTATTCAGAATGCTTTAACGCAAGTCTTACAGAAAAGTAATGGCAGAATAGATGCGCTGTTTAACAATGGCGCTTTTGGCTTACCCGGCGCAGTGGAAGACCTAAGCCGTGAAGCGATGGAATATCAGTTTCAAACCAATGTATTTGGTACTCAAGAACTGACCAATTTGGTTGTGCCTATTATGCGCCGACAAGGTGGCGGTAAAATCATCTACAACAGCTCTATTTTAGGCTTTGCTGCTATGCAATATCGCGGTGCTTATAATGCCAGTAAGTTTGCAATAGAAGGCTTTGCGGACACCTTAAGATTGGAAGTGAAAAAAGACAACATTCAAGTGAGCCTAATTGAACCAGGCCCGATTATTTCGGATTTTAGAAAAAATGCCTTTAGCCAATTTAAACAGTGGATAACCGTAGAAGAAAGCGCGCATCAAGAGAGTTATCAAGCGATGATAAGCCGACTTGAAACCATAGGGCCAAGCGCCCCCTTTACTTTAGAGCCAGAAGCGGTCACCAAAGCCGTTATTCATGCACTGCAAAGTAAACAAGCCAAAATACGCTATCGCGTCACAGTGCCAACGATTGTTTTTTCGGTATTGAAACGACTGTTGCCAAACAGACTGTTAGACATGCTGCTAATTAAAGCAGGCGGTGATGGTAAACGTTAAGGAGCCTTGAGCAATTTCTTAAGAAAACTCTGGCACGATTTAATCCTCAAAAACCATTGAATAAGGTCGTTTCATATCCTGAACAAGCTTTTGCAGACTAAAGCTACGAACCTCTTCTATAAAACGCTGCCCTGTAAAAAAGACTTGTAAAGTTGGCAGCGTAAAAACGCCATTCTGAGAACAAATTTCCGTCACCACCTGACAATCGACATACACTAATTTAATCTTAGGGTAGCTTTCCTCCATCAGCTCAATCAACTTAGGCTTGATGGCATGACAAACACCGCACTCCTTTCCGCCAAACAAAATTAACAACGCCTCCTCAGACTGTTTTAAAGCATCCAGTTGACCTAAGGTTTCAATATTTAGCATGTTGTTTTATCTCTTTTTTCATCTTATTCATCGCTTGCCGACTGTAAATAGGTGCTATTAATTCAATTTAACCAAGCTGCTCCGCGAACACCACTGGAATCACCAAACTTTGGTGCAACCAGTTTGGTATTAACCTGATCACTAAATACCCACTGCTGCCAAAGCTTAGGCACATCGCGGTATAAACTCTGAACATTCGACATGCCACCGCCCAAAACAATGACATCAGGATCGAGTATGTTAATGACACTCGCCAACCCTTTTGCCAACCAGATCGTATAGTCTTTTAGTAACTGTTGTGCAATGACATTACCTGACTCACTTAAGGCCACAATTTCTTTAGCACTTTTTACCTCTGCGAACGACTCAATTAAACCCGCTCTTTTGGCGTAATGCTGCTCTAAGCCTGTACCTGATAAAAAGGTTTCATTACACCCTTTTAATCCACAGTAACACGCAAGGGGTTCGTCGCTCGGTTCTGTCCAAGGCAAAGGATTATGCCCCCACTCTCCACCAATCGCATTAACACCATTTAAAATTTGTCCATTCACCACCACTCCACCACCGCAACCCGTGCCAATAATTACACCAAAGACCACCTTTGCGCCTTGTGCTGCTCCCTCTATGGCTTCAGACAGCGCGAAACAGTTCGCATCGTTCGCTAATGCAATGGGACGCTGTAATCTTTTTTGAAGGTCACCTTGTAGATCCTGACCAATGAGACAGGTTGAATTGGCATTTTTGATTCGCCCTGTTTTATAAGAAACCGCGCCAGGTATACCAATTCCAACTGTTCCTGTGACATTCAGTTTCAACTCAGCCTCTAAGACTAAATCGGTTATGGCTTGAAGCGTCGCGACATAATCACCTTGCGGGGTCGTGATTCTTTTTTGATAGAGAGGAGTATCAGCGCCCTCTTGCCTTAATGTTTCTGTGGAATTCAAAACCATCTCTGGGCTAGCATCATAATCGGCTAGCGCAACAATTTCGATTTTTGTACCACCTAAATCAATACCAAAACGAACAGTATTCACTTAAAAGAACTCCTATGAATGTGTGACCAATACCAGCCTTTAAGATTTTTGCGACGGGTTAAGCGTTTTTAGCCAAGCAATTTCTTCTGCGCAAAAGCCTGCTTGCTCTCGGGCCTCATAATTAAAAGGCCCACGAAGATCACCATGATAATAGGTTTTAATAATCTCTTGGAAGGTATTAAAGGGATTTAAATCACGCTCTTTACACAGGTATCGGAACCAACGCGTTCCGACTTCAACATGACCAATTTCATCGTGTAATAAAATTTTGAGTATTTCCACGCCGCGTTTATCGCCAATAGCGCGTAACTTTTGAATCATGGGTGGAGTCACATCCAAACCTCGTGCTTCTAAGGTTCTAGGCACCAGAGCCATTCTAATCAGTGGATCATGATCGGTTTCATAGGTCGTCATCCATAAACCATCATGGGCTGGCATATCACCATACTCATAACCTAAATGGTATAAATGCTCACGAATCATTTGAAAATGATAAGACTCTTCGCCAGCCACCCCCAGCCAATCTAAATAAAATTCTTTAGGCATGTACTGAAAGCGATAAATCGCATCCAAAGCCAAGTTAATGGCATTAAATTCAATATGGGCAATGGAGTGCATTAAAGCCGCATGGCCTTCAGGTGAGCCCAGCCTTCTTCTAGGAAGCTCTTTAGGAGAAACTAAAACAGGCTTTTCTGGTCGTCCTGGATCGGCTATTCGTACAACCTCATCCAACGGGGTAAACTCAAAAGCATCCATAGACCAGTCTTCTTGTAATTGCGCCAGTAAACGAACTTTTTGATCTAAGTCTGATTCAATAAGACAGCTATAAGCACTTTCAAAAATATTTTTCTGTTCAATCACAAGAGTCAGTTCCTTTTAGCCACTTAAAAAAACAAAAAAAAAGCCAGTCGTAGACTGGCTTTTTTATATAAAACGTTAATTCTACAAATTAACGATAGTATACCGCTTGAAGGTAACGAACACCTTTATATTGTTTAGCATCAACGGCATCAAATAGAGCCGACCATTTTGCTCGATCGTCAGGCGTCATAACTGAAGAAGGGTTAAGACCAACGGACTTATCCGCATACTTTTCTTCAATCTTGCTTAATTCAGCCATACAAGCAGCCACATCTGTTTTTTGTTCAAGTGCTTGTGCAACAGTTGAACCTTCTTTAACTGCTGTATTAATGACATTTTCAGCATCCGCAAGACATAAACTATAAGTATCTGCTGCTTGAGCATTCATAGATACCGCGGCTACCGCAGAAATCAACAACGCTTTTAATGTAATTTTTTTCATTTTGAATATAAACTCCGAGTTGTAAGTTATCTCTCTAACGCTTCAATTCTGACGCTTTTACTTTTAAATTGCAACCATGCCAAGCACTAAATATAACTAAATACTTATAAGCTTTTTTTATCCTTAATTTATAGCTTATTAACAGGCGCCTTTTCTATTTTGAACCCCGCTTTAAAGCTCCAAATCAATAATAAAATAATCACAGCCAAATAAATAAGCTGATAAACCCCGTGTAACGTTGAAAACAACTCCCAATCAGGCGAACTTCTCAATAACCCTTGCGGATAACTCTCTTTAATATCAGCCATCCACGGGGCAATCCAAAAACGCAATATAAACAAAAGTAATAATCCCAAAATCAAACTCTTAATCGATTTAATCGAGATTTCTAATCCAATATAAACCCCCACGATCATAATGAGAGTCACTAAAACCACTAAGCTAGAAATATTAAATAATATCCCCGCCACATCCCCTGCTTGCTTCGATGGCAACTCTAAAAACAGTACAGGTGCTACCACGTAACCTACTGTTAACCATAAAATAGTCACCGCAAAAACCACTAAACTTGCAATTCTATTAACCCGAGTTCCAGCACTTAACGTCATACAGTCAATCCCCATCTATTTTTTAAGGAGCCCCTGAATAAGAACTTCCTTATCATACAAATAAAAATGCCTGCATAATGCAGGCATTTAAAATCAGTCTATACAGCGACAAAAAGATTAAATATATTCAACCTGAATAATCTCATAGTCAATATTCCCTTTCGGTGCCGCCACAATCACTTCATCGCCTTCTTCTTTACCAATCAAAGCACGGGCAATGGGAGAGTTTACAGAGATTTTATCATGCTTAATATCCGCTTCGTCATGGCCTACAATCTTATAGGTCACTTCTTCATCGGTATCTACATTTAATACTGTAACCGTGGTACCAAAGACAATTTTTCCATTAGGAGACAGTTTGGTCACATCAATAACCTGAGCATGACTTAATACCGCCTCAATCTGTTGAATACGTCCTTCAATCAAACCCTGCATTTCACGTGCCGCATGATACTCAGCATTCTCTTTCAAATCTCCATGGTCTCGCGCCACGGCAATCGCCTCAGTCACTTGAGGGCGATCTTCTTTTTTTAATTTGTTTAATTCAAGTTGAAGCGCATCCGCGCCTTCTTTTGTCATAGGATGTTTTTGCATACCCCATTCCTTTTCTAAATTCTTTACTTAAAAATTTTATTTCTTAGCCATAGACTAGAAACTAAAACGCCAAAGCACTTACAAACTTTGGCGTTGAAAAATTCAATAAAATTAATGAACGTCTTGTAAACGCGTTACAGGTTGATTATCTAAATAATCCATTGACGCAACCATTGCAAACGCACCTGCAATCGTTGTGGTGTAACAAGTTTTATGCATCAAAGCTTCACGACGAATACTTGACGAGTCCTGAATACTCACAGAACCGTCAGAAGTATTCACAATCAATGCAATTTCTTCATTTACGATAGAGTCGACAATATTCGGACGACCTTCTGTGACTTTGTTAACCACATCACACTGAACACCCGCTTCTTTTAAAGAAGCCGCCGTTCCGCGTGTGGCTACAATCGTGAACCCTTTGGCAATCAGTTTATTGGCTAAATCAATCACCAATACTCTATCTGCTTTACGAACACTTAAGAACGCGGTACCTGAACGTGGTAACACCGTACCAGCAGCCAACTGAGCTTTAGAGTAAGCTTGAGCAAAGTTTTCACCAATTCCCATTACTTCACCCGTCGACTTCATCTCAGGCCCAAGAATGGGATCCACGCCCAAGAACTTAATGAACGGGAAGACCGCTTCTTTAACTGAAAAGTTCACAGGCTTCACTTCAGAAGTAAACCCTTGAGCAGCCAACTTCTGACCTACCATGCAACGTGCCGCAATCTTCGCCAGAGGGTGACCAATCGCTTTAGAAACAAACGGTACCGTACGAGAGGCACGAGGATTCACTTCTAATACATAGATGTCATCCCCTTTCACTGCAAACTGGGTATTCATCAACCCAACCACACCTAAAGCGTGCGCCATTTTTTCAACCTGAACACGAATTCGATCTTGAATCTCTTCAGAGATACTATAAGGAGGCAACGAACACGCCGAGTCACCCGAATGAATTCCCGCTTGTTCAATGTGCTCCATAATACCGCCGATCACCACTTGATCACCGTCACAGATCGCATCCACATCTAACTCAACCGCATCGTCTAAGAAGCGATCTAATAATACAGGGGATTCATTAGAGACATCAATCGCCGCTTGCATATAACGCATTAAGTTCTCTTCGTCATAAACAATTTCCATTCCTCGGCCACCCAATACATAAGAAGGACGAACCACTAATGGATAACCAATTTCTTTCGCTAAAATAGCGGCTTGATCTGCATTACTCGCTGTACGGTTAGGTGGTTGAAGCAAGTCGTTATCATTTAGAATCTGCTGAAAACGCTCACGATCTTCTGCTAAATCAATGGATTCAGGTGAGGTACCCACAATAGGCACACCCGCGGCTTCTAGATCTTCAGCCAGCTTAAGTGGCGTTTGCCCACCATACTGAACAATGACCCCTTTAGGCTGCTCTACTTCCACAATTTCAAGTACATCTTCAAGCGTTAATGGCTCGAAATAAAGACGATCTGATGTATCGTAATCGGTTGATACTGTCTCTGGATTACAGTTAACCATAATGGTTTCATAACCATCTTCGCGCATCGCCATGGCCGCATGAACACAGCAATAATCAAACTCAATCCCTTGTCCAATACGGTTTGGTCCACCCCCCAAAATCATGATTTTTTCTCTATCCGTTGGAGCAGCTTCACACTCTTCATCATAGGTTGAGTACAAATAGGCCGTTGAGGTTTCAAATTCAGCCGCACAGGTATCGACACGTTTAAAAACGGGACGTATGTTTAAGGTATGGCGGAATTTGCGAATAAATGCGGCATCCGTACTTAATAACTGGGCTAAGCGATTATCAGAGAAACCTTTACGCTTAAGATTACGCAAATAGGTTTCATCCAATGCGTCCAAACCACGTTGCTTGACATCATCTTCCATATCAATCAATTCTTTGATTTGAGCTAGGAACCAAGGGTCAATTTTAGAACTTTCAAATACCGCTTCTAAACCCCAACCAGCACGAAAAGCATCGGCTACATACCATAGGCGTTCCGCACCAGGGTTACGTAACTCTTGACGCAACGTATCCTTAATTTCTTTTTCATCCATTGTGGCCAAAGGCATGATTTCATCAAAACCGCTTTTATCGGTTTCTAAACCACGCAATGCCTTTTGAATAGATTCTTGGAAGTTACGGCCCATCGCCATCACCTCACCAACCGACTTCATTTGAGTCGATAAACGTTGCTGAGCCTGTGGGAATTTTTCAAACGTAAAACGCGGTACTTTCGTAACGACGTAATCGATTGTCGGTTCAAAGGACGCTGGTGTCGCACCATTAGTAATGTCGTTTTGCAGCTCATCCAGTGTATAACCTACCGCTAACTTAGCGGCGATTTTAGCAATCGGGAAGCCCGTCGCTTTAGAAGCCAAAGCCGAAGAACGAGAAACACGCGGATTCATTTCAATAATGATCATACGCCCTGTTTCAGGATGAATCGAAAACTGTACGTTAGAACCGCCTGTCTCAACCCCAATTTCACGTAACACGGCTAAAGAAGCGTTACGCATAATTTGATATTCTTTATCAGTCAACGTTTGAGCAGGTGCAACCGTAATAGAATCCCCTGTATGAACACCCATCGGGTCAAGGTTTTCAATAGAACAAACAATAATACAATTGTCGTTACGGTCACGAATCACTTCCATCTCGTACTCTTTCCAGCCCAAGATTGATTCTTCGATTAACAACTCTTTTGTTGGCGAAAGGTCTAAACCAAACTTACAAATTTGCTCAAATTCATCTTTGTTATAGGCAATACCACCACCTGATCCACCCAAAGTGAACGAGGGACGTATAACGGTAGGGAAACCAACTTTTTCTTGAATCGCCCAAGCTTCTTCCATGTTATGAGCCACATCAGACGTTGGCATGTCTAAACCGATTTTAGTCATCGCTTTACGGAAACGATCGCGGTTCTCAGCCTTATCAATCGCATCGGCATTCGCACCGATTAACTCAACACCGTATTTAGCTAACACCCCGTTGGCATCCAAATCCAGTGCACAGTTCAATGCGGTTTGACCACCCATTGTCGGTAAAATGGCATCTGGACGTTCTTTAGCAATAATCGTTTCAACCGTTTGCCATTCAATCGGTTCAATGTAGGTTGCATCTGCCATTTCAGAATCTGTCATGATCGTGGCAGGGTTTGAGTTCACAAGAACGACTCTATAGCCTTCTTCTTTAAGCGCTTTACACGCCTGAACACCAGAGTAATCAAATTCACATGCTTGACCGATAATAATAGGGCCAGCACCAATAATCATAATACTTTTTATATCACTTCTTTTTGGCATTACTAATCTTCCTAAGGTTATCGGTTACGCGTTTTTCGCGGCTTTAATATTATCGATAAATTGATCAAAAAGTGGTGCCACATCGTGCGGACCAGGGCTTGCTTCTGGATGACCTTGAAAGCTGAACGCTGACTTGTCGGTACGAGAGATACCTTGCAAAGAACCATCAAACAATGATTTATGTGTCGCGACCAAGTTTGCAGGAAGCGTGTCTCCATCTACTGCAAAACCGTGGTTTTGAGAGGTAATCATGACTTTTTTAGTTTCAAGATCTTGTACAGGATGGTTAGCACCGTGATGACCAAACTTCATCTTCAGCGTTTTAGCGCCACTGGCTAAGGCTAATAACTGATGCCCTAAACAGATACCAAACACAGGCACCTCTGTTTCCAATACTTTTTGGATCGCTTCAATGGCATAATCACATGGCTCTGGATCTCCAGGACCATTTGATAAAAAGACACCATCTGGATTCATGGCTAATACGTCTTCTGCTGGGGTTTTTGCTGGTACAACTGTTAACTTACAACCACGATCTACAATCATACGTAAGATATTGCGCTTTACACCATAATCGTAAGCCACGATATGGAAATCATTATTAGCAGAACAATCTGCATGACCTTTACCCAGTTCCCACGAACCTTCTGTCCAAACATAGGTTTCAGGCGTAGTTACTTCTTTGGCTAAGTCCAAACCTTTTAGACCGCTAAACGCTTTGGCCTTAGCCACCGCAGCATCGGTATCAATATTATCGCCAGCGACAATCACTCCTGATTGCGCCCCTTTGCTACGAAGGATACGTGTTAGCTTACGCGTATCGATATCCGCAATCGCCACAACATTTTGTTCGATCAAATACTCTGGCAGGCTTTTTTCAGCACGAAAATTACTCATCAACGGCGGACAATCTTTAACGATTAATCCCTGTGCCATAATGCTCGGAGATTCTTCATCTTCAGAATTCACTCCAACGTTTCCAATGTGAGGATACGTTAAAGTAACAATCTGTTTGAAATACGAAGGGTCCGTTAAAATTTCTTGGTACCCCGTTAAAGAAGTGTTAAAAACGACTTCACCCGTCGTTTCACCTTCCGCACCTAATGAAACACCCCAAAATAGGGTTCCATCTTCTAAAGCCAGCAAAGCTTGTGTCATTGATTCATCCATCCAAAGTGTTGAATAAAATTAAACGTTTATAGGCAGTACATACAAAAAAACGGAGCCAGTCCCAATTAAGGACTCACTCCGTTTTTTAGTTTGCTAAATGACTTTAGTCATTTCCGCCAAGTACCCCGTAAAAGCAATATCTGCTTAATTTTAATCGCAATAGTTCATTACGCGAATTCTACTCGATTTACCAATTATTGTCTAGTAGCAATCCCGCTTATTTAAGGGGGTTATGACTTTCCTTTCACTTCAAATTAAACGACTCAACATATGGTTACTTCCTACCGTATTCATTACGTATTATCGAATACGTCTAGACGTTAAATAAGTCCTCTTCCAGTAACTATTATTTAAACTAGAAAGCGTAACGCCTTTGCTAGAAGAGGCGTGCATAAATTGCGATCCACCCAAGTAAATCCCATTATGCAACGCATTCCTGCCTGTTTTAAAAAAGACAATATCCCCCACTTTTAATTTCGATTTAGATACTTTCTTACCCACTTTAATTTGCGTTCTAGTGGTTCTTGGAATCTTATAACCTAGTTTAGAATGAAACGTGTTCTGTACAAACGCGGAACAGTCCACCCCTGATAATGACGTTCCACCATAACGATATGGAGTGCCTTTCCACTTTTTATATTGCTTGAGTAACTGACGCTTTACAGCAGTTTGATTGTTAAAATCACCCGAAAACGACTGTGATACAACTTTACTTGAAGGTGTGTTTTGACGAGGCGTACTGGAACAAGCCGTCAAAAAAATAACACACCCTAAAACAATACATAATCTATTAAAGCCCATAAAACCGCCCTTTACTCTTAAAAAGTACTAACAAACAATCCAATTAATATTGAGTTTAGCAATCTTTAAGCCAGTCCTTAAGTTGACCTCTATTGAGGTCGTGCATTAAACCTTGTCAAAAACATTATGAAATAATTAATAAACGTATCAGGTCTCTAATAGAATGGTCACTACAAATAAAAAGGAAAAGCTCTATGCCATTTACTACACGTCACTTCTCCAAATGGATTTTAGCCTTATTCATCCCCTTAACTCTAAGTTTACAAAGCTGTGCCAAGGAACCTGACATGCCTAATTCAAATCAAACCGATCTAACCAATGTCACCACCCAATCGATTGTGCTAGGCATGGGTTGCTTTTGGGGGGCTGAAAAACGTCTTTCAGAAGTTAACGGTGTGATAGACGTTGAAAGCGGTTATGCGGGAGGCGACAACCAACAAGCGGGTTATAAAGATGTATTAGGCCTAGAAAAGCGTATTCAAGCGGGCATGAGTCAAAATCGTAACCATGCCGAAGTCATTAAAGTGACCTTCAATCCTGACATGGTCAATTTAGAAACCGTATTAATTAAGTTCTGGGAAAACCACAACCCCACGCAAGGTGATCGTCAGGGTAACGACATCGGCACGAACTATCGCAGTGTCATCTACTATCAAACGGAAGATGAAAAGCAGATTGCCGAACTCACAAAAGCCAATTATCAAACCGCTTTAACCAAAGCGAGCTTTCCACAGATCACTACTGAAATAGCCCTGTTAAGAAATTACATTACCGCGGAAGAGTATCATCAAGACTACCTTAAAAAGAACCCAAATGGCTATTGCGGCTTAGGTGGTACGGGCGTAGCTTACCCAGGCTCAAGCACCAAACAACATCCGCAATTAAATCCTCAAGACTTAAATCTAGAAAGACAACTCATCGTCTTTGAAGCCGTTGATTGCGCCTTCTGCGAAAAATTTAAACAAGAAGTATTAAATGGTTGGAAGTCTGAAGTACCGATTACCACCACCCTAAACCCAAATCCTCCGCAAGATTGGACATTAGAAAAAGCCCTCTTTGCCACGCCAACCATTGTCTTATTTGAACAAGGTAAAGAAGTCTCGCGCTACACTGGTTATAACGGCGACAAAACCCGTTTCTGGAAGTGGCTAGGGTTACGACTACTAACCCCTGAGCAGCGTAAAATCGCTTTTGAAGAAGGCACGGAGCGCCCTTTTACAGGCTCACATTTAGATGAAACTCGCCCAGGTTATTTTGTTGATCCGATTACGGGTGCCCCCCTGTTTAGAAGCGATACTAAATTCAAGAGCGGTACGGGTTGGCCAAGTTTTTTTAACCCTGTAGAGGGCGCGATTAGCCTACATAAGGACAACTCATTAGGAATGGAACGCATTGAAGTTCGCAGTGCCAGTTCTGGCATTCATTTAGGCCATGTCTTTAACGATGGTCCTGCGCCAACCTTTAAACGTTACTGTATTAATGGCAATGTACTTAAATTTGTTGCCGATGAAGATCAGAAAGAATAACAATCGTTTTCTATCAGCTCACAACCCTAGTTACAGGTCTTGTTGTGAGCTTCAAGGCCTATCCTCGTAAAACCCTACCATCACAAAACATTAACCGCTAAAATAACGTTCTTTTTTTATAAACGTTTATAAAAGCCCCCTTGCCATGACAGAACACGCTCCTAAAACCTTAGTCGAACTATTTAATCAAACCTTTATTCCAATTCACAACACAGAATTAATCTGTTGCGAAGAAGAACCTATCTACCGTCCTGCAGATACGCAACACCCTCACCACCGCATTATTTTTGCACACGGTTTCTTTGCCAGCGCACTGCACGAAATTGCACACTGGTGCGTGGCAGGTAAAAAACGCCGGTTACTAGAAGATTTTGGTTATTGGTATGAGCCAGATGGCCGCTCCGCAGAGAGACAGTCCGAATTTGAAAAAGTCGAAATCAAACCGCAAGCCTTAGAGTGGATTTTCTCTGTTGCCAGCAACCATCAATTTCACTTTAGTGCCGACAACTTAGAGGCCAATCTTCCTATCTCCAAAGATTTCCAATTAAATGTATACCAACAAGTAAAAGCGTATCTAACAGAGGGTTTACCCAAAGACGCCGACATTTGGACAAATACTTTATTAAAGCACTACCGCCTTAATAAACGACTTCAATTAGAAGAGTTCAAACTTGCATAAAATGGGCTGTCACTAATAGGATTTTATTTAAGCTTCACTTTTCAATAGCCTTCATTAATTTGATTTTTGATTTCAAATCAAGATGCTACACTGGTACAATTAGTTCAAAATCATGGATGCCATATGAAAAAATGGCTTTCCTTAAACGAACTTAATGGTAAGAAAAAACTTCTCAGTGGCTAAATTACGTTATAACTTTTTGATGGTGTTCGTATTAATTTTTGCTTTTTTAAATATGCAGACGGCTTCTGCACATATTCATTTAGCAGAACATCATGATCATGACGAAATTCATCACCATCAAGCAGAAGGCCACTCCCATTATTTAGTAAGTCACTTTTCAGAATCCGACGATCTTACTCATCACGCAGATGCTTCCAATTCTGTTGACTTAGACAGCTCTTTTAACGCTCCTTCAGGAAAAATCAAAGCACCTGATTTAGCGATCAGCCCCTCTTGTTTTCAACAAAAAATCCATATTCGAACCGTTCGTCTTGAATTGCCTTTTTCGGTTCACCATTTATACAGTCATCTTCATCAATCCACCTCTCACCCTCGCGCACCGCCCTATTTCTCGTAACGTTTAAACACTTAAAACAAGCCTTTTAATTTCAAGGGGTTATTACGTCTTGAAATCAACTATTATCGAGAAAACTATGCTATCTTTGATTAAAAAATCACGATGGTTGCTGGCCGCATTTATTATGCTGGCCGTCGGCCAAGCTTTTGGACATGGCATGTCTGAAGCTGAAAAACAAACTATTATCGACGGTGGGAACCTAAGTTATCTTTGGATTGGTGCCACTCATATGTTGTCGGGCTACGATCACTTATTGTTCATCTTCGGTATTATCTTTTTTCTAACTAAGTTCAAAGACATCGTCAAATACATCACCGCGTTTACTTTGGGGCACAGTGTCACGCTTATCTACGCGACTTTTAATGAGATTCAGGTCAATTATTTTTTGATTGATGCCATCATCGCTTTAAGTATTTGCTATATCGCTTTTGCTAATCTGAATGGCTTTAAAAAATACTTAGACATCAAGCCTCCTAACCTGTTGGTAATGATTACGGTACTGGGTCTTATCCACGGTTTAGGACTGTCTACACGATTACAACAATTACCATTAAATCAAGATGATTTACTCATGAATATCATCTCTTTCAATATCGGTATTGAAGTAGGGCAAATACTGGCATTGACCGTCATGTTAGTTTTCATGATCCTATTACGTAAAACGGCCTCATTCAAACCCTTTAGCATTCTCTCTAATTACGGCCTGATTTTTGCCGGTTTATTCCTGTTTATAATGCAAACACACGGATACTGGCATACCTCTCATCCCGATGAATTTGGTTTTAGCTCCGACAATCACATTCATGAACATATAAAAATGGATGAAGAACGTGCCGCCCAGTCTATTAAAAACACTCAACATGACAGTATTGAATAAAAGGAAGTTTACGATGACTAAATTGTTTATCACTTTAGTAGCCAGCTTAATGCTTATTACCTTATCTGGCTGTTCAGACCACGAGCATAATGATGAATCTCATTCCCATGACACGCCACAACATCACGACACAATTGATTAGTACCTAGGAGTATTTATGAAAAACTTAATTACAGCATTATTCTTATCACTCTTTATAACGACTCCTGCAATGGCTGGCGGTGGTCATTCACACACTCCAGATGGTGGCCATTCGCATGGCCCAGTTTCTAGTGATGAAGCGATGAGTAGAGCGGACAAAAAAGTTCATCAATTAGCCACTAAAGGCGTAATCGATGCTTCTTGGTCAGGAGTGCAAGCCACGAGTGCAGAACAAAAGACTTTTGCCAAAGATGTAGAGTGGGTTATTGTCTTTAAAAACGACAAATTAAAAGACCCAACAAAACAAACCTTATATTTATTTTTTAGTTTAGACGGTTATTACATTGCCGCTAATTACTCTGGCAAGTAAACGTCTGTGTTCTTAGAACATTTTTTTAGTAATTGAGACCTTTGTACTTATTTAAGACATTAGAAAAATTCAAACAAGAACGCTGATATTTATACTGTTTTTTTATTAATTATCAGACAAGTTTTGAATTTTTCAACTCTAAAACTTAGGTACAAAAGCTCTCCATTAAAAGGTTTATATCCATGTTATTTATTAACCTACCTTTTGCAAAAAAGAGAACAACCGCAACTTTGGTTTTAAGCGTCATTACATTGCTTTCCTTACCACTGATGCCTATACCCAGCTTTGCAGAAGATCGTATTGCAGATTCAATCAATTTAAGTACCGCGATTCAAAGAACGACTGAGTACCACCCCTATTTACACAAATATCAACACCAATTTGATGCTCAAAAAGGCCGTGAAATTCAAGCCAGCGTTTCAATACCTTTAGAGGTAGAAGTTTCCGTTGAAGATATTTTGGGAACGGGCGATTTAACAGGCATTGACAATGCAGAGTCCTCCCTAAGTATTAGATGGGTTCTGGATGACAATATTATTAATCAAAAAGTAAGCTTAGAAAGCTCCAAAAAAGACATTATTGAGCTTGAACAACAGATTGCGAAAATTAATTTAGCCGCTCAAACAGCTCATTATTTTTTAAAAACCCTAGCGCTCCAAGATAAGTTAGCCATTTCAGATCAGGCCGTAAAACAACAGCAAGATACCATTGTTCAAATACAAAAGCGTGTTGATGCGGGTAAAACGTCCATTTCGGATCTATTACGAGCACAAGCTGAATTAGAAAAAGAGTTGTTACAGCAAGAAGACCTTTTACATGAAATAAAGTCTTCAATGAGAAGGCTCGTCGCTCAATGGGGTGAACGCTATCCTGATTTCAAAACCTTAAATGGTTCTATCGCAATTGAACCCCGTTTTATAACACTACCTGAGCTAGAACAAAAACTGGCAACAAGCCCCTCTCTTAAAAGATTTATGGTATTGAAAAGCATTACTCAAGAAAAAGTTGATTTAGCCCAAGTGCAATCAAAGCCTTTGTGGAGAGTATCAGCGGGTGTTAAGCGATATGAATTGTCTGGAGATTATGGATTAACGGCAGGCGTTACGATTCCAATCATGCAAGCGAATAGAAACCAAGGGCTTATAGCGGCACTGAGAGCTGAACAGAACCAGCAGCAATCAGAATTTAATGCGTTACAACAGAGCGCAGAAACTCAGTTATTTGTGCTGTACCAAGAACTATTGCATGCACAACATGTTAAAGAAGCACTACAAGAAAGAATCATTCCCAGCTTGAATAAAGCGCTTGAAGAAACCACGCGTGTCTATCTACAAGGAAAATACAGTTTCATGGAATTAACTTCTGTACAGCGAGACTTGTTAAAAGCCAAAATTGAATTGATTGATGCCAATTTGATGGTCTATATGACCATGATCGAAATTGAAAAATTGACAGGCCTTCAATTAACCAGACTAGAAGAGAGAACATAGTCATGAACAAAATTTTATATACATTATGCAATGGATTAATTGCGGGCTTATTCCTGATAGGAACAACCAGTGTGTCTATTGCCGCCCCGAAAGACCATCAAGACGCTGAGCTTAAACACCATGAACCCGAAAAAGGGGTTCATGGTGGCCGCTTACTAAAAGAGGACGATTTTATTCTTGAGTTATCTATATTCGAAACAGGTGTTCCGCCTGAGTTTAGAACATGGATTACTCAAAACGGGCAACCCGTTGATCCAAAAGATGTTTCATTAAAAATAATACTTTCTCGTCTAGGAGGTATTGAAGATCATATTAAATTTGCACCTCAAGATGATTTTCTACGCGGAGATCTAGAAATCTATGAACCGCACTCTTTTGCTGTCATCATTCAAGCCAAATATCAGGGTAAACAGCATGAGTGGCGTTATGACAACTTTGAAGGGCGAACTAAAATTTCGGCTGACATAGCAGAGGCTATGGAAATTAAAACCGAAATAGCTTCTGGCGCAACCTTAAACGAAATCGTTAAGTCTTATGGAAAGCTCGTTCCCTTGCCTGAAAAAACGGTGGATATTTCAGCGCGTTTTGACGGACTTATTAAGAAAGTATTTGTAGATCTTGGGCAAAAGGTTAAAAAAGGTCAAAGATTGCTAACGGTTGAAAGCGATGAAAGCCTTAAGTCTTATCACATCACTTCTCCAATTAGTGGCTACATCACTTTACGTAATGCCACGGCTGGCGAACACACGAAAGATAAAGTCCTGTTTAAAATTGAAAATCATGATGATCTGATGGCCGAACTTTCTGTTTTTCCTTCTCACCGCTCATTGATAAAAGAAGGTTTGAAAGTGGGTTTTTCAGCCACTGAAATGAATGAAAAATTTCAGGGAAAAATTACTCAAATAGATCGAACGGTACAAGCCAATCAATCCACCATCGTACGTGTTCTCGTGGAGAACAAATCAGGTCTTTTATCCCCTGGCCTGTTCATTAAAGGCGAAATCGAAGTATCGGAATTTACCGTGCCCTTAGCCGTTAAGCGTAAGGCCCTGCAAAGCTTTAGAGATTTTACCGTTGTGTATGCAAAATTTGGTGATGAATATGAGGTTCGAATGCTTGAATTAGGCCGAGTCTCTGGTGATTGGATAGAAGTGCTTGGCGGACTGACACCAGGCTCCGAATATGTGACCGAGAATAGCTATATTATTAAAGCCGACATAGAAAAGTCTGGCGCGACACACGACCATTAAGGAAAAAACATGCTAAATTCAATTTTACGCTTTTCCATCAAGCGAAGTGGCGTCATTCTTAGCGCAGTATTCCTGCTCATGCTGCTTGGCCTTTGGAATGCCACTAAACTACCCGTTGATGCTGTTCCAGACATCACCAATGTGCAGGTAGTCATTAATACCGAGGCGGCTGGCTATACGCCTTTAGAGGTTGAACAGAGGATTTCATATCCTATTGAAATGGCCCTTTCGGGCACGCCCAACATGGTGACCACAAGATCGCTCTCTCGTTACGGTTTATCCCAAGTGACCGCCATTTTTGAAGAAGGTACCGACCTCTATTTTGCTCGGCAACTCATTAACGAAAAACTCTCAAACGTAAAATCCAACCTGCCGCCAAATTTAGTGCCTGAATTAGGCCCTATGTCCACGGGATTAGGTGAAATTGTCATGTTCACGGTGGATGCTGAACCGGGGGCAAAAAATGCCGACGGGTCAGAAATTACCCCCATGGATTTACGAACGGTTCACGACTGGATTGTTCGTCCTCAGCTCCTTAGAGTGCCAGGCGTGGTTGAAGTAAACCCTATTGGAGGTTACAAGAAGGAAATTTTAGTCGAAATACTTCCCGAAAAATTACTGGCTTATGGCATGAGTCCGTCTCAAGTGATTAATGCCATTGAAATGAATAATGAAAATCGCGGCGTGGGCTTTATTGAGCAAAATGGCGCGCAGTGGTTAATGCGTGTTCCTGGTCAACAAAGCAATCTTGAGGGCATTGCTAACATTGTGATCAGTCACAATGCGGGCATGAACATTCAAATCAAACATGTCGCCAATGTCACTGAAGGCAAAGAGCTAAGAACGGGAGCTGCAACTCAGAACGGTCGAGAAGTGGTGATGGGGACTGTTTTTATGCTCATCGGCGAAAACAGTCGCACCGTTGCCAAAGCAGTCTCCGAAAAACTGGTGGCCATTAAAGCAAGCTTACCCGCTGGCGTGACCATCACAGAAGCTTATAACCGCACCAGCCTAGTCGACAAAACCTTAGATACCGTTAAAAAGAACCTATTTGAAGGCGCACTGTTAGTCATCGTAATTTTATTTTTATTACTGGGTAATATTCGAGCGGCCATTATTACAGCAGCGGTTATCCCTCTAGCGATGTTAATGACCATCACTGGCATGGTGCAAACCAAAGTCAGTGCCAACTTAATGAGCTTAGGGGCACTTGATTTTGGTTTATTAGTGGATGGCGCCATTATCATTGTCGATAACTGTTTAAGACGCTTAAGCATGGCCAGCGTAAACAAAAAATCATTGGATTTGAAAGAGCGCTTGAAAATCGTTTTCAGTGCCACTCAAGAAGTCATCAGGCCTGCCCTTTTTGGTGTTTTTATTATCACCGTCGTCTACTTACCTATCTTTGCCTTAACGGGGGTTGAAGGCAAAATGTTTCACCCAATGGCCATCACCGTTGTCATTGCACTGCTGTCTGCCATGTTGCTTTCAATCACGTTTATTCCCGCTTGTGTTGCTCTGTTTTTTAAGAAACCCGTTACCCTTAAAGAAAGCCGAGTAATGAGCTCTGCTAAAAAAGGCTATGAGCCTTTACTGCGTCTGGCGATTAAAGCCAGATGGTTGGTCGTATTCGCGGCGATTGGTTTAGTCTCCTTTTCAGGTTATCAAGCCACTAAGCTTGGCAGTGAGTTTATTCCTAACTTAGATGAGGGAGACATCGCCATGCACGCGCTCCGTGTTACGGGCACCTCTCTGACACAATCCATTGATATGCAAAAAGTGCTTGAAGAAAAAATCAAAGAGCTTCCTGAAGTAGAGAGAGTCTTCTCAAAAATTGGCACACCTGATGTGGCCACCGATCCCATGCCCCCTAGTGTGGCCGATAACTTTATTATTCTTAAACCAAGAGAGGAATGGCCTGATCCGAGTAAAACAAAAGAACAAGTGGTCAATGAGCTGGCGGATCTGGTAGAACCCATTCCAGGAAACCTCTATGAGTTTCTGCAACCCATTCAAATGCGCTTTAATGAGCTCATGTCGGGCGTTAGATCGGAACTTGCCATTAAGGTATTTGGTGATGATTTTGACAAATTAGGTGAACTTGGCAAAGAGATCGAACAAGCCATTAGTGGCGTTCATGGAATGGCGGATCTTCAATCAGAAAAAACCACGGGCTTACCGATTTTAACCATTCACCCTAAGATCGAACAACTGGCTTTATATGGCATTAGTACGAAAGATCTACAAGATCAACTTGCCATCGCTCTAGGTGGTCAACAAGCGGGTCAGTTCTATGAAGGTGATCGTCGATCCGACATTGTTGTCAGGTTACCAGAGTCTCTTAGAACCGATATGGATGAACTTATCTATCTGCCTATTCAACTGCCGAATAAAGAGGTGATTCCATTACAAGAACTGGCTAACATAGAACTTGCAGAAGGATACAATCAGATCAATAGAGAAAATAGTAAACGAAGTGTCGTCGTCACCGCCAATGTTCGTGGGCGTGATTTAGGCTCATTTGTGCAGGATGTGCAACAAACCATCAATCAGTCCGTTGATATACCTGCGGGATATTGGGTTGAGTACGGTGGAACTTATCAAAAGCTTCAATCCGCCACGGAAAGACTTTCTATTGTGGTTCCTCTGACACTTATGATGATTATGGCACTTTTGATATGGGCTTTAAATTCGATTAAAGATGCGGCCATTATCTTTACAGGGGTACCCCTTGCGCTGACTGGCGGTGTGCTTGCGTTACAATTTTCGGGCATTCCGTTTTCTATTTCAGCGGCTGTAGGCTTTATCGCCCTGTCGGGTATCTCTGTTTTAAATGGCCTGGTGATGGTTTCATTTATTAAAGACTTGAGAAGCAAAGGAATGAATCTTGAAGAGGCCATTATGTCAGGGGCTTTAACTCGCTTACGCCCAGTGATCACCACGGCTTTAGTGGCCGCGTTAGGTTTTATTCCGATGGCACTCAACACGGGCATAGGATCAGAAGTACAACGACCTTTAGCCACAGTGGTTATTGGCGGAATTGTTTCATCCACCCTGCTCACGCTATTGGTACTCCCCGCGCTTTATAGAATGCTACACAATAACGAGTCTACAGAGAAAAAGTAGTTCATTAACCGCTGGCGGTTCATTGCCAGCGGTTCTTATTTTTTGATAGGTTTTTTATAGATTTGTCTTAGATCAATGGGCTTAAGGCGAAGTCAAAACTAGATCGATATTCAAAAGACTTCTCAATCATTGATGAATTGGCCGAAGGCTTATTTAACGTTACTCCGCCCCCTATTATTCAGATCAATGATTATATTTGTTTACGTCGACGCGCCATAAAACCAATTAGACCCAAGCCTGCTAGCATTAATGCATAAGTTGAAGGTTCTGGTACAGGGCTTACAGGTGATTCAGTGACTATCAACTTTATGCCATGCCGAACTTCAAAATCATAGCCTGAAATAGTGGGGGTAATAATTTGATCAAAAGAGCCTTCAATTGATGGAAAGGGATAGAAATAATCAGGACCATTATTGATCAAATCAAAAATGCCTGTGGCTACACGATCACCTGTAAAGGTAAGTTCCAAAGTACCACCAAGTGTAAGCGTATTGCGAGTGCCATATTCAAGAAAATTGATCCCATCCATACTGGTTTCATTAAAATCAATGACCAAAAGGCCAAACTCACCAAGTGTATTGATAACAGAAGCACAGCAAATGCTGTGGGGGGGGGTTATATATTGAATCAGCTAAAGCGTTAGAGGAATAAAGGTCCTGGTATTTAAATATGGTTTACCTCAGCTGTTGAGAAGCCTTTTGAGATTGATAAACCTTTAATTTTGTCTTCTCGGCTTCCCCTTACTTTGGTTTGCTTGCCCAAACAAAGTAAGCAAACGAAGCACTCGGCTAGAGCGAAGCGAAGAGACGAGAAACAAAGGGCACCCCGCTCTCTCAAGTGGCAAGCTCTAAACTCATTCACTGAAATCCCAGAACTCGCTGGTGCCCCGTAGGAAATGCCCTTGGGGTACTCAAACAGCTGGGATTTTTATACCCTCAAGGGGCACCTAGACCGTTCATTTCGTTAAGCGCTTTGCACACTTTCGTTCAATGGGGAAGTCTAGGCGTTTGCTATTGGCTTTAACTAAAAATTAAAGATACTAGGCCTGATTGATTTTAAAAACCCATAATTTTCTAGCTGATAAATCAAGGAAATAACATAGCCCCCCCCCTTCTGTAAGAAATTGTAATTTCACTTAGTGAAGGACGCGTTTAAACATTCCTGCTGTTCGAGTACCCCAAGGGCATTTCCTACGGGGCACCAGCGAGTTCAGGAATGTCAGCGGACAAGCTTAGTGAAATAGATTGCGTCAGCAGGGTTTAGGGCACTTCCTACAGGGCGCGCATTTGGTGACTTTTTACCGAACAGTAAAAAGTTACGTGAAGCCTAATAGATGAGTTCAAAAATAGATAGATATTAAAAAGGCTTCTCAATCATTGATGAGTTGGTTGAAAGATTGTTGAACGTTGCACCGCCCCCTGTTATTGTGATGTTTTCATAAAATTTCCTACCCAATAAGGAAGATTGAAATTCTACTTTTAAACTCGATTATTTTTCTAGGAGATTCAGAAATAGCCACATTCAACTATTAAAAAGATAGCTTACTTTCAATTTAATCATCTTTGAACACTTCTTCAAACATTGGTAGCAAGAATTTATTGCCGTATTCACTGAGGTGGTCATCATCATAATATAGAGGGCGACCGTCTTTAGAACCATAACAGTACTGTTCATCACATAAGTAAGGCAAAGGGTTTAATATTTTCACACCACATTTTCTTTGAGCAGAATCTTGTATCTCCCATAAATTTTTTGAATTTAGTATGTAGTTATTTTTTTCTATTTTTATTTCTTTACTTACACCAAAACTAATATTTCTACTCATAATAGCTGGTACAGAATTTTTCATGTATGGATAAGGCCTTACTAAAAACACCTCTCTATCTTTTTTAAATGAGCATATGGTATTAACCATACTATCAACTATTTCTGAAAAATTTGCAGGATGGCTATCTTCATTCAAGGACATTTCCTCAATTTTATGATCAAGAAAATATAGAGAAGTATTTACAATTATTAATGGCGCTGAACCTTCATTTTTAAGATTTTCTTTAAAAAGTAAATTGAACTCTTTGCACTTTCTTTCTTTATTTTCAGGGGTTAAAAAGGACAACCCATCTATAGTAGGACACCAACTGTAGTTCCAATATAAAACACTTTTATTATGTTTTGTTGCATTAATCAAAATTGGATTGAGAGAACTTGCCGCATGGGAATCTCCGAGTAAAATAGCACCAAGTGGTTTGCCATTGCCAAATCTACAGCCTTCATATTCTTTTTTACCAATATACATACAATCATAACGGTGCGGACCAAAATTCAAAGCTTCCATAGCGACCTGCTCAGCTTTTTCAGAGAGTCTGCCCTCAAAAACAAATCGGTTTGCACTAACCGCTGCAATTCCAATGACTGTTCCAATAAAACTGATTAAGATTACTTCTTTCCGAAGGTTTGTTTGAGATAAGTACTTTCTAGTGGGGATTTCAATAAAACGATAAGACAAATGTCCTAAAAGAATACTAAGTGCAAATAAGCTGAGAACCCACATCCATTCATTTTGTAAACTTGCAAAATACAGTCCAACAACTAAAGGCCAATGCCATAAGTAGATTGAATAAGAGCGGTCACCTAACCACTGAGCGATTATATTGTTAGTGAAACGACAGCCTTGCTTATTCGTCAAAATAACTAAACTAGTTCCGAGCACTGGTAGGATTGCCCAATAACTTGGCCACGATAAGGTCTTATCAATAAAAAAGAAGCTAGCAAGTATCATTAACCAGCCAATCCAATAGAGTGAGTTCAATGGTTTTTTAGGCAAGGTGTATTGCTTGGCAACTAAATAGACTAATGCACCCGCTGCTAATTCCCACCCTCGAGTGGGCAAAAGATAAAAAGCTGCTGAGGGTTCCCACTGTGAGAGAAGAAGGTTTAATGCTAGGGATGCTAAGAACATTAATAGAACAGCAATCGTCAGGGCTTTTAGAGTTTTCCAAAAACGCCAGACCAGGGCAATAAAAATAGGGTAGAGTAAATAGAATTGGGCTTCTACCGCTAAAGACCAGGTGTGTAGAAGCCACTTTTCATGTGCAGCACTATCAAAGTATCCTGATGACTTCCAATATCCTATATTGGATAAAAAAGCTAAAGAATAAGCTGATTGCTTTCCTAGTTCTTGAAATTCAACAGTAGGTAAAAAAAACCAACCTAACACCAATAATGCCGTTATGACAAGCATTAATGCTGGAAGAATCCTTCTGGCACGAGACATGTAGAACTTCCAAATCGAAAAGTTACCTTTTTCATAACCTCCGACAATAATAGCTGTCATTAAGTAGCCTGAAATGACAAAGAAAATATCGACCCCAGCAAACCCACCTGGTAATCCAATCAATGAAAAATGAAATAGCAAAACAGCAATAACTGCCCAAGCCCTTAAGCCATTAATGTCTTCTCTGAAATTTACGGGGGATGGTAGGTGTGGGTACATGAGTATGATTCTCTTATTTTGATCTTGAAAATTATACTCTAAAGTAAGTGTATTACCCTCACTTCCTGAAGTAGATATTCGTAGAATTTAAGCTGTTTTTACTAGCGATCTTGAAAAAATTCTACTAATTGCCGAATAATCGGGGGCGTAGTAAAATTAAGCTTTTTCTATTGAGAAGTCTTTGTATTTTCTTCGCTTAGCTTTGTTAATGAATTGATTATAAAGCCATTTAATTTTATTTTGATCCTAATTACTACTGCGTAAACCACCCTCTCATTCTTGCAATAAGCCAAAAACTACTTTTTACGCTTAGGCGGAATAATCATCCACACCACCCAAAGCACAATCAACAACAGTATTCCAATTTCTAAAAGCACCCACATACCGCTTACTCCTTTGATTGGCCTATCGACTTTACATCAACTTTACTGAGTCTGTAACGCCTGTAATAACTTCTGATGAATACCACCAAAGCTACCATTACTCATGATCACGACCGTATCATTTGGCTGCAAATCGGTCACCAGTTGTTCCAGTAACTGCTCATAACTATTCGCTAGCTGAACGGGTTGGCAAAAGGCTTCTGTGTTTAAACTCCAATTCCACTCTGGATCAATAAAAGCGTAAACCGCATCGGCCTCTTTAAAGGCCGCTGGCAGTGTGGCTTTATGAATGCCCATGCGCATGGTGTTTGAGCGCGGTTCAAAAACGGCAATGAGTCGCCCTACTTTTTTGGTTTCGGAATCGACATTCGCTTGTAACAGTTGATTTTTTGCGCCTGACAAAGTCGTTTCAATAGCCGTTGGGTGGTGTGCAAAATCATCATAAAGGGTAATGTCATTCACTTGGCCTACCAAACTCATTCGTCTGGCCACGCCTTTAAACGCACTTAAAGCCTCAACGCCTGCGCTCACAACCACCCCTGCATTTTGTGCGGCAGCCAAAGCACTCAACGCATTACGCACACTGTGTAATCCCGTCATGGGCCAATTCACCCCTCCTACCGATTGTCCTTTATAAAACACCGTAAACTCAGAACCGTCTGGCTTGATTAACTCATAAGACCAATCCGCGGTGTTACCATCAGAGTTTGAGCCTTGAGTTTCCGTTGGAGTCCAACAGCCCATTTCAATGACTTGATCGACATTCACTTCATCATTAGGCGTAATAATTAAGCCATTGCCGGGTACGGTTCGCACACAGTGATGAAACTGTTTTTGAATGGCTGCTAAGTCGTCAAAAATATCAGCATGGTCAAATTCAAGATTATTAATGACTAAGGTTCTTGGATGGTAGTGAACAAACTTAGAGCGCTTATCAAAAAAGGCGGTATCGTATTCGTCGGCTTCTACGACAAAAAATGGCGACTTACCTAAACGGGCCGACACACCAAAATTACCCGGTACGCCACCAATTAAAAAGCCGGGTTCCATTC